>OLWD01001184.1_pt1 | contig 9849 bp, 8 predicted proteins | sample 1673971 | NCBI WGS metagenome assembly OLWD01 (sample SAMEA103958136, study PRJEB25191) | human gut metagenome | reverse complement strand
TCAAAGGACGGCGAATTTTATAAGGCTGCGGCAATCGCACTGTCGGGCGTTAAGATTCTTACAAACCGATATATCAAAATTATTGACGAACAGCTTAAAACCTGCAATAAAAAAAGAGAAGCTCAGCTGAAAGTCTTAAAAAGAGCTCTTGAAAACATATCGTCGGGCGGCGCTGCAAATCTATATGAAGCAATTCAGCTATACTTGCTTTTGTGGATGGTTATGTGCATTGAGCAAGCGCCGAATCCATATGCATTTTCAGTCGGCAATGCCGACAGAATTTTTGAGCCGTACAGGAAAGAGCTTTCAAGAAGCGAGGCAGCCGAGCTGTTCTGCCACTTTCTTGTGTTCTTTAATGTAGGAGACAGAAGCTGGGCAATATCGCAAAACGTTCTTTTGGGCGGCAGGAATATGAAAGGCGACGACCTTACTAACACGATGACATATGCCATTATGGACGCCTATTACACAATGAATCTGCCTCAGCCTACACTCTCTGTTAAACTGCATAAAAACACGCCTAAAGAGCTTTATGAGGAGATGGGCAGGTTCTTCTTCTCCGCAGGCGTTTTAACTCCGTCTCTTTTTAACGACGATTCACTTTTTGAGATACTGAAATATCGCGGTGTTGATGAAAACGATATACCGGATTACGCCGTTGCAGGCTGTCAGGAGCCGCTTATAATGGGCAAGGATAATGGCAATACAACCAACAGCTGGCTCAATCTTCCGAAAATATTGGAGCTTACATTAACAGGCGGCGAGTCGCTTATAACCGGAGAAAAGCTGATGGAAGCGGAAACCGCTCCGCTTGAAAATACAAGAAAAGCATTTTATAATAATTTAAAAACAGTGCTTAAACAAATGACAAAGGCGGCAAACGGCGCGTCGAAAGCGCTGAGCATGGCAAGAGTGCCTTTCTTAAGCTGCTTTATGGGTGGTCTTGATTACGGCGCAGATATGCGCGACACAAAGGTATGCGGTACCAAATACAACGGCAGCGGCTGCCTTGTGCACGGTCTAAGCGTTCTTGCCGATTCATTTATTGCCATTGACGAATATATCAAAAAGCATCCCAATGGCAAGGAGACACTTATTAAAGCCTTGAAATGCAACTTTGAGGGCTTCGATGAGCTGAGAGATTTCTTAATAAGCGCGCCGAAATTCGGCAACAATATAGCAGTTGCCGATAACGAGGCGGCAAGAATCGCGAAGAAAGTATCAAAAATGGTAATCCGCTGCAAGAACTATCTCGGCAATCCGTTCAGACCGGACTTTTCCTCTCCCTCAACTCACCTTACATACGGCTATTGGGTAGGCGCCACACCCGACGGCAGGAAGAGCAGAGATATGCTCGGCTACGGTGTGGATCCTCTTTACGGCGAGGCTTCAAACGGACTCGGTTTCAGAATGTTATCCAATATGAAGCTGCCGTTCGGCGAATTCTCGGGCGGTTACGCTTCTCACCTCGGTATAGACCCCAAGTATTTCGAGGGCAAAACGCTGCGTGACAAGGGCGAGGAATTTTATGAAAATATAATATCACCACTGTTTTTCAACGAGCTTCAAAAGGGCGTTTCACCTTTCTATCTATACGTTAACGTGACCACACCCGAGACGCTGAGAAAGGTTTTGAAGGAGCCGCAAAAATACGCTCCGAGCGGAGTTTACATTATGCGTATTCACGGAACATTTGTAAACTTTCTTGACCTCTCTCCCGAAATTCAGCAGGATATTATAACAAGGCTCGATTTAAAATCGACTGCTATGTGCTGATGTTCGCTTCAAGCTTTATTATTGTAAAAGAAGGGATTGGTAGAGTATTAAAACTGCTGTTGGTATTGATATAGGAACAACCAGCATTTGCGGAATTGCGGTTGATATTGACGGCAATGTTGTAAAATCCAAAACCGTTAACAGCAACGCTTTTTTGAACACCTGTAATGCTTACGAAAAAATACAATCGGTTGAAAAAATCGAAAAACAGGCAACCGAGCTGCTCGACAGTCTTATTGATGACAGCACGGCAGTTATAGGTGTTACAGGGCAAATGCACGGTATTGTTTACACGAATAAGGAAGGCAGGGCGGTGAGTCCGCTTTACACCTGGCAAGACGGGCGAGGAAATCTTCCCTACAAGGGCACAACATACGCAAAACATCTCGGCAGCTTTTCGGGATACGGTCTTGTTACCGATTTTTACAACAGAGAAAACGGTATAAGACCGAGTGGGGCGACCGGTTTTTGCACGATACACGATTACTTTGTTATGAGATTGTGCGGTCTTAAAGCTCCGTTTATACATTCCACCGACGCCGCAAGCTTCGGTCTTTACAACGTGGAAAACAACCGCTTTTTGTGCGACTGCGAAATCGAACCAATCACGCAGTATCACATTGCGGGGAGCTATAAAGGCATACCTGTAAGCGTTGCCATCGGTGATAATCAGGCGAGCGCGTTTTCCGCAATAGCAGATAGCGAAAGCATACTGCTGAACGTTGGCACGGGCAGTCAGGTATCTGTTGTTTCAAGCTGCGTAAGAAGCGGCAACAACATTGAAACCCGCCCGTATTTTGAAAACAAATACCTTTTGGTGGGGGCTGCTCTTTGCGGCGGCAGAGCGTACTCTCTTCTGAAAAGCTTCTTTTCCGATATTTTAAAGTATACCGAGCCGAAAACCGACGAAGAGGTTTACAAAATAATGGACCTTATGCTGAAAGATGCACAGAGCGAACAGCCGCTAACTGTCGATACCCGCTTTGCGGGAACTCGGCAAAACACCGAGATTTGCGGCTCGGTTTGCAAAATTACAACAGAGAATTTTACGCCGGGCAGTTTTGTAAGGGGCACAATAAACGGAATCGCCGCAGAGCTTTACAATATGTATCTCGAAATGGGAGAAAAACGAAACGCAATTGTGGGCTCGGGTAACGGCATTAGAAAAAATGTCGCTCTTTGCAAGGCATTCGAAAAGCTTTTCAATGCAGAAATGATGCTGCCGCGGCATATCGAAGAGGCTGCATACGGCGCCGCATTATTTGGCTATATAAGCAGCGGTTGTCTTAAAAACGCTGCCGATGCTTCAAGACTTATAAAATACAAAAATCGAGGTGAAGAGCAATGATTGATACTCCGATATTTTTCGAAAGAAACAGAGTGGGCAGAGTTTATAAGGGTGGAATGCTTTTCAGTGAGTTTTTCGGCGACAAACCGGAGGACGGCTTTATGCCTGAGGAATGGATAGCGTCCGGCGTTAAGGCAATCAATAAAACAAGAGTCAGAAAAAGAGAAGGAATTTCAAAGCTAAAAGACAGAAATATATATTTCGACAAGCTTTTGGAAAAGTATCCCAGATCAATGCTCGGTCCGAAAAAGAAACTGCGTGTGCTTGTTAAAATACTCGACAGCGCAATCCGCCTGCCGGCACAAGCGCACCCCGACAGGGAGTTTTCGAAAAAATATTTTAAATCGGAATACGGCAAAACAGAAAGCTGGATATTGCTTGGCAAAAGAGAGAATGCCAAAATATATTTCGGCTTTAAAGACGGCGTTAACGAACAGGATTTTTTGGACGCAATCGAAAAAAGCAAAACCGACGAAACGGCAATGGAAAACCTTATGAAGTCCTTTGAACCTGAAATCGGCGATGTTTATTTAGTCCCCGCAAAAACGGTACACGCAATAGGTGCAGGCTGCCTTATTTTGGAAATTCAGGAGCCTACCGATTTTACAATACAACCTGAGTACCGCTGCGGCGACTATATGCTCGACGAAAAAGAGATGTATATGGGACTTCAAAAAAACGACGCAATAAAATGTTTTGACTTTGGAAAAGCGCCGAACGCAAAAATAGAGCCGCGGACACTGTCACTTAACGACGGAATTATGTACGAAAAGCTTATCGGTGATGAAAACACAAAATGCTTTACGGTTAACCGCATCACTTTGCAAGACGAGTCATTTGTTATCAATGTAAAAAACAGCTACGGCATATACATAGTAACAAACGGAAAAGGCAATCTGCGCGGTGACGGATACATTAAACAAATCGAAAAAGGAGACTACTTCTTTGTGCCGTTCAGCCTTATGGGTAAATTTTCTATTGAGGGAAATTGCCAAGTCGTTGAGTGCTATTAAAAACCTCTTAACCTATTCAAAAAACAAACAGCACCCTTTGCCGCTTACATAAATGGCAAAGGGTGCTGTTTATTTTGTATTGTATTTAATGTTGATATTAAGTGTATATAGCCGTTAATCAAAAAGCTTTTTGTGCTTTTTCATCCAACAATAAAACGGTGTGCCGAGTATAAAAATCACAAGAAGCTCGCCGCACCCGACCTGAACTGCGGAAAGCGCAAATCCGGCAACGGTGAAACCGTCGAGGAAAAACGCTGAGATTTCAAAACCGACCATAACCGCATTTACAATCACAGGTGATAAAAATGAAAGAGCCGGAAAGCTTTTAATTGTTACATTTTGCAAAAGTCTTGTTAAAAGTGCGGCAATAAGTGTTGCGGCAGTGCCGAAAATAAGGTCTACGGCATTTGAACTGCCGATGTTTGCCAAAAAGCAACCCACGGTAAGACCGGGAACCGCAACAGGTGTGAACAGCGGCAAAAGGGTTAAAACCTCGGAAACCCTCAGTTGAATGGGGCCATAAGCTAAACCGAATGCCGCCGAAACGTATGTAAGCACAGCGTAAAGCGCGGCAATAACGCCGCCTGTTACAACAGTGCGTGTGGTAATTTTCATAATTAAATTCATCCCCGTAGTTTTTTTGTTTAGACATATTGTTATTTGTCTGCGTCAGGATATTGCGAACTGACGCTTTTTGATTTTTGGCTTTTATGCGCCGCAGCCCTCGCAGTGGTCGCAGTCGTGCTCGCCCAAATCGCCGAGAATCGGTTTATAATCTATTCCCTGCTTTGTGTAATAATCGGCAAGCGCCGCCTTTATTGCCTGTTCAGCCAAGACCGAGCAATGAATTTTGTGTGCCGGCAGACCGCCCAAAGCCTCAACGACAGCCTTGTTGGAAAGCTCCACAGCCTCTTCAATGCTGTGTCCCTTTACCATTTCCGTTGCAATTGAGCTTGTTGCGATCGCGGAAGCGCAGCCGTAGGTTTTGAATTTGCAATCGGTTATGATTCCGTTGTCGATTTTCAAATACATTCTCATAATATCGCCGCATTTTGCATTGCCTACTTCACCCACGCCGTCTGCGTTTTCAATTTCGCCCATATTCCTCGGGTGCATAAAGTGGTCCATAACCTGTTCTGTATACATAAAAGGTTACCTCCTTTTGTTTTTTACAATAATTAAGCATTCTTTTCTGCTTCTTCACGTTTTATTCTGTCCCAAAGCGGCGACATTTCGCGCAGTCTTTCAACAATGGGCGGCAAAACGGAAAGAATATAATCGGCATCCTCAAGCGTGTTGCCCTCACCCAGCGACAGCCTTAATGAGCCGTGAGCCGTTTCGTGCTTTAAACCGATGCTCAAAAGCACGTGACTGGGGTCAAGCGAACCGGAGGTGCAAGCAGAGCCGGACGACGCGCAAATGCCCTGACTGTCGAGCATAAGCAACAGCGATTCGCCCTCGATTCCCTCAAAGCAAAGGCTTACATTGCCCGGCAGACGTTTAATGCGGTCGCCGTTAACACGCGATTTTTCAATTTTCAAAGCGCCGTCGATAATGCGGTCACGAATTTCGGAAAGGGTTTTCGCACGCTCATCGATAGTGGCATTCGCCCTTGTTATTGCCTCGCCGAGACCTACAATACCGGGCACATTCTCCGTTCCCGCACGTCTGCCGCGCTCCTGTGCGCCGCCGTCGATAAGGTTAGGCAGAAAAATGCCGCGTCTGCAATAAAGCGCACCCACGCCTTTAGGTCCGTGGAATTTGTGTGCCGACATTGAAAGCATATCAATATTTTGCTCTTTTACGTTGATGTGCACATTGCCGACAGCCTGCACAGCGTCTGTGTGGAAAAGGATTCCCTTTTCACGGCAGATTGCGCCGATTTCGGCAATCGGCTGAATTGTGCCGATTTCGTTGTTGGCATACATAACGGTAACAAGACCTGTGTCCTCGCGAATGGCGTCACGAAGCTCGTCAACACGCACAAGCCCATCTGAATGGACGTCCAAAAGTGTTACCTCAAAACCCTCTTTTTCAAGCGTCTTTAATGTATGCAAAACGGCGTGATGCTCAAAAGCTGACGATATTATGTGGTTTTTGCCCTTCTTTTTCATAAGATGAGCTGCGCCTTTGATTGCCCAATTGTCGGACTCGCTGCCGCCTGCGGTAAAATATATTTCGTTTGGCAATGCTCCCAAAACCTCGGCGACCTGCGCTCTTGCGTTTTCAACAGCTTTTTTTGCGCTTGCCGCAAAGGCATAAAGACTTGACGGATTGCCGTATTCGGTGGTGAGGTACGGCATCATTTTTTCCAAAACCTCTGGTGCTAAAGAAGTCGTTGCCGAATGGTCGGCATAAATAAAACGTTTCAAAGTTTCTCAGTGCCTTTCATAAGTATAATTTAAAACACTCAAAAGGCTTTAAAAGCCTTTATTTGTTTCACCAAAGCTATTGTATACCATTTTAGTATACATTGCAACCGTAAATTGCCGATTATTTTAATATTTGGTCGATTTTCTCAAAATTTTCGGCTTTCCGCCACCGCTAATTTATCACATCGCTCGTTTTCCGGATGACCCTCGTGACCCTTTACCCACTTTATGGTAACGGAGTGCACTTTTAGCAGCGATAATAGCTTTTCCCAAAGGTCGGCATTTAATGCAGGCTTTTTGTCCGCTTTTCGCCAACCGTTGCGCTGCCATGACTCCGCCCAGCCTTTTGTTATCGAATCCGCAACATAACGGCTGTCGGTTGTAAGCGTTACAGTGCACGGTTCCTTAAGCGCCTCCAGTCCTTTTATAACGGCTGTAAGCTCCATTCTGTTGTTGGTGGTGTCAGACTCGCCGCCCGAAAGCTCCTTTTCCGCTCCGCCGTAGCGCAATACTGCGCCCCAACCGCCGGGCCCAGGATTGCCGGAGCAAGCACCGTCGGTAAACAATTCTATTCTTTTCACAAATCATACTCCTTAAACTATTTCAACCGAAAAACAGCTATTTTATCAAAACAATTTTACCAATTCCGCCACGGCATAAGTAATTCCGAAAATCACAGGCTGATGAAGAATGTAAATCAGCAGCGCGTGTCTGCCTAAAAAACCGAAAAACGGAATATAACGTCTTTTTAAAAAAGCGGGAAACCTGCCGCGGTTTTCGTAAATGCCAAGGCTCGTTCCGCACAAAAAAAGGAAAAGCCACGGCAAAATCGGAAAATAATCGGCAGAGGCAAAATAGTCGTTATGAAAGCCCAAAAAGCTTAGCATATTGGTTTTATATAACGACTGCGGAAGCTCAAAAAGAACGTGACTTCCTAAAGAAATTGAGCCGTATTCAACGTTATAAGACAAAATAAACAAAAGAAAAAACAAAACCGCACCAACGCCGGGCGGTATTCTTTTCAGTGCAAAATCAAACACGGCACAGCAAAGCATACCGACGCTTAATAAATGAAGAACGCCAAACCAAATTACGCAGTCGTCAATACCGAATGCCGTTGCACAATATGTAACACCGGTTACCGCTGCCGCCACCGCCGCAAGCTTTAATCCACGCGACAGATTCGAATGTGACAGACGGCAGCAGACGCCGGAAAGCAGAATGAAAAACCCTGCAAAAAAAGGCTCGGCAGGCATAAAAAAGTTCAAAACACTTTCGAAATACGGCACACCGAGATCGCAAAGAGTGTAAAAAGCGTGATAAAAAACCATACAAAACACGGCGAAGCCACGGAGCTCGTCAAGAAGATGATACCTTATGCGCGGTTTTGTAGAATCACCGCTTGCGGCTTTAGTGTTATTGCTTGTTTTAAAGCCATCGTCGCCTAAGTTGTGCTGCACTTTTTCACCTGCTTCCCTACACTTAAAATCGGTGCGACATTTTTGTTTGTCGCACCGCGTTTATTCTTCTATTGTGTTACGTCCGACAAAGCGCAATAATACTTTTATATTTGCGGCACTCGTTTAAATAATCATTATAATATCAGCAATACATTCTGAAGCATCCCACAACCGTGCCGAGTATTTTTATATTATCGGCGTGAATCGGAGAGAAATCGGGATTTTCAGGATAAAGCACAGGCTGTTCGTTTTCAAAACCCAAGCGCTTAACCGTTGCCTCTTCATCAATTAACGCTATAACAATATCTCCGCTGTTTGCAACCTTGCCGCTGTCGGCAACAACGGTATCGCCGTCCATAATTCCTGCGTTTTTCATACTGAGTCCCACAACTCTCAGTGCAAAAAGACTTTCCGAGCTGCCGAGCCGCGATGAAACGGGCAGGTATTCTTCAATATTCCCGTCGGCGAAAATCGGTTCGCCCGCCGTAACACGTCCAAGCAGCGGCACCTGAAATGTGCCTGTGCTGTTGGCAAGACGCACCGAGCGTGAGGAATGATTGTCGCGCTCGATAAGTCCTTTTTCTTCAAGCGTACAAAGTATTTTATGAACTCCCGAAGTGGATTTAATTTTTGTTGCCGTGCAGATTTCACGAATACTCGGATTGACCCCGACGGACAGCTCTTTTCTAAGATAATTAAAAACAGCCTCTTCCTTTTCATTTTGCGTTGGTTTTCTGCTGTTGCTCATTTAAAAGCACCGTCCTTTCTTGCGGCATGCGCGGATATTAAAAATATTTTCTGTCAAGGCTCCTGAATTGCAGCGCCTCTGCAATGTGGTTTGAGCCTATTACATCGCTGTTATCAAGATCCGCTATTGTTCTTGCCACCTTAAGTATTCTGTCGTACGCTCTGCCTGACATTCCAAGGCTTTCAAATGCCGATTGCAGCAGCACCTTGGCGTCGTCGTCGAGCGGACAGAATTCAGCCAAGAGCTTGGGAGTTATTCTCGCATTACATGTAATACCTGTTCCTTCATACCTTTTTTGCTGACGCTCTCGGGCTTTAATAACTCGCTTTCTTATTTCGGAGGAGGTTTCCTCTCTTTCACCCTCGCCGCTTAAAGAGCGGTAGTCAACAGGCGGCACTTCAACGTGCAGGTCGAGCCTGTCAAGCATCGGTCCCGATACCTTTCCCAAGTAACGCCTTACCTGATTTTCCGAGCAGGTGCACTTCTTTGTCGGGTGGCCGTAATATCCGCAAGGACAAGGATTCATTGCCGAGATAAGAGTGATTGAGCAAGGATATGTAAGCGCTGCCGAAACACGAGATATTGTTACTGTGCCATCCTCAAGAGGTTGACGCAGCGTTTCCATTGCACTGCGGTCAAACTCCGGCAGCTCATCCAAAAACAAAACGCCGTTGTGCGCGAGCGAAATCTCGCCGGGGTGCGGTATCTGGCCGCCTCCCGTAAGCCCTGCCTGCGACACTGAATGGTGCGGAGAACGGAAAGGTCTGCGCTTAATAATCGGAACATCTTTAGGCAGCAATCCCGCAATTGAATAAAGCTTTGTAGTTTCAATTGCCTCTTCAAAGCTAAGCTCCGGAAGAATTGACGGCAGCCTTTTTGCAAGCATACTTTTGCCGGATCCGGGAGGCCCTATAAGCAAAACATTGTGACCGCCTGCCGCTGCAATTTCCATTGCTTTTTTTGCCTTATGCTGCCCCTTAACCTCGGAAAAATCGGGCTCGTAGCCATAATCTACCTTTTCAAAATCAACAGGTTTCAGCCTTGCTATCGGAGCTTGTCCGATAAGGTGAGAAATAAGCTGAAGCGCATGCTCGACGGGATAGATATCAATTCCGTCAACAACGCTGCATTC
>OLWD01001182.1_pt1 | contig 9862 bp, 7 predicted proteins | sample 1673971 | NCBI WGS metagenome assembly OLWD01 (sample SAMEA103958136, study PRJEB25191) | human gut metagenome | reverse complement strand
AAGAGAGTTAAGTTCCCGGTTGTAGCCAAGGTAGTCGGTCCTATACATAAGAGCGATATGGGGGGCGTTGCCTTGAATATCCGAAGTGAGGAGCATCTGATATTCGAATATGAACGGATGATGCGTCTGCCTGATGTGACGGCCGTTATGGTACAACCGATGTTGAAAGGGCAGGAGTTGTTCTTAGGAGCTAAGTATGAAGACCGGTTCGGTCATGTCGTGCTTTGCGGTCTGGGAGGCATTTTTGTCGAAGTGCTGAAAGACGTCTCTTATGGTCTATCACCTCTGTCGTATGACGAAACTTATTCCATGATCCGTTCCCTGCGCGGTTATCCTATTATAAAGGGAACACGCGGCCAGCGGGGAGTGGATGAACAGCAGTATGCGGATATCATAGTCCGCCTGTCCACATTGCTCCGTTTTGCATCCGAAATCAAGGAAATGGACATCAATCCTCTTGTTGCGACTGAGCGGGGGTTGTTTGCCGTAGATGCACGTATACGAATTGAGAAGTGATTGATCTTGGATAAATTTCTGATACTAAATGTCCTGTATTCCGAAAGTCTTATAAAAAACTTTTGGAATACAGGACATTTCTTTTAGGCTTTAAAAATTCCCGCACGCAAATGTAGTTATTTACCGAATATGGATGGTAAAAAATAGTTGTAAAACATCTAAAATTATTTAACCATACATGCGAATGCGATCTTTAAATAGCATATATTTGCAGCATTGCAATCTGGAGATAGCAAAACTAAAATCTAAAATTAAATACTGTCGAATATGGAAAGAAAAAGAGTTTACACATTCGGAAATGGAAAAGCCGAAGGTAAAGCAGATATGAGAAATCTGCTGGGTGGTAAAGGTGCTAACCTTGCAGAAATGAACCTTATAGGGGTTCCGGTTCCTCCGGGCTTTACAATAACGACAGAAGTTTGTACGGAATATTATGAAATGGGGCAGGATAAAGTCGTTGCTCTGTTGAAGAATGAAGTTGAACAAGCCATTGCCCATGTGGAAACACTGATGCGTTCCAAATTCGGTGATGTGGAGAATCCGTTGCTGGTTTCCGTACGTTCGGGTGCGCGCGCTTCCATGCCGGGCATGATGGACACTATCCTGAATCTTGGCTTGAATGACGAAGTGGTGGAAGGCCTGACGCGCAAGACGGGCAATGCACGCTTTGTATGGGACTCTTACCGTCGTTTCGTGCAGATGTATGGCGACGTGGTGCTGGGCATGAAACCGGTGAACAAGGAAGATGTAGACCCGTTCGAGGCTATTATAGAAGAGGTGAAACATGCTAAAGGCGTGAAGCTGGATAACGAGCTTGAGGTGGAAGACCTTAAGGAACTCGTGAAGAAGTTCAAGGCTGCGGTGAAAGAACAAACCGGAAAAGACTTCCCGACTTGTGCCTACGAGCAGTTGTGGGGTGCCGTTTGTGCCGTATTCAACTCCTGGATGAACGAACGTGCTATTTTGTATCGTAAGATGGAGGGAATTCCTGACGAATGGGGTACTGCCGTAAGCGTTCAGGCTATGGTATTCGGTAATATGGGCGAGAGCTCTGCTACGGGTGTTTGCTTCAGCCGCGATGCTGCTACCGGTGAGGACCTTTTCAATGGCGAGTATTTGATTAATGCACAAGGTGAAGACGTGGTTGCCGGTATCCGTACTCCGCAACAGATTACAAAAATCGGTTCTCAACGTTGGGCTGAATTAGCCGGTGTAAGCGAAGAAGAACGTGTCAGCAAATATCCTTCCATGGAGGAGGCTATGCCGGAAATCTATAAGGAACTGGATGCTTTGCAGACAAAACTCGAAAATCACTACCGTGATATGCAGGATATGGAGTTTACAGTACAAGAGGGTAAACTCTGGTTCCTCCAGACCCGTAACGGTAAGCGTACCGGAGCCGCTATGGTGAAGATTGCCATGGACTTGCTCCATCAAGGTATGATTGACGAAAAGACTGCATTGATGCGTTGTGAGCCCAATAAGTTGGACGAACTGCTCCACCCGGTATTTGATAAGACAGCTCTGAAACAAGCTAAGGTGTTGACTCGTGGTCTTCCCGCTTCTCCGGGTGCCGCTACGGGACAAATCGTATTCTTTGCCGATGATGCTGCCGAATGGCATGCTGCCGGCAAGCGTGTGGTGATGGTACGTATCGAGACTTCTCCGGAAGATTTGGCAGGTATGGCAGTTGCCGAAGGTATCCTGACTGCCCGCGGTGGTATGACTTCGCATGCGGCAGTGGTTGCTCGTGGTATGGGTAAGTGCTGTGTGTCTGGTGCAGGTGCCTTGAACATCGACTACAAGGCGCGTACAGTGGAAGTGGATGGTGTACTGTTGAAAGAAGGTGACTATATCTCCTTGAACGGAAGCACCGGTGAAGTATATAAAGACAAGGTGGAGACAAAAGCGGCTGAGCTGTCCGGTGACTTTGCGGAACTGATGGATTTGGCAGACAAATATACGAAGCTGCAGGTTCGTACCAATGCGGATACTCCTCATGATGCCGCAGTAGCACGTAATTTTGGCGCTGTGGGTATCGGTCTTTGCCGTACGGAACACATGTTCTTTGAAGGCGAGAAGATTAAAGCCATGCGCGAGATGATTCTGGCAGAAAATGCAGAAGGGCGCCGCAAGGCTTTGGCTAAGATTCTTCCCTACCAGCAAGCTGACTTCAAGGGAATTTTCAAGGCAATGGAAGGCTGTCCGGTGACGGTGCGTCTGCTTGATCCTCCTTTGCATGAGTTTGTTCCCCATGACCTGAAGGGACAGCAGGAAATGGCAGATACGATGGGCGTGAGCCTCCAGTATATCCAGCAACGTGTTGAGGCACTTTGTGAGCATAATCCGATGTTGGGTCATCGTGGTTGCCGTTTGGGAAATACATATCCTGAAATTACACAGATGCAGACGCGTGCCATCCTGGGTGCTGCTTTGGAATTGAAGAAGGAAGGTGTTGAAACCCATCCTGAAATCATGGTGCCTCTGACCGGTATCTTGTATGAGTTCAAGCAGCAGGAAGAAGTGATTCGTGCTGAGGCTGCCCAGTTGTTTGAAGAAGTGGGTGACAGCATCGACTTCAAGGTAGGTACAATGATTGAGATTCCGCGTGCCGCCTTGACTGCCGACCGCATTGCTTCCTCTGCCGAGTTCTTCTCATTCGGTACGAACGACTTGACTCAGATGACATTTGGTTATTCACGCGACGATATCGCTTCCTTCCTCCCGATTTATCTGGAGAAGAAGATTCTGAAAGTAGACCCGTTCCAGGTACTCGACCAGAATGGTGTAGGACAGTTGGTGCGCATGGCTACTGAAAAGGGACGTGCTATCCGTCCGGATTTGAAGTGCGGTATCTGCGGCGAACATGGCGGTGAACCTTCTTCTGTGAAGTTCTGCCACAAAGTTGGCTTGAATTATGTCAGCTGTTCTCCGTTCCGTGTGCCTATTGCACGTCTGGCTGCGGCGCAGGCTGCCATTGAAGGCTGATTTCAATAATACTGAATAATGACATTTATGGGCTGCATGCTTTACTTGGTAATGGCATGCGGCCTATTTTGTTGGAAAAAACTGTAGTTTCTATTAATTTATTTGTATTTTCTTTAGTATATTTGCTTCCCATAATTTTATAGTTTCCAATAAGCAAGCAAAAAACGATGATATTGACAATTACGGCAGCATACGATGTTTGGACGAATGACTTCTATCAGAATAATGAAGCATTGGTATATAGTTTTGGGATAATTGTCATTCTGCTTTTGGTCATCATGATAATCATTTCCATCAGCAAGAGCAAAAGGTTGAAGACGTTGCAGCGCATCAATGAGGTTGCCGAAGAATCCAACCAGCTGAAGAATGCTTTCATCGCTAATATGACTCACGAAATTCGTACTCCTTTGAATGCCATTGTAGGCTTTACAACTATGCTTGCCGAAATGGATGATCTGGACAGAGAAACCCGTATGGCTTTTCTGAAGGAGATTAATGATAACAAGGACTCGCTGCTGCAACTGGTCAATGACTTGCTGGACTACTCGAAGATTGAGGCAAATACTCTGGAATATAACGATGGAGAAGTGGATGTAAACGCGCTGATTGATGAAGTCTGTACGACGGAGAATATGCGCTCGCATCCCACGGGCATTCAGGTGGAGTTTGTAGAACGGTTGCCTCAATGCCGTTTGGTGGTGGACCGCGTGCGTTTTGCCCAAGTCATAGGTAACTTGGTGAGGAACGCCTTGAAGTTTACGGAGATGGGCAGTGTGAAAATCGGTTGCAGGAGATTGAGCAACCATAACTTCTATTTTTATGTGGCAGATACAGGCTGTGGTATCGATGAAGTGGGAAGACATGCCATCTTTGAACGGTTTGTGAAGATGAACTACAATATCAAAGGTACGGGGTTGGGGCTTTCCATCACCAAATCTATTGTGGAGCACTATGGGGGAGGTATCGGTGTGGAGTCTAAGAAAGGGGAAGGCTCCACCTTCTATTTCACGTTGCCTGCCGGTATTGAATACAAAGAGTACGGTAAATTTTGATTTGCCAGTCCAAGAAGGCTCAATCAGCCATTTTCTTCAACTTCTTGAAGTGGCGGATTACTTCCAGATAATCGCGGTCGGTGCAGGCATTGAATTTATTCCATAAGTCACCCATTACAACGGCACCACCGAATCCGTAATCCTTAATCTCCAGTATGTTGTCGGGAGTAATGCCTCCCAAAGCCATGACTCTACTGTCTATGACCTTACTTTTTCCTGCTTGCCGCAACTCTTCGGCTGTGAAGCCGGACGTGACTCCGGACTTTGTGATGCAATTATATATCGGGCTTAGGAACAGATAGTCATAGAAATGCTTCTTGTTCTGCACTTCGTCCAGTGAATGGCAGGTGCAACTGATGTGGCCCGAATAGTCGTGGGGCTCTTTGGGATTGCGGGTGTTTAGATGAATCCCCATCAGGCTGAACTCTTCCTGCAGGTAGAAGTGCTCATGGGTAATGATGCGCTTATGGTATTTTTCGGGTATCAGCGTTAAAAGCCGTTCTGAATACATGGCGGGAGTTTCCGGCTTCCTCAGATGTAGAATATCCAGCCCCTCTTCGAATAGTGCCGTGATAATCTTGTCTTCTTCCACAAAAAATGTGGGTGCTGTTACTACGATGAGTTTCATTTCTTTTGTTTAACTTTTAAGTTTAGCAAAGTTAATGAATACTTATGGTAGAAGCCAAAGAATTTCTTTAAAATATGTTAGATGGCTATTTTAAACAAGAAAACGCATTCTTGAACCTTAGTTGCTCAAGAATGCGTCATTAACATGTTTAGTGGGACCTTGTTGCTTATTTCAGTCTTTTACCTACTACATCCCAGTCGATGATGCTCCACAGTTCGTTCACATGGTCGGCACGGCGGTTCTGGTAATCAAGATAGTAGGCATGTTCCCACACGTCGAATCCGAGTAGCGGAACAAGACCGGCGCGTACCGGATTGCTACCGTTGGCTTCTTTGGTGATGTGGAGTTTGCCGTTCTTGTCGGCAGACAACCAAGCCCATCCGGAGCCGAACAAGCCGACAGCTGCCGCGTTGAATTCCTTCTTGAAATTCTCAAAGCTGCCGAAGTCGCGTTTGATGGCTTCTGCCAGCTTGCCGGTAGGCTCGCTGTGGGCAGGCTTCGGAGCAAACTGTAAGAAGTATAATGTGTGGTTCAACACTTGTCCTGCATTGTTGAAGATGGCACCGTCCGGTGCTGTGGCAACAATGGTTACCAGGTCTTTGCCTTCAAATTCCGTTCCCGGAACGAGGTTGTTGAGGTTGTTCACGTAGGTTTGCAGATGTTTACCGTAGTGGTAATCTATGGTTTGCTGACTGATTACAGGTTCCAGTGCATTGTTGGTGTAGGGAAGTTTTGGCATTTCGTAAGTCATAACTGTTATCATTAAAATCGTTAATATTGTATTCATAAGTTTCAATTATTTAATTTTGGAACTTTACTATATAAACACTATAACCTATAGAAATGTTCGTACGTCTCCGAAGCTTTTTTTATCTTTGCCTCCGTAAAAACAAAGGAAGAAAAAATATCATCATTTTAAGATTATACGGATATGCCCGATTATATAGAGGAACTGAACGAAGGACAACGGAACGCGGTGTTATACAATGACGGTCCGTCACTGGTGATAGCCGGTGCCGGTTCGGGAAAGACGCGCGTGCTGACCTACAAGATTGCTTATCTGCTGGAGAATGGCTACCAGCCTTGGAACATTCTGGCATTGACCTTTACCAACAAGGCGGCGCGCGAAATGAAGGAGCGTATAGCCCGTCAGGTGGGGCCGGAGAGGGCGCGCCATCTGTGGATGGGAACCTTTCACTCCATGTTCCTGCGCATTCTGCATGTCGAGGCCGGGTATATCGGCTTCACTTCGCAGTTTACCATTTACGATACGGCAGACAGTAAAAGCTTGATACGTTCCATTATCAAGGAAATGGGGCTGGATGAGAAAGTGTACAAGCCGGGGATGGTGCAGGCGCGTATCTCGAATGCCAAGAATCATCTGGTTTCTCCGGCAGGCTATGCCAACAACAAGGAGGCTTACGAAGGAGACCGTGCAGCCAAGGTTCCGGCGCTTCGCGACATCTACCAGAGATATTGGGAGCGTTGCCGGCAGGCAGATGCGATGGACTTCGACGATTTGCTGTTCTACACATTCCTGCTGTTCCGGGACCACCCCGAGGTGTTGGCGCGTTATCAGGACCAGTTCCGTTACATTCTGGTAGATGAGTATCAGGATACCAATTTTGCACAGCACAGCATCGTGCTGCAACTTGCCAAGAACCATCAGCATGTCTGTGTGGTGGGGGATGATGCACAGAGTATCTACTCCTTCCGTGGTGCCGATATTGACAATATTCTCTACTTTACGAAAGTATATCCCGATACGAAGGTCTTCAAGCTGGAGCAGAATTACCGTTCCACCCAGACCATTGTCCGCGCGGCCAACAGCCTGATAGAAAAGAACCAGTGGCAGATACGCAAGGAAGTGTTCTCGGAAAAGGAGAAGGGAGAGGCCATTGGTGTGTACCAGGCATACAGTGATGTGGAAGAAGGGGATATTGTGGTGAATAAGATAGCTGAACTGCGGCGTGAAAAGCGCTATGCCTACTCTGATTTTGCGATACTCTACCGTACCAATGCGCAGAGCCGTATCTTTGAGGAAGCCATGCGCAAACGCAGTATGCCTTACCGTATTTACGGAGGCTTGTCGTTCTATCAACGCAAGGAAATCAAAGATGTAATCGCTTACTTCCGTCTGATAGTGAATCCCAATGATGAAGAGGCTTTCAAGCGTATTATCAATTATCCTGCGCGTGGTATCGGAGATACGACAGTGGGAAAAATCATTGCTGCCGCCACCGGGCACAATGTAAGTTTGTGGACCGTGCTTTGTGAGCCGTTGGCGTATGGCTTGAACTTCAATAAAGGTACGGTGGGAAAGTTGCAGGCATTCCGCGAACTTATATCCGCCTTTATCACAGATGCTGCGGAGAAGAATGCCTACGAGATCGGTGCCGACATTATTCGCCAATCGGGCATCATCAATGATGTGTGTCAGGACAACTCTCCCGAGAATCTGAGCCGTAAGGAGAATATAGAGGAGCTGGTGAACGGTATGAGTGATTTTTGTGCCCAACGGCAGGAGGAAGGAAACCCGAACGTGTTGTTGGGTGACTTCCTTTCGGAAGTTTCCCTTCTTACCGACCAGGATTCGGATAAGGATGGGGACGATGAGGAGATAACCCTGATGACTGTACATTCGGCCAAGGGATTGGAGTTCAAGAATGTGTTTGTAGTGGGGATGGAGGAGAATCTTTTTCCCAGCGGCATGGTGGGTGACTCTCCCCGGGCATTGGAGGAAGAACGGCGGCTGTTCTATGTAGCCATCACACGTGCTGAAGAACACTGTTTCCTATCGTATGCAAAGACGCGTTTCCGATATGGCAAGATGGAGTTTGGCAGTCCCAGCCGTTTCCTGAAGGATATAGATATACGTTTCCTGCGTCTGCCTCAGGATGCGGGAATGTTCCGCAGGGTAGAGGAGGAAGCCGCCGCTTTCCGCAGGGAGAACGCCAGAGGTTTTGCGCCTGATAGGGAAGATGCTCCGTATGGAGGAAAAGAGCGTGTGTCTGTACGACCGAAACAGCAGATTATTGCGCCGACTGTTCCACGTAACCTGAAACGGGTGGCGCCTTCTGCAAATACGGCAAGTACATCGCCTTCTGCCGGCGGGTCTGCCAACTGTGTACAGCAGGGACAACTGATAGAGCACGAACGTTTCGGCCTGGGTGAAGTTTTGAAAGTGGAGGGCGAAGGAGACAATGCGAAAGCCACCATCCGCTTCAAGAATGCGGGAGACAAACAACTTTTGCTGCGCTTCGCGCGTTTCAAAGTGCTGTCATAGGATAGTCGCATCTTTTGTCTCACACAAAAACGGGATATTTGTAAGAGGATGATGGTATAAGTGTAGGACCGTGGTATCTTAAAAAAAGACAGTTAGAACGATACATACGGACAATTTAGAATAGTAAATATAGATAGAAGAATGACAAATAAAGACTTTTCCCTTTTCCCTTCTCCCTGCTATATTATGGAAGAAGGATTGCTGAGAAAGAACCTCGCACTGATAAAAAGTGTGGCCGACCGCGCAGGTGTGGAGATAATCCTCGCTTTCAAATCATTTGCCATGTGGCGTTCTTTTCCCATTTTCAGGGAGTATATAGACCACTCTACGGCAAGTTCCGTCTACGAAGCCCGTCTGGCATTGGAGGAGTTCGGAAGTAAGGCACATACGTACTCGCCTGCCTATACCGAGGCCGATTTTCCGGAGATAATGCGGTGCAGCAGCCATATCACTTTCAATTCGCTTTCGCAGTTCCACCGCTTTTATCCGGTAGTGGTGGCGGAGGGAAGCGGCATTTCCTGCGGTATCCGTATCAATCCCGAATACTCTGAGGTGGAAACGGAGCTTTATAATCCCTGCGCACCCGGTACTCGCTTCGGTGTAATGGCCGACCCGCTTCCCGAAGAACTTCCGGTGGGTATTGAAGGTTTTCACTGTCATTGTCATTGCGAGTCTTCTTCCTACGAACTGGAACACACATTGGAGCACTTGGAAGGAAAATTCTCCCGCTGGTTCTCACAGATTAAGTGGTTGAATTTAGGAGGCGGGCATCTGATGACGCGTAAGGATTATGATGTAGAGCATCTTGTCCGTCTGTTGCAGGGCTTGAAGGGACGCTATTCGCATCTTCAAATCATTCTTGAGCCCGGTTCCGCTTTCACTTGGCAGACCGGTGTGCTGAGCTCGGAGATAGTGGACATCGTGGAAAACCGCGGCATTCGTACTGCCATTCTCAACGTTAGCTTTACGTGCCACATGCCGGATTGCCTGGAGATGCCCTATCAGCCTGCGGTGCGTGGAGCGGAGATGGGTGATGCGGGTCCTTATGTCTATCGTCTTGGAGGAAACTCCTGCCTAAGCGGCGACTATATGGGACTGTGGAGTTTCGACCATGAGCTGCAGATAGGGGAGAGAATCGTCTTTGAGGACATGATACATTACACCACTGTAAAGACGAATATGTTCAATGGAATTCACCATCCCGCCATTGCCATGTGGACAAAGGAGGGGAAAGCAGACCTGTTCAAGCAATTTTCTTACGAAGATTATCGTGACCGAATGAGTTGATAATCAAAAGTCTGCTTTCTTTTTGGATGGAATGTCCAATTTTATGTGTGAAAAAAGTGCGCGGAATGTTTGCAGGTTTAAGGAAAATATCTACCTTTGCAACCG
>OLWD01001181.1_pt1 | contig 9864 bp, 10 predicted proteins | sample 1673971 | NCBI WGS metagenome assembly OLWD01 (sample SAMEA103958136, study PRJEB25191) | human gut metagenome | reverse complement strand
TAATAGATTTTGCTTGTGTGAATTGTTTAAAAAACAACAATCGTGCCGTTGCCGCGCGCTCGGCACAGGCTAAAGCCACGCCTTCGCACAGCGGCTTTAGCGTAGGCTGTGATAATGCCCGCTGAAAAAACAACCGCTATGCAACAATTTTTCTTTAGTCTGTGCGCTGAAATCAAACCGAATACAAGCTAAAGCTCCCGCGCGGCGCTGTCGCCTGAAAGGCGACGGCGAAACCGCTTTTGCGGTTTCGCCGCCCGTTTTCAGCTAAAATTAAAATGCTTAAAAAAGGCTGAGCGAAAAAAACGGGCGCGCCGCGCGGAATCTTAAGCTTGTATTCGGTTCTAAATCGGTGCTCTTTTTAAGCGTTTTTATTTTGACTTACCGTGCATCGAAAACCGTCAGCCGTCAATCTAAAGCCGCAGCTTTAGGTTGACGGCTGACTTAAAGTGCTGCAAGTTTCAGAATAAGTGTAAACAAAATCAACATTTTTTGGGTGCGCTGTTGTTAGAGATTTTGCAATGTCTGATTGTGCAGAGCTTCAATAATAAATAAGCGGCTGCCGAGTTTAGGCAGCCGCTCTATGTACTTGCTTTGAAAGTTACTCTTCCTCATCGGCAGAAAAAACGGGTTTATATTCGTCATACTGCTTTTGCAGTTTTTTGTTTTTAACCGTCTTGCCGCCCTCGGCAGCGGTTTTAAGCTTTTTATCGCTTTTATAAAGCACAGGGAAAACTCCGCACTCGGTACAAGGTGACAGCAAACGGTTTTCTTTGCCACAGTTGGGGCAGCGCCACACATTGTTTTTAAAAAGCGGAACTCGCTCCAAGGAATATTTGCGCAGCTTATGCTGCCGCCAGAGTTTTCTTAAAAAGAACGACGCCAAGGTTACCGCAAGCAGCGCCGAGGCAATTACTGCATACATTGCACGCAGGTTGTCGCCGCTGCCTTCAAAAATCACATAATAAAACAGCATATAGCAAAAAGCAAATGCAATAACAAAAATGCCGTATTCACGGAACATTGTCCAAATCATTGAGGCAAGGCTGCCGTTTTTCGGCTTTTTATACCACGCTGCAAACTGTTTCTTATTTGATTGCTGATTATTGCTTTCCGGTTTGTTTGCCACTTTAAATCACGTTCTTTCTTATGTTTTTGGCAGTTTGTTTATTTTAGGTTTTTAATCGTCATTTTTAAATGACGTTATTTTTTTACAGTCGTCGGTTTGCAACTCGTCCGTTATTGCCGCGGCGTCGGCGTTTCGAGCCGCCTTTGCGCGCTGCTTTCGCTCGGCGAACAGCTCGTTAAAATCATATTCTCTTTTGCCTGTTTTAACGCCGAGCAGTGTATCAAGACACACCGAGTGCAGACTTTTGAAAATGCTTTTTTCAATGTTTGGATTGGTCTTTTTAAGATTTTTAATAAGCTGCTTTATCTCCTGCCTTTTCGATTCACCCACACCGTCGCCGGCTGCGCTCATGTTTTCAGTAAAGCGGCAGGCGCACTGTAAAAACGAAAGGTTGTTGTAGTTTTTCCAAGAGATAATGCTGTCCTCTCTCACACAGTAAAGCGGACGTATAAGCTCCATTCCCTCAAAATTTGTGCTTAAAAGCTTCGGCGGCATTGCCTGAATCTGCGCGCCGTAAAACATTCCCATAACGGTGGTTTCAATAACGTCGTCCATATGGTGACCGAGCGCTATCTTGTTGCAACCGAGCTTTCGAGCCTCGCTGTAAAGATAACCGCGCCTCATTCTTGCGCAAAGATAGCAAGGAGATTTCGGAACGCTGTTTGCAATATCGAATATTTCCGTTTCAAAAAATTTTACGGGAATTTTCAAAAGCTTGGCGTTTTCCTCAATCTTTTGTCGGTTTTTAGGGCTGTAACCGGGGTCCATAACCAAAAATTCAAGCGAAAACGGTACCTCGCTGTATCGGCTCAGCAGCTGCATAAGCTTTGCAAGCAGCATTGAGTCTTTGCCGCCTGATATACACACCGCAATTTTATCGCCGCTTTCAACAAGGCGGTATTTTTTAACGCCTTCGATAAACGGATTCCAAATGCTTTTTCTGTATTTTTTGTTAATGCTGCGCTCGATGCATTGCACCGCCGAAAGCTCCTTTGCCATTTAAATTGCTCCTTGAATATTTCTGTTTTTCTGCCGCGTTACAAAAAAGCTATCCGCAAACGCCGTTGCCCTTAACGCCTGTTATATCCTTTATAACCTCACCCGCAATAATAAGCCCTACAACAGGCGGCACAAATGCAACGCTGCCTGGAATCTGTCGGCGCACTGTGCAGGTTCTTTTTGCGGTGGGCGGACAAATGCAGCCGCCCTTGCAGCCCTCTTCCGAGTCGATAGGCCTCAGTGGTTTTTCTTTTGAATAAACCACCTTGAGTTTTTTTATTCCGCGCTTTTTAAGCTCTGTTCTAATAACCTTTGCAAGCGGACAAACCGAGGTTTTAAAAATATCGCTTACAGTAAATGCGGTTGGGTCAAGTTTGTTGCCGGCTCCCATTGAGCTTATTATAGGAGTTGAGCATTTTGTTGCCGCCTCCGCTAAAGCGAGCTTTGCTTTAACTGTGTCAACCGCATCGACAATATAATCGTATTTTGTAAGGTCAAAATCTCCCACGGTTTCCGGCAGCACAAAAACACGGTGCTTTGTAACCTTAACATCGGGGTTAATTTCCAAAAGTCGTTTTTCGGCAACGTCAACCTTATATTCACCCACTGTGCCGCTTGTTGCAAAAAGCTGGCGGTTTATATTGGTAAGACACACGCGGTCGTCGTCGATAATATCAATGTTTCCGACACCGCTTCGCACAAGCGCCTCTGCGGTGTAGCTTCCCACGCCGCCTATTCCGAAAACCGCAACGTGCGCGCTTTTAAGTTTATCGAGTGCGTCGCCGCCCAAAAGCAGCCTTGTTCTTGAAAATCTGTCGAGCATAGTCTACCTCTTATATTATATAGTCGTTTCCGACGTTGCTTAGCTGTCTGTCCACAATATCCTGCAAGGTTATGCTGTCTAAATATTCATTTATAACCCTGTTCAGACCTTGCCAGACAGGCAGAGTTGCGCAATCCTCTGCACGCTCGCAGCTTTGCGCGTTTTCACCAACGCAAGGCACAGGCGACAGCGAGCCTTCGGTTAAACGTAAAATTGTGCCCACTGTATATTCTTTCGGCTTTTTTGCAAGCTTGTATCCGCCCTGATAGCCGCGGTTTGTAGCAAGAATATCCGCACGGTTTAAAACGGGCACAATCTGCTCTAAGTATTTTTTAGAGATACCTTGTCTTGCCGCAATATCCTTAAGAGCTATAAATCCGTCGTTGCAGTGCAGTGCAAGATCTGCCAACATTCTAAGGGCATAACGTCCTTTTGTTGAAACTTTCATTTTTAAAAACGCACCCCCGTTTTTTAAGCTACAAAAACCTATTATACTTGTAGGAATTAGTAACAATATAATAACACAAGCCGTGAGCTTTTTCAAGTACCGCGGCGCAACTTTACAATTATCAAAGGCGTTTTTTTGAATATACAAGGTTTTTAAAGGGAAAAATTATTTTACATAAACTTGACATTACCGTGCTTTTGCGTTTTACATTGTCGCGGTAACATATAGTCGTAGCAAGGAAAACAGAAAGACTACAAAAGAAAAAATGGCAAAGAACAAAAAATGAAAAGGGAAAAAGGAGAAACAATTATGAAAAGAGTATTGAGTACGCTTTTGGCAGCCGCGCTTATTTTAACAGCGTTTGCAGGCTGCGGCAGCAAGAAGAGCGAATCGGCAGAAAAAACCGACTCAGGCACAACGGCATCGGCACAGATCAACGGCAAGGTTGCAACCGACGGTTCAACCTCAATGGAAAAGGTTATCGGCGCTTTGGGAGAGGCATTCCAAGAAAAGTATCAGGGCGCAACCTTCACTTATAACCCGACAGGATCAGGCTCGGGAATCACGGCAGTGCAAGAGGGAAGATGTGATATCGGTCTTTCAAGCCGTGCACTTAAAGACGAGGAAAAGGCAAGCGGGCTTAAGGAAACCACGTTGGCGCTCGACGGTATTGCGATAATCGTTAATCCGCAAAACGAGGTTAAAGATCTTACTGTTGAACAGATTGCAAAAATCTACAAGGGCGAAATCAAGAATTGGAAAGATGTCGGCGGTAAAGACGGCGAGATAGTTCTTATCGGCAGAGAAGCAGGGAGCGGCACACGCGACGGTTTTGAATCGATTACAGATACCAAGGACGCTTGCAAATACCGTCAGGAATTGACAAGCACAGGAGATGTTATCACAACGGTTGCAGGCAACCCCAACGCAATCGGATATGCTTCACTTGCAGCGGTTAAAGACAGCGTTAAGGCAATCTCGGTTAACGGTGTTGCCCCCACAGAGGAAACCGTTAAGAGCGGTGACTACAAGGTACAGCGTCCGTTCGTGCTGGTTACAAAAGACGGCACAGCGCTTTCGGCAACAGCACAGGCATTCTTCGATTATGCAACATCGGCAGATGTAAGCAGCATAATCGCGGCAGCCGGCGCAGTTCCCACAAAATAAAAAATCAAAATGCCAAAATCTTTCAGGCAAATCGCGCTTAAGGGGGTTAACTTTTAAGACTGCGATTTGCCGAAAGGTGTTTTTAACGAAAGGCTAAACATACTATGAAAAACAGGAAAAAACTTTTTGAAAACACCGTGCACGGAGTTTTTTTAATTCTCGGTCTTGTAACGGTGGCGTGCGTGCTGCTTATAACGGTTTATCTTGTAATATCGGGTATACCTGCCATTAAAGAAATAGGGCTTGTAAAATTCCTTTTCGGCAAAACCTGGGCGTCCACCGCAGCCGAGCCGCAGTATGGTATCCTGCCGTTTATCCTAACAAGCATTTACGGCACGGCAGGAGCTATTTTGCTTGGTGTTCCGGTCGGATTTTTAACAGCAGTTTACCTTGCGAAGCTTGCACCAAGCAAAATAAAAGCGGTTTTAAGCGAGGCTGTCAGCCTGCTTGCGGGTATTCCGTCGGTTGTATACGGCCTTGTGGGTATGCTTGTGCTTGTGCCCGCCATTCGTAAAATTTTCAATGTTCCCGACGGCGCAAGCTTGCTTGCGGCAATCATTGTGCTTGCCATAATGATACTGCCTTCCATTATAAAGGTTTCTCTAACGGCGCTTGAGGCAGTTCCTAAAGAATATGAAGACGCGTCGTTAGCTCTCGGCGCAACGCCTGTTGAAACATATTTTAAAGTATCTGTTCCCGCTGCCAAAAGCGGAATTGCGGCGGCGGTAGTGCTCGGCGTAGGCAGGGCGATAGGGGAGGCAATGGCGGTTATGATGGTTTCCGGTAACGTTCCCAATATGCCGTCCATTATGAAAAGCGTGCGATTCTTAACCACGGCTGTTGCAAGCGAGATGTCGTATTCATCCGGACTTCAGCGTCAGGCGCTTTTTTCAATCGCACTTGTGCTTTTCCTTTTCATAATGCTTATAAACGCTACGCTGAATTTCTTTTTGAAGCGCGACAAGGATTAGGCGCCGACAGTCTTAACAGGGAGAAATAAAACAATGAAGAAATCGAAACTTTCCGCAAAGCGAAGGCTTTATATCGGAACAATGAAAACACTTATGGCGGTGGCGGTAACGCTTACACTTGCGCTTGTGCTGTTTCTTATAGTTTATGTTTTGGCAAAGGGACTGCCTAACGTAACCTGGGAAAGGCTGACCACTTCGCCAAGCTACCTTTCGGGCAAAATCGGTATTCTTCCCGATATAGTAAACACTTTGTATATAGTTTTGGCAACGCTTATAATTGTGCTGCCGCTCGGCGTAGGCGCTGCAATATACTTGACAGAATATGCAAAAAATCACAAGCTTGTTTCGGTTATTGAATATGCTGCCGAGACCCTTTCCGGAATACCGTCTATAATTTACGGTCTTGTGGGTATGCTGTTCTTTTGCCAGTTTTTAAATATGAAAACGTCGCTGCTTGCAGGCGCGCTCACACTTGTTATTATGAACCTGCCTACCATTATGAGAACGACGCAGGAAAGCCTTAAAACCGTGCCGCAAAGCTATCGCGAGGGCGCTTTCGGTCTCGGTGCCGGCAAGTGGAGGGTTATACGCACGGTTGTGCTTCCCGGCTGCGTTGACGGAATTATAACAGGCTGTATTTTAACGGTGGGCAGAATTTTGGGAGAATCGGCGGCGCTGCTGTTTACCGCAGGCTTTGCGCACACGCTCAACGGCGTTATAAAAGGGCTTACCAGTGCCGGCTCAACTCTTACCGTTGCGCTTTATGTATACGCTAAAGAGCAGGGTGAATTTGAAGTGGCTTTTGCCATTGCGGCAATTCTTATGATACTGACCCTTATAATAAACCTTTCGGCAACCGCAGTGGGCAGATATTTTAAAAAGAGGAGGAGCGCATAGCTTATGGATACTTTGAAAAAAGAAAGCATTATATCCGTTAAGGATCTGAACCTTTGGTACGACAAAACGCAGGCGCTTAAAAACATAAATATTGAAATTGAGCAAAACACGATAACCGCGCTTATAGGTCCTTCCGGCTGCGGTAAATCTACATTTTTAAAAACACTTAACCGTATGAACGATTTGGTGCAGGGTGTAAAAATAACAGGCAGCGTTAAATACCGCGGTGAGGATATATTTGCTCCGTCGTGCGATGTTAACGAGCTGCGCCGCCAGGTGGGAATGGTGTTTCAGAAGCCCAATCCTTTCCCGATGAGCGTTTACGATAACGTTGCGTACGGTCCGAGAACTCACGGTATTAAGAACAAAGCAATGCTTGATGAGATAGTGGAAAAGTCGCTTAAAGGCGCGGCTATTTGGGACGAGGTTAAGGACAGACTTAAAAAATCCGCGCTGGGTCTTTCGGGCGGTCAGCAGCAGCGTCTTTGCATTGCGCGTGCGCTGGCAGTTGAGCCCGATGTGCTGCTTATGGACGAGCCGACCTCTGCGCTTGACCCTATTTCAACTTCCAAGATAGAAGAGCTTGCAATGGAGCTTAAAAACAAGTATACTATAATTACGGTAACTCATAATATGCAGCAGGCTGTAAGAATTTCCGATAATACCGCATTCTTCCTGCTCGGCGATCTTATTGAATACGGCAACACGGAAAAGCTGTTTGAAGCACCGAGCAAGAAAAAGACCGAGGATTATATCACAGGGAGGTTCGGATAATGAGAAAGCAGTTTGACGAGCAGCTCTTAACGCTTAACAGAGAGCTTACAAAAATGGGTGCGCTTTGCGAGGAAGCAATCGCAAGAGCTTCAAAAGCGCTTACCACCGGTAACACCGAGCTTGCAAGGGAAGTAAAACCGCTTGAAGGCGAGATTGACCGTGCGGAGCGAGAGCTTGAGTCACTTTGCCTTCGTCTGCTTTTGCAGCAGCAGCCTGTGGCAAGGGATCTCAGGCAGATATCGGCAGCGCTTAAGATGATTACCGATATGGAAAGAATCGGCGATCAGGCCGCCGATATTGCCGATATCATTCTGCAAATCAAGGGTGAGCACGCAGGCGAGTTTCAGCTGATTGAGCAAATGGCTGAAGCAACCATTAAAATGGTAACGGAAAGCGTTGACGCTTATGTTAAGCGAGATATTGACATTGCCTCTGCCGCCATTCGTCACGACGACCGTGTTGACGATTATTTCGACAAAATCAAGCAGCAGCTGATAGACGATATTTCAAAAAAGCCGGATATAGGCGAATATGCGCTTGATCTGCTTATGATAGCAAAATATTTAGAACGCATCGGCGACCACGCCGTTAACATTGCGGAGTGGGTGGTATTTTCGGTAACGGGCGTTCACAAAGGAGAAAAGGTATGATTTGGTGTGTTGAGGACGACGCAAGCATCAGGGATATTGAAATCTACACTTTGAACTCCACAGGGTTTAAGGCAGTGGGGTTTTCCGACGGTGAGGAGTTTTTCCGCGCGCTTAAAAGCGAAACGCCCGAGCTTGTGCTGCTCGACGTTATGCTGCCGGGAGAAAGCGGCGTTTCAATCCTCAAAAAGCTGAGAGCCGATTCCAAAACCGCAGATATCCCTGTTATTATGGCGACGGCTAAGGGTATGGAATATGATAAAATTCAGAGCCTTGACCTCGGTGCGGACGACTATCTTGTTAAGCCGTTTGGTATGATGGAGATGGTGTCGCGCGTGAAAGCGGTGCTGAGAAGAACTAAAAAAGTAACTGCAGATGTGCTAACTCACGGCGGAATTACCGTAAACACGGGCGAGCATACCGTTTTTGCAAACGGGGAAAAGGTTAACCTTACTTATAAAGAATTTGAAATTTTAAAGCTGTTTTTGCAAAATCCGGGAACCGTACTTACGCGCGACAGGCTTTTTGCCGAGGTGTGGGGAAGCGATTTTGTGGGAGAAACAAGAACGGTTGATATGCACATACGCACGCTGCGCCAAAAGCTTGAGAGCTGCGGCAATATGATTGAAACGGTGCGCGGTGTGGGATATCGTTTAGAGGTGAGTGACAGTTGACAAGAAAAATTTTTCGCTCAATTCTTTTGGTAACACTTATAACCCTGCTTGCAGGTCTTGTGCTGGTTTCCGGCGTGCTATACGGTTACTTCGGCAAAATGCAGCGCGATCGCATTAAAACCGAGCTTTCCGTGGCGTCAACCGCGGTTGAGAGCGACGGTTTGGATTACCTTAAAAATGTCGATGCAGGGCAGCTGCGTTTAACCTGGGTAACAGCAGACGGCAGTGTTATTTTCGACAGTGCCAAAAATGCCGACAAAATGGAAAACCACAAAGACCGCGAGGAGATTGCAAAGGCGTTGAAAACCGGCTATGGTGAAAGCTCGCGTTATTCCTCCACCCTTACGGAAAAGACGGTTTACTGCGCAAAGCGGCTTTCAGACGGCAGCGTGCTGCGCGCTTCGGTAAGTCTTGCAACCGTGCCGATGCTGCTTGCGGGCGTTTTGCAGCCGATTGCGATTGTTGTGATTGCGGCAATAATTCTCTCGTTTGTTTTGGCACGCCGTGTTTCGGCAAAGATAGTTGAACCGCTTGAGGAGCTTGACCTTGATAATCCGCTGCAAAACAACGCATACGATGAGCTTGCACCTGTTTTAACACACATTGAAAGACAGCAGCATCAAATCGGGCGGCAGGTTAAAGAGCTTGAATCTCGCAGAAAAGAGTTTAATGCAGTTACGGAGAATATGAATGAGGGACTTGTGCTCCTTGGCAAAAACTGCGAGATTTTAAGCATAAATCTTGCGGCAAAGGAGTTCTTTAAAGCCGACGACAGCTGCATCGGCTGCGATTTCTTACAGATTGAGCGTGAGCTTTGCTTTATCGATGCACTGAAGAAGGCAAAGGACGATGGTTATGCCGAGCTGCAGCTTGGACGTGACGGCAGGGAGTACCGAGTGGGGGTAAGCCGCATCGGCAAAACACAATTCTCGGGTCTTGTTATTTTGGTATTTGATATAACCGATAAGGTTTTTGCGGAAAGAAACCGCCGCGAATTTACCGCAAACGTTTCGCACGAGCTTAAAACGCCGCTGCACTCCATTATGGGAAGTGCAGAGCTGCTTAAAAACGGGCTTGTAAAGCCGGAGGACGAACAACGTTTCTTAGGTCATATCTATTCCGAATCGTCGCGCCTTGTAAGCCTTATCGACGATATAATCCGCTTATCTCAGCTTGATGAGGGCGACGAGCTTACAGCGGAGCCGGTTGATGTTTTGGAGCTTTGCAAAACGCAGGCGGAGCAGCTTTTCGGTGTTGCAAAAACCTCGGAAATCACAATTGATGTGAGCGGTGAAAGCGCCGAGGTGCGCGCTCCGAGAAAGCTGCTGCAAGAGGTTT
>OLWD01001165.1_pt1 | contig 9947 bp, 8 predicted proteins | sample 1673971 | NCBI WGS metagenome assembly OLWD01 (sample SAMEA103958136, study PRJEB25191) | human gut metagenome | reverse complement strand
GCTGGCGCCCATGGGCGTCATGATGGATTCGGGATGAAATTGAAGTCCGTAGATTTCATAATCCCTATGACGCAGCCCCATGATTTCTCCAGCGTAAGTCTCCGCAGTGACTAGGAGTTCCGGTGGAAGGCTATCCCTTTCCACAATTAGGGAATGATAACGGGCTCCCTTGATGACGGGCGGAAGATTCTTAAAAAGCGGACAGGAGCGGTCAAGTTTGATGTCGTCCGCCTTTCCGTGGACAAGATGCGGAGCCAGGGTCACGGTCCCGCCAAAGACTTCTCCCATGGCCTGATGACCCAAGCAGACCCCTAGGATAGGGACCTGTCCTTTCAGTTCCTCAAGGACAGCTTCTGTTATGCCGGCCTCTTTTGGTTTTCCCGGTCCAGGGGAAAGGATGATGGCCTGGGGCTGAAGAGCAGCTGCCTCGGAAACAGTCAGGGAATCATTCCGTACAACCTGAACGGAAGGGGTCAGGGTTCCTACCGCTTGGTAGAGGTTATACGTGAAACTATCGTAGTTATCTATGATTAGGATCATCATTCTGCCTCCATTGTTTTCATAAGTGCGTCTTTTACAGCGCCTGATTTGTTGAGGGTTTCCTGGAATTCATTTTCCGTTACGGAATCTGCCACAATACCGCCGCCCGATTGGAAATAAACGATATCTCCCCGTTTGACGGCTGTCCGGATGGTGATGCAGATATCCATATTCCCTGAAAAATCAAGATAACCGATACCGCCGCCATAAGGACCGCGGCGCCGCGGTTCAAGACCGTCCAAGATCTCACAAGCCCGGATTTTCGGAGCTCCGGATAAGGTCCCTGCCGGAAGGGCCGCACAGAGCGTATCAATGGCGTCAAGACCCTCTTTGAGCCGTCCTGTCACACGGCTTGTCAGATGCATGACATGGGAGAAACGTTTGACATGATGCAGGTCATGAACCTTGACGCTGCCAAATTCACTCACCTTCCCCACATCATTGCGGGCAAGGTCAACGAGCATATTATGTTCGGCCAGTTCCTTCGCATCGTGTGTCAGATCCTCTTCCAGCGCCTTGTCCTCTTTCTCCGTCCTTCCTCGGCGCCGCGTCCCTGCAATGGGCATGCTCGTAATGGTGCGCCCTTCAAGACGGATGAGTGTTTCCGGTGAGGAGCCTGCAATTTCCGTATCTCCCAGCTTCATGAGCATCATGTACTGGGAGGGTTTGGTCCGTCTAAGGACGCGGTAAAAGGAAAAGAGGTCCTTATCATAGGAAGCAGAAAAGCACTGGGAATAAACGGCTTGGAAAATGTCGCCTTCACGGATGAAGTGCTTGATGCGGGCGATGTTTTCGTTGTACAGTTCCCGCGTCTGATTGGAAGAAATGGGTCCCAAGTGGGCTGTTCCTTCCTGAGGCGCTAGGACAGGGGTTTTCACGAGGGCTTCCATGGCATCAAGGTCCCTTATGGCCTTCTTGTACGTCTCGTCGATTGCGTCAGCCTTGGCGTTTACAATGAGAAAGAGAGTCTGTTTAAAAGCATCAAAGACGATGACCTTATCAAAGAGCAGGAGGTCAAAATCGGGAAAATCCGTGGCTTTTTTCGGATCAAAGCGCAGGCTCGGTTCACAGTACTGAATGAAATCGTAGGAAAAGTACCCCACAAAGCCTCCTGTAAAAGGCGGCAGGCCAGGGACCTTCGGATTCTGATATTCCTTCAGATAGTTCCGGATGAGGTCAAGGGGCGCCTTGCCGCTTTTTTGAGTGCCCTTACGGGTTTCCACAGTAACGGCAAAATCCTTGGCCGACAGGCGCAGCAGCGGGTCATAGCCGATAAAGGAGTAGCGGCCCCGAGCATCGATGCCCTCCAGGCTTTCAAGGAGAAAATAGCGGTCATGGTCCTTTCGGATAAGACTCATGAGCCCCAGGGGCGTCACCATGTCCGCCAAAAGCTGCCGGACGATGGGGACGGCGCCCCCACTTTCAGCAAGGCATCTTGCCTCAGTCAAACTTGTCTCTTTCACGATGATTTCCTCCTTCACATAAAAAACAGCGGGCATCTGGTTGACAAACGCCAGATACCCGCCCAAAAGGTCCTGATAAAACAAAAACGCCTGTCCTCTTACAAGGACAGGCGAAAGACCTGCGGTACCACCTTGCTGCACAGCAAAAGCCGTGCACCTCATTGCAGAATGCCAACACATTCCTCAGCCTTAACGCGGCTGGCACGTTGCGCCATACTCTCCGAAGATTTCTACGCACCCTCAGTGGTCCATTTGCCAGACTGCCACGATCCGGATTCCACCGTCCCGGACTCTCTTTGCGCACATCTTCTGACGTTATCTCCACATCACTGGTTTCTGATAGGGTTATTTAATTGATGGTGTCATCATACGCCCTGTTTTCCTTCTTGTCAACAAAAAAAGCAAAAACAACGAGAATCGGAGCGCACCTTGTTACACCCTGTATCATTCGTTACAATTTAGATATCAAGGATAAAGGACGCGAGCTGTTTGAGGCCCGGCGCAAGGCTCGATAGATCCAGTTCCTCATCCAAGGTATGGACGCCTTTTTCGTGGCCCACACCAAAGGCCATGGCCGGCAGTCCTCGGGAAAGGGCAATGTTGGCATCGGTCGAACTTGCCGCCCATTTCGTCATTTTTCCTTCCCGGCGGCGGATGCGCATGATCCGTTCGTAGATTTCATCCCGAAGGGGCCCGTCACCACAGGGGCGCTTGCCCAGGAGCAGGGTTTCAAGAGTGACGTCCGTTGCCTCATGACGCTTCAGGATGTCCATAAAGGCTGCGTCCAACTTTTGGAGTTCCGTCATGGAAACAGAGCGCATATCGACGGTAAATTCCACATCCGCCGCAATGGCATTGACCGTGCGTCCCCCTTGGATGGTACCCACGTTATACGTTGTCTTCGGCGTATGGGGAACGCGCAGGCCATAGAATTCCTCAATAATGGCACTTGCTGCTGCAATTGCGTTCTTCTCACCAAAATTGGCAAAGCTATGACCGCCGGGCGTCACGACATGGACGGCATAGCGATGGGAGCCGACGGCTTCATTGACAAAGCGTTCACTATCTCCATCAACGGCAATGAAAGCGCGGATCTTCTCCTGCCAGGTTTCCATCAGATGATGGGCACCTCGAAGATTGCCCAAGCCTTCCTCCCCAACGTTGAAACAAAAGATGGCAGGAACCTGCAGCTTAAGCTCATGGAACATCCTGATGAGAAAAAGGAGGGCCGCCACATTGGAACTATTATCGCCGATGGAGGGGGCCTTCATGATATGACCGTCGATTTCAGGCACAATCTCATCTACGCCTTCAAAGACCGTATCCATATGAGCTGTGTAGAGAAGGGGTTTTTCCTTGGCTTTTTCCAGCTGGTAGGGATAGACCACATTCCCAACCGCATCGAGATGGGCAGTCTCTGCCCCCATGTCCTTCAACGTCTTGAGGATAAAGGCTGCTTTTTTTGCTTCGTTTCCCGTCGGTGACGGCAGGGACGCGATCGCAAAAAGAAGACTGACATAATCCGCTTGATGGGCATCAATATAGGCATCGATCTTGTTTTTCAGTTTCAGGTCTTCCATGATTCCACCTCTGGTTTTTCTTTTTATTATATCATGAAAGTCGGCCGCCTCCTACTAGATGGCAGTCCCATCAAGCTTTCTGCCATACTCATCCACATACTCCAGAAAATAGGCCACACCTAGGGGCAGGGCCCGTTCATCAATATCAAACTGAGGGTTGTGCTGAGCTTTGCGCCTCTTTTCATCCTCAAACCCACCACCTAGGCAAAGCATCGCCTTAGGCGCGTCATATTTGGCAAAATCCTCACCGCCCATCCGAGGTTCTTCCGTAATGACCTTGTCCCGCCCAAAGATTGCAGCCGCTGCCGCAAGACCTGTCTGCGTGACAGACGGATCGTTCACCATGACCGGCGTTCCATAATGATAACAAGCTTCAATGGTCGTACGTGTCGCCTCCCCGATTCCACGGGCGAGCCGTTCCAGCTGCTTAGGGAAACGTTCCCTAAGAGTAGGGCTGAAGGTACGGCAGGTTCCCATAAGACGGGCCGTTTCGGGGATGACATTACTCGTCTCACCGCTTTGGAAAGACGTAATGCCAATGACGGCAGCATCAAGGGCCTTGGTTTCCCTGCTCACCAAGGTCTGGACAGCATTATAGTAGGCAACACCAGCCGCTATAGGGTCTATGGCTTCTTCCGGATGGGCCCCATGACCACCCCTGCCTTTGATGAAAATATCGAAGGTATCGGACGCCGCCATGATGGGTCCTTCCTGAAGATTAGCCATCCCATAGGGCAGCATGCCTTGGATATGGATGGCAATCATGCGGGTAATCGCTTTTACAAGAGGATCCTCTTTCATATGAAGGGCGCCGCTGTCGGCGATATATTCCTCGGCTGGCTGAAAGAGGAACCGCACGGTCAGGGGAAGGTCATCCTTTTTTTCCGCAAGGAGACGGGCCGTCACAAGGAGCATGGCAATATGCGTATCATGACCGCAGGCGTTCATGCATCCTTGATTTTGCGACACGTAAGGCGGATGGGCGGCTTCCGTTAGGGGGAGGGCGTCAATATCAGCCCTGATGCCAAGGACGACATCCTTGTTCCTTGCGCCTTCTAGCGTGGCAATCACCCCGGTTCCTGTTGAAACGACGGCAGGAATCCCCCATTTATCCAGATATTCGAGGATTTTTTGCTGTGTCCGCCTTTCTTTCCAAGATAGTTCCGGATGGGCATGAAAGCCACGTCGCAGGGTGACGAGTTCCTTAAAGGCCTGTTGGGCCCGGCTTAGGTTCGCATTCATAGGAAGGCTCCTTTCCCTAAAAAAGAGGCCATTGCCTGCGCAACAGCCTCCTTCATCTTTTCTTTATTTCTTTTCATTGTTCGGGTCAAACCACAGTCCCGTATTGTTCTTCTTCATATATTCAGCAAATTCTGGGGACTTGTAGGCTGCAGCAATGTCCTTAGCCCACTGGGCATCTTTGTTCTTGTCGCTCACAACGAGCTGGAGCAGGAGGTGCGGCAGGATGGTTTCCTTCAAAAGGGCCGTACTGGGATCGATTTTGGCATTATAGACGATGGACCCGGTGATGACAATATAGGCAAAATCAGTACGGACGGAAGGAATATTGAGGGATTTCATTTCCGTAAATTTCAGGTGATGGGGATTTTCCACAATATCCTGCTGGGTGACCGTCGCAAGATCCTTTTTCGGATCCAATTTGATCCAGCCGGCCTTCTGGAGCAGGGCATAGGCACGGGCCGTATTGGAAGCGTCATTAGGGACCGCAATGGTATCTCCATCCGCAACCTGGTCAAGGCTTGTCTTACTGCCTGCGTAGATTCCAGCCGGCACCGTCGGGATTGGGGTCAGGGCAACAAGATGACCCCCCTGCTTCTTATTGAAGTTTTCCATATAAGCCGTATGCTGCTCGACATTAAAGTCCACTTCCCCTTCATTGAGGGCGATATCCGCCTGGAGCAGGTCACTCATATCCTTGCCCGTAATCTTATAGCCTTTTTTCTCCAAGATGGGCTTGACCCCTTTTTCAAAAAGGTCGCTGTACGGTCCCTGGGATTTACTGAAGGTCAGTTCCTTCTTATCCGCGGCTTGTTTCTTATCGCTGCCGCAGCCTGCGGCCAGACCGGCAAAGACAAGGACGGCAAGGGCTGCACCCAGCGTTTTTTCCACTTCGTAAGATTCATGATGATTCCTCCCTATTCATGATTTCTTGATTTAAAGGCAAAATGGTTGCCCACGGTTTGGATGATCTGCACAAAGATAATGAGGATGACTACCGTTAGAAACATGAGCGGTGTATTCATCCGTTCATAGCCATACGTCAAGGCCAGATCCCCGACGCCGCCGGCTCCAATTGCACCGGCCATGGCCGTGGCCCCTAAAAGGCCGATTGTCCCTGTCGTAATGGAAAGGATGAGGGATCCTTTTGCTTCCGGCAGGAGAAAATACCAAATGATTTCAAAATAGGATGCTCCCATCGCCTGAGCGGCTTCAATGATGCCTCGATCGACATCAAGCAGGGAGTTTTCAAAAAGACGCGTGAGATAAGGTGCAATGAAGATGACAAGAGGCACCAAAGCAGCTGTTGTCCCAATCCTTGTTCCAACAACCATCTTGGTCAGGGGCATGATAAAGACCATGAGGATGATGAACGGAACGGAACGAACCGTGTTGATGATCGTATTGAGGATCCCATAGATGAAACGGTTCGGCAGGATGCTGTCGCTTCTTGTAAGTACCAGGGCAAAAGCCATGATCATGGCAAGGACTGTGCCGGCAGCAAGCGATACAAAAACCATGTAGGCAGTCTGTTTGGCTGCCAGGATCAGCTGCGCATTGGAAACGCCAAGTTCCGGCATTACGCATCAACCTCCTTCCAACTAAGACCATGCTCATCAAAATATGCCTTGGCTTTTGGGACGCCATCATGTTCGTTGATGACTTCAATGATAAACAGTCCCAATGCCTCCCCCTGCAGTTCACAGACATTGGCAAAAAGGATATTGGTTTCAACGCCCAGATCATGATTGAGATGATAAAATAGGTTTTCCGCTGCTTCGTCCCCTAGGAAGCGAACCCGGAGAAGCTGGTAGGGCCTTGATTCAGCCTTTAGTTTTTCAAGAACGGACTGCGGCACTTCATTGGGGATGACCGTCTTTACAAAACGTTTCGTGATTTCTTTCTGGGGATCGCTAAAAACATCCAGAACAGATCCCTGCTCCACGACGCGCCCTAATTCCATAACAGCCACCCGATTGCAGATCTTTTGGATGACGTCGATCTCGTGGGTGACGATAAGGATCGTAATGCCCAGCTCCTTATTGATGCGTTTTAGGAGCTGCAGGATCTGCTCCGTTGCCACGGGATCCAAGGCACTTGTCGCTTCATCGCACAAGAGAATGGATGGGTTCGTCGAAAGCGCCCTCGCAATACCCACACGCTGTTTCTGCCCGCCTGAAAGCTGACTGGGATAGGCATCCTTCTTGTCAGAAAGACCCACAAACTGGAGCAGTGTCGTTACGGTCCGCTCCATCTGCACCGCATCAGTTTTGTTGAGAATCAGGGGCAGGGCGACATTTTCATAGACGGTTCGGCTTTCCAACAGATTGAACTGCTGGAAAACCATGCCGATTTTCTTTCTCATGCGCCGCAGTTCATCATGGCTTTGCGCCAAGATATTGACGCCATTGATGAGAACTTCCCCCTCTGTGGGATCCTCCAAGCGGTTCACCATGCGCAGGAGCGTCGATTTTCCGGCGCCGCTGAATCCAATGACACCAAAGATATCCCCATCTGCAATGGAAAGGTTCACATCCTGAAGGGCATCTATCATGCCTGATGCTGAAGAAAAGCGTTTGCTAAGATGCTTGAATTCAATCATGGGTTCCTCTCTCCTTCCTGATGATGATTGGCGTGGGGGGACAGACAAAACCGCCCCAGCGTTCCGCTGCTTTTTTCTTTTGGATGAACACGGCAAATTCCCTCTTTTCCCCAAAAAAGAAAACCCCCGCCTCCTAAGAGACGACGGTTCGTGGTTCCACTCTCATTCACTGGGAAAGGTCCCAGTCTTACGTCCTTGGTAACGGGGCGGGCCCCGTGACAGCTTACTGTTTATTTCAGCCATCCAGCTCGCGGAGGCATTCCCACAAGAACTGGATCCGAACCTGCTTGCACCGGTGTGCAGGTCTCTCTAGCGGCCATTTCCTATGGTACTTGTTCCGTTCCTTGCCTTTCACAATATGTGCATATCATACTATTAAACTATGTATTTGTCAACAAGTCAGCAATCTTTTACTGAAAAAACTTTGAGTTCTATGTTGATACAATAACAGATGGATTATATCACATCTTTATCATTTTGTGTAATATTATTATTGATATGATTTTTAATCTACCAGAAGGATGGAAAGTCTTTGGCATACAAAAAAGACCTGGAACGAAGAGAGGTACGTTCCAGATCTTAAGGTGCCTTAAAAAGGCTGTACAGGGGAGATCAATCTATGACAAGCTTAGGGGAAAGGCTCATGCCAGAACTTTCCCAAGCTCCTTACACTGTGTTAGGCCAGCATCATCAGGGGATCCGTTGAGGATCAAGGGATCGGCGGCAAGCGTAGCTCCGCTTGCGACAGCATCATCTTTCCAGTAGTCCATCCATTCACCGGTGCCCCACCCGTAAGAGCCAAAAAGAACGATGGATTTACCGGACAGTTTTCCTTTGACATCATCCCACATCGGCTGGAATTCACTTTCTTCAAGAACTTCGCTTCCCATGGCGGGACAGCCAAAGGCAAGGCCATCATAGGTACTGGGATCAAGGCTTGCAGCTTCCGTGGCTGTCATGACAGAAACATCAGCACCCGCTTCTTTCATGCCTTCGGCAACAGCGTTGGCCATTGCTTCCGTATTGCCCGTTCCGCTCCAATAAATTACAGCTGTTTTTTTCATGTCAATCGTCCTTTCGCAAATTCTGAGGTATCAAAAATGGTCCCATGGGAAACTTACGCTACAAGAAGCCGTTCCAGCGGGCTGCCTTGGGCATAACATTCACAATAAACACGGGTACATTTCTGGCATTTTTCAAAAAAGTGCCGTGCCCGGGCGGGGTTGGTGTAAGCTTTCCAACAGCCCGAGCAGAGGCCTTTTTCCTTGGGAGAAGCCATGTACGCCTTCACATCATCCAGGGGATAATCAAGGAGAACTCCAATTTCATGGGGGAAGGAAGCCCGCTTTGCGAGTCGTAAGGAAATCTCGGTTAGGTGATCCTGCCAGTGGGAACCGGTATAGCCCAAAGAGCTGAAAAATTCCGGCACCCCATCCTCCTTCATGATGCGGTCAAGGTGACAGGGACGATATACGAACAGAAGGCCGCTTCGCTTTACCATGTCAAAGCTCAGCATTTCGAGGAAAAGGTTCCTTTTCGCCAGCCGTATGGCAATCCGGCTGATCAAAGCAAAGGGGCTGACCAAAGGCGGAAAGACAAAGCGGAAGAGACTTGCCGCTTTGAGTCCAGCCAATGTCGGCGCACACTGCCGAACAAGTTCCATCTCCAAAAGGCGCTCCATACGTACCTCCCGATCCGCCCGTCCCGCTTCGTTCCAGGGGAGTGAAAACGAAGCGGAAGTCAGCGGAAAATAAGTTGTAATTAGTTCAAACTAACCAATACACATGAAAGAAAAGAGGGTTAAAAGAACTGTGTTGAACTGTTGGTTAGTCTTTACTAACTGTGCATAGTATAACATGAGTCTTTTCCCTTTGCAACCCCTTTTTTAAAAAAATCCATTTCTTTTAAAAAGTCTGTTTTTCCCGTTCTTATCCTATTTTTTATGGACTGCCCCTGCTGCAGTCTTTGTAAGATGATCTTTTGATGAGTTATTATTGACAAACTCACTGTCTGTGGGTATACTCTCAAATTAATTCATACTTACGCAGTATATTTTATGCAGAAAGGACGTACATTATGTAACTTCACTTTTTCAAGGAATTTCTCATGATCAGTCACCCCACCACCGTTTTTCTTCTCCTCGTTTTTCTTTTGATTCTCGCCATGATCCATCATTTGGAGAAAAAAGGCACCTCTTTTGGAAAACTCGTGACCATTGGCACCGTATCAGGTGCCCTCCTAGGGATTTTTATTCAGGTCCTCGCCGGATTTCCGGACGCTCCAACAAAAGTGGTCTTTATTAAGGAGGCCACCAAATGGTATTCCCTTGTCGGCGGCGGGTTCATCGACCTCATCCGTATGCTTGTTGTCCCCTTGGTCCTTACTTCCATCATCCACGTCATCCTTCATATGAATGAAGGAACAAACCTCAAGAAACTCGTTGGCGCCATGCTTGCCACAAACCTCGGTATGGTAGCCCTTGCGGCCATCGTTGGACTGTCCCTGGGCAGCCTCTTTGGTCTC
>OLWD01001163.1_pt1 | contig 9950 bp, 8 predicted proteins | sample 1673971 | NCBI WGS metagenome assembly OLWD01 (sample SAMEA103958136, study PRJEB25191) | human gut metagenome | reverse complement strand
CTTCGATGAACGACCCACGACAAACGAACCACAAAAGGGGCTTGTCGCTTAAGGCGACAGCCCCTTTTTCACTACATATCTTTTAGTCTTCCGACTTCTTGTTTAGGACGGATGCGTTTGTGTCCGAATGTTTCTACGATGATGAACATCATGGGGATGAGGAAGACGCCGAAGATGGTGGCGATGGACGTACCGAAAACGACGGTAATCCCCATAGTGACTCGCGACGCAGCACCAGCGCCGGTAGCGATGGCCAGCGGGATGGAGCCGACAACGAAGGCCAGGGACGTCATGATGATCGGGCGGAGACGGATCTTGGCCGCTTCGATTGCAGCCGATACGGGATCCATGCCGCGTTCATCGACACGGACTTTGGCATATTCGATGATCAGAATGGCATTCTTGGCGGCCAGGCCGATGACGGCCAGCAGACCGATCTGGAAGTACAGGTTATTCTGCTGGTTCATGAGATAGGCAAAGACCGAAGCCCCGAAGACGCCTGCCGGCAGGCTAAACATGACGGCAAATGGTACTTTCCAACTTTCATAGAGGGCAGCCAGGACGAGGAAGACGAAGAGGATAGCCAGGGCAAAGACGTAAACCGTCTTGTTACCGGCTTCGATTTCTTCACGGCTCATGCCACTCCATTCGTAGGCATAGCCTTCACCGAGGGTGTCCTTGGCGACTTCTTCCAGGGCTTTCAGAGCATCACCGGAGCTATAGCCATTGGCCGGAGCCCCTTGGATCTTGATGGCCGGATAGTCGTTGAAACGGTTGAGGATCGACGCCGAACCGATAGCTTTCGGCCGGACGAAGTTGGCCACCGGCACGAGCTGGTTGGCGCTGTTGCGGACGTAGATGTGGTTATTGGCATCGATGGTTTCACGAAATTCCGGAGCGGCCTGGACGACGACTTTGAAGTTACGGCCGAACATGGTGAAGTCGTTGACCTGATAGGAACCGTAGAAGGACTGGAGCGTCGAATAGAGGTCGCTCAGGGAAACGCCTTCTTTGGCGACTTTATCGCGGTCGATGTCGAGCTGATAGCCCGGCGTATCGGCAGCGAAGGCCGTGTAGACCGAACCGATTTCCGGACGTTTGCGGGCAGCGGCGATGAATTTCTGAGCCGTCGCCGACAGTTCTGCCGTCGTATGGCTGCCGCGGTTTTCCAGCTGCATCGTAAAGCCCGACGACGTGCCCATGCCGTCGATAGGCGGCGGGTTCATGGCGATGACCGTAGCCTGGGGAATCTGATTGCCCATGGCCATGATTTTGCCGACCAGGGCATCGACGGACAGGGATTTATCTTTACGCTGATCCCAGTCGCTCATGCCGATGAAGGACGTAGACCCGTTCGATTTCGGCCCATTGGCCAGGATACTGAAGCCGACGACGTTCATGACATTGGTTACGCCGGGCTGCTGTTCCAGCCACTTACTGATCTTTTCGCTGACTTGTTTCGTTTCCGTCTGGGAAATGCCTTCAGGCAAGGTGACGTTCATCATGACGAAGGCGTTATCTTCTGACGGGACGAAGCCCGTCGGCATGACTTTGAAGACGCCTGCCGTAAGGGCGCTGATGATGACCAGGAAGGCCACGCACCATTTAAGGTGGAGCTGCAAGTGAGCCAGGCGCAGGCCATACCAGGCGATGAGTCTGTCGAAGGCATCATTGAATTTCTGGAAGAACTTGTAAATGCCCTTGGGATTGTCATTGGGTTTGTGAACATTCAAAATAGACGCACACATGGCCGGTGTCAGGGTCAGGGCGACGAAGGCCGAAATGAGGACCGACACGGCAATGGTCAGGGCGAACTGGCGGTAGAGGATACCACTCATGCCGCTGATGAAGCCGACAGGAACGAAGACGGCGGCCAGAACGCAGGCGACACCGATAACCGGGTTCTGTACGTTCTGCATGGCAATGATCGTCGCCTCCCGCGGACTTCGGGCGTTATACTTGATTTCATATTCGACGGCTTCGATGACGACGATGGCATCGTCGACGAGGAGGCCGATGGCCAGTACCATAGCGAACAGGGTCAAGGTGTTGATGGAGAAATCGAGGACCTTGAAGCAGGCAAAGGTACCCAGCAGGGATACCGGGACGGCGATGAGCGGAATCAGCGTCGACCGGCCACTCTGAAGGAAGAGGTAAACGATGAGGGCGACCAGCAGCAGGGCTTCGATGAAGGTTTCAATAACTTCGTGGATCGACGCCGTAACGAAGGTCGTGCTATCGTAGACAACTTTATAATCTAAATCAGACGGGAAAGAAGCCTTTGCTTTTTCCAGGACTTTACGGGCACCGCTGACGGACTGCATGGCGTTGGCATCGGCCGTCAGGCTGATCATGAAGCCGGCTGCCTTGCCGCCGCCCAGATCACTGGTAACGGAATAATCCTTAGAGCCCAGGCTGACGTCAGCAATATCGCCGACGCGGACCATGGTGCCGTCGGGATTGGTGCGGATGATGACGTTCTTGAACTGTTCTGCCGTCTGCAGACGACCGTCTGTACGCATGGTGTACTGATAGGTCTGGTTATTGGGCGACGGCTGGGAACCGATGGTGCCGACAGCGGCCTGTTTGTTCTGGGCGCTGATGGCCGAGATGACGTCGGTCGGCGTAATCTTCAAGATACTCATCTTCATCGGGTTGAGCCAGATACGCATGGCGTAGTCGGACCCAAATTCCTGGACATCGCCGATGCCCGGGACGGATTTCAATTCATCCATGAAGTACTGCGTGGCATAGTTCTTCATGAACGTCGCATCGTAAGAACCATTGGGCGACACGAGGGCGAAGACCATGGCCATGGAACTCGTCGATTTCTGGACAGTGACGCCGGTCTGAGTGACTTCCGACGGCAGCGTCGACTGGACCTGGCTGACGCGGTTCTGGGTGTTGACCGTATCCATATCGCCATCACTGCCGGACTTGAACTGGACCGTCATGGAATAAGACCCGTTATCGTTCGTCGAACTTTCCATATTGACCAGGTTATCGACGCCGACGAGCTGGCGTTCGATGACACTGGCTACGGTCGTGCCGACGACTTCGGCATTGGCGCCGATATAAGTAGCCGAAACGCGGACCTGCGGCGGCGTGACCTGCGGATACTTGGCGACTGGCAGGGTCGCAATCGCCAACAAGCCGAAAATGGAAATCAGCAGGGAAATGACGATGGCGAAAATAGGCCGGTCGATAAAGAACTTAGATATCACGGTCTCGCCTCCCTACTGATTGGCCGACGAGTCCGACGACGTATCGGAACTGTCGTTATCGATGTCTTCCTTGGTCAGCAAGTGCTGGTCCAGGGAAGCGCCTTTGGCCTTCTGATAGCCGTCGACGATGATCGTATCGCCATCCTGGAGACCATCGTTGATGATCCAGAACTTGCCGACTTTCTGGCCCGGCGTGACTTCGCGGTTCTGGGCTTCGCCATTGCCGTCGATGACGGAGACGTAATATTTACCCAGCGTCTGCTGGACGGCGCGCTGCGGTACGGACAAGGCATTGCGCTGAATCTGTGTATCCGAGATGACCGTCGCATAGAGACCCGGGATGAGGAGATTGTCCGGGTTGTCGAAGACAGCCTTGACGACGATAGAACCGGAGTTGCCGTCCATGCCGTGGTTGACCTGGGTAACATGGCCTTCATAGGGATAGGTGGAACCATCGCTCAGGCGGAGCAGGAGATGGTCGCCCCAGCTGCTGCCGGTACTATCAGCGGCCTGTTTGGTCATCTGCAGGTATTCCGATTCACTGATGGAAAACTCTACGTAGACCGGGTTCGTCGAAGAAATGGTGACCAAGGCCGTCGAACCGGCTGTGGCAAAGGTGCCGACGGGGACGTCGTCGACGTTCAGTTTGCCGCTGAACGGCGCATAGACGATGGTATCGTCGACGTTATCCTGAGCGGCATCGACCTGGGCCGCATTGGCTGCGACGACGGCCTGCTGCTGCTGCGTAGCCGCTTCCTGGTCGGTAACGGTCTGCTGCGGGATGGCATCCTGGCTGGCCAGGGTCTGGTAACGGCGCAGGTTCAGCTGCTGATTGGCCAGGTTGGCTTCGGACTGGGCCTGGGTCGCTTTGGCCTGGGCCAGGGCAGCGTCATAAGTCCGGCTGTCGAGGCGGAACAAAGGCTGGCCTTCCGTGACTTCCTGACCGCCCTGGACGTATTTCTCTACGACGCGGCCGGAAATCTTAGGCCGGACGGGCACTTTGTCCGTCGCCGTGACGGTACCGCTGTACTCGGCCTTGACCGGCGTGTCTGCGGCGACGACTTTATACGTGTTGACGGCAACAGGGGCCTTGGTCGCACTCTGTTGGGCACCACAGCCGGCCAGGAGCGCGGCAATGGTGAGAACGGTGACGCTCATCGTCGCAAATTTGCGTTTTTGTATCATCTTCACTTTCCTCCTATTTCTTTCGATTCCTGATTCTTAATGCCATAGAGCAAGACCTTGATGCAGCGCTTCATATAGTCACTAAAAGAGGAATCGTGATTGACATCATTAAAATAATCGATAATGTCGTCGGCTGCGCTATGCAAAAGGCGCAAGAACAGGAACTTATCAAAAGGCTTAAATTCGCCTGTCTCCTGAGCTTCATCGAGGAGCTGTTCCAGAAGGCGCCAGTCTTTTTCGTAGCGGGACTGCAGGCGGTTCCAGACATCGGGCATTTTCGTCAGAAGTTCCGATGCTTTCCGTACGGACAGGACCTGCCAGTTGTCACTGGGCACGTCGAAATAAGCGATGAGCTTGGCTTCGCAAGTCATGGTGCTGTCACTGACGATGCGCCGATGATAGGTATAGATCTTATTGGTAAAATCAGAGATATCCTGCTCTATGATTTCTTGTTTCGACGAAAAATGTTCGTACAAGGTCCGCTTGCTGATGCGCAGGTTACGGGCCAGATCATCCATGTGGAAATCAGCACCATGGCGGTTGATTTCACAAAGGGCTTCTGCCAGGATCTTGGCGCGGATATTTTCTGTCATGTAAACACGTCCTACTTAAAAAAAATACAAGGTGCTGTCATTGAAACTCAAACTACAAAACTCAGTACCAATTTATAGTTTAATATACAGCACCTTATAAGTCAATAAACAAGTCGATATTATTATTTCTTTGTTACTTCTTCAATTCTTCGGCAAATTTCCGGATGGGCAGGATCTTGTACAAGACGGCACCGCAGGCTGCACCGATGCAGGTATTGGGCAGGAAGGCGACGACGAAGAACCACAGGGCGACGACTTTGGAATCGAGGACGAAAGCGGCGACGGGATAAGCGATGAGGCCGCCCAGGATCCCGGTCCCGACGATTTCTCCGACGACGGCGCCCCAGATGGAATTTGTCTTCTTATACAAAAGGCCGGACAAGGCGGCGCCGATCATGCTGCCGGGATAGGCCAGGACGGTACCGACGCCCATGGCGATGCGGATGGATGAAATACAGAAAGCACCGGCCGTCGAATAGCGCCAGCCCACGAGGACCGACAAGAGGACGTTGATGAGGTGCTGCAGCGGGAAGACCCGGGCACCTCCGAAGGGAAAGGACACGAAAGGCGCCAGGAGGACGCCGATGGCGATGAAAATCGCCGTAACTGTCATTTTCTTGAGTTCACCATTATTCACGATTGATCAAAACCTTTCCATACTGTTGCAACAGCGTATCATTTAAGGCATAAAACGTATCAAAGAGACGGGCGTGGAAGGTCCCAGGTCCAGCCTGGCCGCCCCGTTCCAGAGCCAGCTCGCCGCCGATTCCCATGGCCAGGACGCCGGCAGCGGCCGCCGTGAAGGGATCGGTCACGGCCGCAAAGGACGCGATGAGGGACGTCGTCATACAGCCCGTACCGGTGACATAGGTCAACATGGGGCAGCCGTTGTGGACTTCTGCCGTCCGCTGCCCGTCGGCAATGACATCGACGGCACCGGTAATGGCGACAGTCGTCCCCAAATGCCTTGCCAGAGATGCTGCCAGGTCCGGGTCAGCCGCTCCGATGCGGCTGTCGACGCCGAAATCCTGACCGCTCTTATGGGCGGCCAGACAGGTGATTTCCGAAGCATTGCCGCGGATGACGGCCAGGGGCAGTTCGTCCAGCAGGCGCTGCGCAGCCTGGGTCCGGAAAGTCGTGCCGCCGGCGCCGACGGGGTCGAAGACGATGGGAACGCCGTGAGCCGCAGCGGACCTGCCAGCTGCCACCATGGCTTCCAGCGTCCACTGCTGGAGCGTTCCCAGATTGAGGACCAGGGCCTTGGCGGCGGCCGCCATTTCAGCGACTTCCTCGACGGCATTGGTCATGGTCGGCGAGGCGCCGATGGCCAAGGTCGCATTGGCGCAGTCGGTCATGGTGACGAAATTAGTGATGTGGTGGATGAGGGGCCGCTGGCGGCGCAGTTCCTGAAGGGCCTGGGCCACAGCCGGGATGAGTTCCATCGTCAGGCCCCCTTTCAGACGTGGATCTTGAGGATGGCTTTTTTGATGGCCTTCCCCTGCCCATCGGGCGCACAGAGGCAGCGATGGCCGTCAGCCGGCGTAAAGACGGCATAGGTCCCGGGCGTCATGGCAATGACGGTATCGGCTGCGACATCGGGATTGTAGAACCAGGCATCGCTATCGGCCCGGCTGTCGTCGACGACGGGCCCGGCCTGGCATAAAGGCTGCCAGCCAATAGTTTCTTCGCCATCCAGGACATACTGGATATCGATGTAATCGCGATGGGCTTCCATCAGGCGCTGGCCGGCCGGTGCCGTTTCCGTGACGTCGACGTTCATGTAGTTCACCGTATCGAAGGTGTGGCGCCCGGGCTGCAAGTCCGACTTGGCCAGGGAGACCAGTTTTTCGATCCACGGCCGGATATATTCCGGCAGGAAACGGCTTTCCTTGTCATATTGGGAAATATTACCTACGAACATGAGGATTCCTCCTAATCTTCGTCGCTGGCTTCGCGGGCGGCGACGTTTTTATCGAACAGAGCATCGGCGAACTGAGCTGCATCGAAGGGGCGCAGGTCGTCGACGCCTTCGCCGACGCCGACCCAGCGGACAGGGACGCCTAATTCCCGTTTCACCGACAAGATGACGCCGCCTTTGGCTGTTCCGTCGAGCTTGGTCAGGACGACGCCCGTCAAGGGAACGACGTCGCCGAAGAGCTTGGCCTGGCTGACAGCGTTCTGCCCCGTCGTGGCATCGAGGACGAGGAGCGTTTCCTGCGGCGCCCCTTCGATGTTGCGGCCGGCGACGCGGGCCATTTTCCGCAATTCTTCCATGAGGTTGGACTTGGTCTGCAGGCGGCCGGCCGTATCGACGAGGAGGATATCCATGCCCTTGGCCTTGGCCGACGCCGTCGCATCGAAGACGACAGCCGCTGCGTCCGCCCCTTCCTGGTGCTTGACGATGGGTACGCCGACGCGGTCAGCCCAGATGGTCAGCTGTTCCGAGGCAGCGGCGCGGAAGGTATCGCCGGCGGCGAGCATGACCGATTTCCCCTGCTGCTTGTAATACTTGGCCAGTTTGCCGATAGTCGTCGTCTTGCCGACGCCGTTGACGCCGACGATGAAGATGACCCGCGGCCCTTCGGTCTCCGGGAGGGGTTCATCGTTTTCATTGAGCAAGGCGACGATGCACTTTTCCAAATACGGTACGACGTCGTTGCCGTCTTTGATTTCCTTCGATTTGACGCCGGTCCGTATCTGGTCCAGGAGATACTCCGTCGTTTCGACGCCGATGTCTCCCGTGAGCATGACCGCTTCCAGATCATCGTACATGTCGTCGTCTATTTTGGCATAGCCGCGGACGACGATTTCGATGTTCTGGATGAGCGAATGTTTCGTCTTTTCTAAGCCTTTTCGAAGTTTTGAAAAAAATCCCATAGTTATGTTCCTTCCTTTAATAATTCATCTACTTTGACAGTCAGCAGGCGCGATACACCTTTTTCTTCCATCGTCACGCCCAAGAGAGTATTGGCCGCTTCCATGGTCTTGCGGCGGTGAGTGATGACGATGAACTGCGTCGCTCCGCTGTAATTCTTGAGGTATCGGGCCATGCGCTCGACATTGGCTTCGTCCAGAGCCGCATCGACTTCGTCGACCAGGCAGAACGGTGCCGGATGATAGGCCAAAAAGGCCAGGAGCAAAGCGATGACCGTCAGGGCCCGTTCGCCGCCGGAAAGGAGCGTCAGGGACTGCTGTTTCTTTCCTGGCGGGCGGATATAGATTTCCACGCCGGCTTCCAGGATATGTTCCTTGTCGGTCAAGGCCAGGTGGGCCGTACCGCCGCCAAAAAGGCGGCTGAAGATATCCTGGAAATGGACGCCGATGGCCTTGAAGGCCTTGGCGAATTGTTCAGCCATGGCCGCGTCGATTTCAGCGACGACAGTCCGCAATCTTTCCCGCGATTCCTTCAAATCGTCGCACTGGCGGACGTAAAAGTCCCGTTTTTCCAAAGCCGTCTTGTATTCGTCTTCGGCAGCCGGGTTGATGGTCCCTAGCGCCGTAATCTGAGCCTTCAAGGAAGCGACCTTGTCATGAAGCTCTTTCAACGAGCCCTGACGGCGCCGTTCCATAGCTTCCTGGCGGCTCAGGCCCTGCATGGCCAGCCGTTCTTCGTGATGGCTGATATCGCCTTTATACTTTTCCAGCTGGACTTCAGCCGCATGGCAGCGCTGCTGCCACTCCTGATGGCGCCGGCGAAGGTTGGCGACGACACCGTCCAGGGCCTGGCTTTTTTTCAGGGACTCGTTGCGGGTCCGGTAAAAAGTCTCTTTGGCCTGGTCACAGCGGACCGTATCGGCTTCTTTCACGGTAATATTTTTCGACAGTTCTGTCAACAGGCGGGCCGCTTCTTCCTGGCGGCGTACCAGGTCCTGGCGGCGCTGGGACAGGGCTTGTTCCTGGGCCGTCAATTCCTGCTGCCACGTATCATGCTGGCGCAGCTGGTCATCGCCGTGACGGACCTGTTCGGTCAGCTTGGCAACGGCCTCTTTTAAACGTTCGCGTTCGGCTTCATCTTCGATTTTTTGGCTCACGCCGATGTGAGAGGTGTACGGAAGATAGACTAACAGGCGCCCTGCTAAGCTGATTTCTGTTGTAAGTCGAGCGCCTTTTGTTCCAATCGGATCTTTGGCAACTTGGACGAGAACCACTTGTCCGTCGTGAAGCAGTCGCTCGATCGGAAGGGTTCCGCCGTTTTCCTGATGAGCCTGGCGCATATCGCTGACATGCAGAAAAGCGGCTCTCGGAAGGCCGATTTCAACAAAGGCTGACTGCATTCCCGGGAGCACTTTCCCCACGACGCCTAAATATATATTGCCGATCAAAGAGACGTCCGCATTTCTTTCAATGCGCAATTCTTCAAGAACGCAGTCCTCTAAGACTGCGACTCGTGTCTCGTGGACAGCATTGTTAATTAATATTTCCTGCATTATTTGTCCTTATTCTTTGTTTCTGAAATTTTAAGCGTTCTGACTGCTAAGACCTAAAATCGTGCTCATATTCGCACTCAAGTGCCGTCCTGTTGGATAATGTGGTTTGTTAATGAATACAAGAAAGTAATGGCATTTTTTAATTTTGGCAGTCGATCCGATCTTTCCTCGCCGTTTACGGAGGAACAGGCTCGCCTGTTGACTTGGACGAAGGTTCTGGAAGAGGAAGCATTAAAGCGCCAAAAGATCACTATTTCCGAACTTAAGGAAGTCACGGCCCGCTGCGCTCGAGAAGTCGGAGAGCAAGCTGACTTTAAAAAGCTGCTTTTGACACGTGCAGAAGGTGTTCTGGAATTACTCAGATCAAAAAGTGCTGTTCCTTCTAAAAGACCACAAGGTATTCCCTATTTAGTTATCGGCTCTGCTCTTGGGGTCTTGGCCTTTATCGGCGGCGTTCTGACAAACGAATTTTCTGTTACCGGAAACCGGATCAACCTGCTTTCACCTCCTCTTTTAGGCGT
>OLWD01001162.1_pt1 | contig 9955 bp, 5 predicted proteins | sample 1673971 | NCBI WGS metagenome assembly OLWD01 (sample SAMEA103958136, study PRJEB25191) | human gut metagenome | reverse complement strand
TATACCACAAAACACAGAAAAAGCCCAGTAAAAACTGGACTTTTTCGACAGTCTGAACCTATCACTGTGTGATAGGTTTTTGCTTTGTGATATTTAATTTGCACTATATCCGATTTTCATTAAAATACGTCCTTCTCATCTAAAAATGTACCAATCATCATTTTGCCGTTTTGGTCTGCAAGCACTGTGGCTGTGCCGATTTCGCCGGTTAAAAGGGTATTAAGAAGTCGTGCGTTTTTGCGATTGCTTGTTTCAAAGCTTCCGTAATCTTGAACAAACGCAGAACGGGAATATGCCGAGCAGTTTGTGGGAACATAGGCGGCACTCGGGTTAACTGCCTTAACAAACTCGGGGTTAACATCACAGTGAAAGTGGTGGTTTGCATAAAAATAGTTGCATTGCAGTTCCTCTGTTTTGCCGAGCTTTTTAAAGTATTCAAGATTTTCTGCTTGCGTGTAGGCATAATTATCTGCACCGTGGTAATAGCCGAATTTGCCGAAACGCAACAAAAATGAAACCGAAGTTGCGTTTTCATAATTATGCTCGTTAAAGGCGACGCCCTCGGTATACTTCGGAAAATCGGGCTGACCTTGCTCATTAAACCTGCTGCAAAGCACCGTTATTGTAACTCCGCCCAAATCCCAGATTTTGTGCAGCTCATCGTACCTGCAAAGCATACTGCTGTCGAGGTAACGACAATTTTTAAGCTTTTCATATCGCTCTGTTTTAAAAAGCTTTGGAAGAGCTGCCGCAAAATCGGTACTAGGTTTTTCAATACCGTTTAATGAAAGTATTTCATCAAGGCAGCCATAATGGTCGGAATGAAAATGTGTAAGCAGAAAATAGTCTACGTTAATATTGTTTCGTTTTAAATAAGGAAGCACTGTTTTATGACACTCATTCTTTTCACCTGTATCCACCATAAGATGCTTACCGTTCGGCAGCTTTATTAAGCTTGCATTGCCGTGCACGACGTCAAATGAAATGATTTTCAGCGGCATACTGTCGTTATTATCTATAACATTAAGCTTTTGGAAAAGTGATTTACCGCTTTTAAAGCAAAATTCAACTCTGTGCTCTCCGATTTTAAGCTGCAATCCCTCGGTGCTCCAAAAAACGTCGTGCTTTATTTTGTCGTATCCGCTGTAAAACAAATTGCTTTTACCGAATGTCGTATTTTTACAGCTGAAGTCAATCTCTTTTCCGTCGCAACGTACGGCTAAAAGCTCGTCGGCAAAAAACTCCAAAACAGTATGCATAAGGCGTGGTTTCCCAAAAAGCACAGCATCTTCGTTAGGGGTAATCTTATAAGGTGGATGTTGCGGCGCTCCGGTTAATAAAATACCTTTTATAAACAATTCGTGGCCGAAAACGTGAGAAAACGAGAGTATGTTTTCCCCTTTAAACAGTAATATAATAAGCTCTGCTTCGCTGCGGTTTGCAGGCAACGGCGGAGTATAACCGACCATATTATCGCCGCAGGTTATAGAAAGGTTTATCCACATATCCCAATCGTTATGGAAATACTGCATGCAAAGACGATATAATCCCGTTTTTTCAACAGTGGCAATTGTCTTAATGCTATCACATTCTTCTGAAAGCATTATGTATTCGCCGATATATGCTTCACGTTTACAAACCGCATTTTTTAAAAGCTGCACCATTTTCCACACTCCGAAACAATATAACAAACAGCGGCAGAAGGTATCTTTTAAACATACCCTCTGCCGCTATTATATACTTTATTCTGCTTTATTGCAACCGATTATTACAAAAGACATTATTTTGCGTCAACGATGCTTACACGGAAAAGGCGACAGCTGTGTGCAGGGTATTCGTCAAACAGCATAAGTCCCTCGCGCGCATCAATAACTTCTCCGCTCCAAAGGTCACGATAAACAAGCTTTTTACCGCTTGTAACGGAAAGTCCGAGCTTATCCGGATTAACGCCGCCGTAGGGCCAATATTTATGGTTTTCTTCGGAAAAGTTGAAAATGCCCACAGCGATATCGCCGCCGTCGAGGAATCTCGCAATAATCGGAGTTTCCTCTTTGTAATCCTTATAGAAAGGCTCTCCCGGCTTGCGTTCTTCTCGAACATCTCTGTCCATATTAACCACAAACGGCTGACGGTAGCACGGATCCTGGTTAATTGCGATAACTTCTTTGTTCATTAAGATCTGCTTGGTTTCGTCGTCCATATTGCGAATATCACAGCCGATCATAAGCGGCGAGCCCATAAGTGCCCACAATGAAAAGTGCATTTTGTATTCTTCAAATGTGCAGCCTTTGAGTCCTACATTGCCCTTGCCGTTCATTCCGACAATAAGCATATCCATATCGTTAAAGCAGCCCTTGCCGTTGTATTCGGCGGTTACAATTTGTGAAAGTGAGAGGTTTTTAAAAGATTGCCAGCTGTCAAAAATATCGCCGGTTGAGCGCCACATATCAGCGCCCGTTTCCTTTATCCACTGCTTTGTGTTTTCAGAACCCCAAGAGCAAGCGGAAAAAAGAATATCTCTGCCGCAGTTTGCAAGTGCCAGGCCCATTCTTTTGTAAATTACATCAGGCTCCACCGATTGAGGATGGAAGCAAAAGTCATATTTGAGAAAATCTATCTCCCATTCTGCAAAGGTAGCGGCGTCCACCCACTCATACTCATAGCTTGCGGGATAGCCGGCACAGGTCATAAATCCGCCACAGGAATACATACCGAATTTTAAGCCTTTTGAGTGAACATAATCGGCAAGGTATTTCATTCCGTGAGGAAATTTTTCAGGGTCGGGCACAAGCTTACCGTTTTCATCGCGCTCTTTAAGAGACCAGATATCGTCGATAACAACATAATTGTATCCGCAGTCCTTAAGACCCGATGACACCATAATGTCCGCAGATTGCATTATAAGCTCTTCGTTAATGTCTTTGCCAAAGGTGTTCCAAGTGTTCCACCCCATAGGCGGTGTATTTACTACCATTTTTGTTGACCTCCCGTTTGTTTTGTGCTATCATAATAACATAAAATGTTGCAAAATCTATAAATATTCGTTGCAATGTTTTGTAAATTTGTTGCAAACTTAATCTTGTGGGTGATAAAATGAAAATGTTTTCGGTGCTTAACAAAACGCTTAATATCTCTTGTTCTAATTCCGCTTGCAACTCCGGTTTCGGACCCGGTGTGCGAACGGAGTACATTCTGCACTATGTAATTTCCGGCAGCGGATATTTTAAATCATGCGGCATAACGCACGAAGTAAAAAAAGGGCAGAGCTTTTTGATTATGCCTAATACGGTTATTGAGTATTATCCAAGCAAAAGCAACCCTTGGGAGTATGTTTGGGTTAATTTTTCCGGAGATATGGCAAAGCTTTTGCTTTCGCAAACCGCTTTTTCAAAATATGAGCCGGTGGCACCGAGCTTTGGAAACGAGCTGTTTCAAAAATACAATCGCATAAAAGTAGGCTTTAATGCCGACACGACCGAGGGTTGCTGCGCGGCGTATGCCGCACTTTATGAAATATTCGGTTTTTATGCCGAACATATGCCGCAGCTGATAAACGCGGGAACATCGGACGAATACGGTATTGAGCCGATTTTAAAATACATCACGCTCAATATCCACAGACCTGAACTTTCTGTGGAGTCGGTTGCACGAGATTTCGGAATGGACAGAGTAACACTTTACCGCGCTTTTAAAAAGCATACCGGCAGCACACCGCACGAATATATAAGAAAGCGTCAACTTCACACGGCGGACAGGCTGCTGAGAATGAGCAATATTTCGGTAAAGGCGGTCGCCGGTTCTGTCGGGTTTACAGACCAGATGTATTTTTCAAAGGTATTTAAAAAGGAATACGGCAAAACTCCGCAGGAATTCAGAAAGCTGTATAGAAATTGATGACGGCTTTCAGGCAGCGGTTTCGAACGATATAAGACAGAAAAAGTTGCAAATGAGCTTAGAATTGGCTAATGTCGATGTGCGCTCGCGGTAGTTGCGGAGTGTATTTTGCGGCTCACTTAAAGTACGATGAAATTCAAAAATCCATGCAAACGAAATTGGATTTTTGCAAAATAAGCTAAATCAGATTTATTTGAGAGTGTTTAACACACTGTTGAGAAACGTGTTATCAATTTATGTAATTTGCACAAAAGCAGGGCTTGTATTTAGGCGATTTTTACAACGATTATTTGTACTATTTTTGTTGTACAAAATGGTTATTTCTGCTATAATGATGGTGTGATTCATTAGCCGCAGCGAGAAGTTTGGATGTTTGCGGCAAGTTTTAGCTAAATTTGCGAAAAATCTTTTTAAAAAAGGAGAACAAAAAGATGATGAAGAAAAACCGACTCTTGGCTGCATTTCTTGCGCTTGTTTTAGCACTCGGTACATTGGCTGTGCCCATAGCGTTTGCCGATGTTTCGGGAACTGTTACAACCGACGTTTCCGACAGCGCAAAGCTTGCAGACCTTGATATTTCATCAAACTACACTGTTTCCGCAACACTCAGCGGAATAACGCCGAGCCTTGCACAAAACCTTGCAAGCGATAACCTGTTTAAAAACAGCGGAACAACATTTAATGTTGTCAAGGCGATTGATAACAAAGAATATGTTCTTGGACGGGACGGAGACTATGTGGCTAACAACACTTTAAATTTGCCGTATATCACCGACGGTTATATTGATAATGGCGCATTTGCAAAGGATGCTAACGGTAAACTGTCTTATTGCTACTGCCATTCAGAATTTCTGGGTGACGGCACCGTTCAGGGATATTTAACCTTTGGTCTTGATGATATATATACGCTTGACGATATTTACCTGATTGGAGCATGGAAGGGTAAGTTTGCGATTAAACAATATAAAGTTTATGTCTCTGAGAATGCAAGCAACCTTTTTGATGATCAAAATGAAGTGCTTTCGTTTAATTATGACAAGTATTTGACCGGCGACGGCGATACGGCAGCCAACCGCCTTAACAGCAACCTTAATTATTCCGAGGGACAGGTTTACAGATTCAACGGTAAAACAAAACCTGTCGGTAAATATATCGGCTATAAAATTATTGATAGTGCTTCTTCTGAAAATGAGCCCGGTTGGCTTTACATTTCGGAAGCGGGCGCACACGGTAAAAAGGTTATTGTACCGCACGATATTCCTGCCGATAAACGAGAGTATTTTACATACAGCGACAGCTATAACACCTACTTGCAAACCTCGGATATAACCGTTGATACGATAAGCGAGCTTTATGCCGACAGCTTTTTAACAGGCAATGGCACAATGGTACTCGGCAGCACTGCCGGCGCTTCGGATCTTGGTAACGGTTTTACAGGCACATACAGATCTATTACTGATGGCGGTATTGATAACAACGGCGCTTGGAACAGCGGTTCGTTTTTCTATACAAGCGACAAAATGCCGCAGACAACACCTCAGGGCTACCTGACGCTCACACTTAAAAACAGCTATGTTTTTGATAAGCTTTATATTATGTCCGCACACCGTGCGGCTGCCGCACTTTGCAATTATGAAGTTTATATCGGCGATGATAAGGATACATTGTACACCGACGCCAATCACGTCTACTCATTTAATTACGGCGGTTATTACATTTCATGGAGCGATGATGCTGCCGCAAAGGCGACAAAGCTTAACCATGCAAACGGCGACAATAACTCGGAAGGTCAGATCTACACATTCAACGGCGAGACAAAGCCAACAGGTAAGTATATCGGCCTTAAAATTAACGATGCCGCCAGTTCAACAAATTACCCCGGCTGGTTCTATATTTCGGAAATTGGAGCCTTGGGCAGACAGCTCAGCGCTGTTAATACCGATGTTACAAACGCAACCAAGCAGGCAAAGCTCAGTGTTTCGTCTTTTTATAATATGAGCTTGCAAACCGCAAACGTTACTGCAAGCGATGTTGCCGCAATTTATGCAAGCGACACCGATCTGCACTCTTCACTTAACAGTGTTAAGCTTACAAATGCCGAAAGAGAATCCTTTGTACCGAGCACCACACAGCTTGGATTTATTACAGACGGTTATATTTATAATGAACTTGAAGCTAAATTAAGAAGCGCTTGGAATTATACGAACAATTGTCTTGTAACACAAGCAGACGGCAGTGCGGCAGGATATCTTACAGCAGATTACGGCAGCATTTGTGAATTCAGTAAGCTGTACCTTTTCTCGCATATCAGAAACCGCTTTGCATTTGCAGACTATGAAATATATGTTGCAAATTCAGAAAACGATCTCTACAACAGCGAGAATAAAGTGGCAAGCTTTAAATATGATTACATAGGCACTCAGAATAACGATGATAAGCTTAATGAGGCAAGCGGATACAAGCAGTGTGAAGGTCAGATATTCAACTTCACAGGCGACACAAAACCCACAGGTCAATATGTAGGTTATAAAATATTCGTTGCGGCAACCGCGTCTGAAACGCAGTATCAGGGTTGGTTCTGTCTTGATGAGATCGGTGCAGCGGGATTACCTATTGAGGCTAAGGAAATTACTGTTGACGCTAATGACGACACATTTGTATCTCCCACAAAATATGTTGTGGGCAGCAACTATAAATTTACTGTTGACGTTAAAAATGCAGGCAGCGTAACAAGGGTTACTGCAAACGGCGCAGAGCTTACTGCAGACCAAAGAGGTTATTATAATGTCGGTAACGCGCCGGAAAACATAACTGTTGCGGTTGAAACCACTCGCGACAGCTATGCTCCCAAAAACAATGTTTGGAACGGCAAAGATGTAACTATGCGTTCATCGGGATACTATAATCCAACCTGGAATCAGGAAAAATTCGGTAATGAATCGGTTATGCGCGATGAAACCGTGATGTTCTATTCCGGCAGAACAAGCGCAAAGCTGCTTTATCCTATCGATAATATCGTTTCGGTTTATACTTATAATTTGACCGACGGCAAACGTCAAAAATTCTATTTGGGTGAGGACTTCACCGTTAACGCAGACGGCGAAATGGTACTAACCGACAGCACAAATATCCCTGTTTATGCAAACGGCGATAAGCTGAATAATATAACAACAAACGAAAGCGGCGGTTACACAACCGATTGGAGTTTCATCGGAGCAATGAAAACCGTGCAGCCGCAGTATTTGATTTCCGTTACCTACACCCACACAAGAGAGTGGAGCGGCACCGAATACGGCACAGCACCCGACAGTCAGCTTGGCAATCTGAAATTCTCAAAAAAAGCGGCAAACGGAGAAACTACAAATGTTTTGTTCCTCGGCGATAGCATTACAACGGGCTGTAACGCAACGGGTCAGGATATTGTAACATTTAACTATAACGGCGGCGCCGATGTCACAGTCGGCTCAAGTCCGAGCATGGTGATTAAAGGTTGGGAGCAATACCTTGGTTGTTACGGCGGCACATCACGTCCCGAATGGACTCAGAGGGCATGGGCGGACTTGGTTGTTGACGGTCTTAAAGCCCAATATGGCAACGATAACATTACAATAATAAACCGCGGTATCGGAAGCTCGGATTCTTATTGGTATTATAAGAATATCGAGGCTATTGTTAACAAAGATGTTGTTGCAAAACCCGACCTTGTGTTCATAGCATTCGGTATGAATGAAGCGAACAACACTAAGGCAACTCAAAATGCTAATACTCAGAAGATTATCGATTATATTCGCGAGTGGAATCCCGATTGCTCGGTAGTTTTGGTTTCTGCTTTCTCACCGAATATGTATACAGCTTCTGCCAATCCGCAGCCGACAACAAAGCGTCTCGGAGAACAAGAAGAAGGCTACAAAGAGCTTGCAGCAACAGACGACAATATGGCATATGCTCCGGTATTCAGCGAGTTCCAAAAGATTCGCGCAATCAAAGAGGGCGTTGACTACACAGGCAATAACTATAACCACGTTAACGACTTCGGCGTAAATCTTTATGCAAACACCATTCTTGCGGTGCTTGACAAAGAGGAAGTAACTCATACCGTAACCTTCCTTAACAAGAACGGCACGGTTTTGGGAACAGAAGCCGTTGCTGACGGCAGCGCGGTATCTGTCAACAAGGCTGCTGAATATGCTGCAAATGCCGATGAGATATTCGGTTACACAAAGGGCATCAACGGCAACTTTTGGGACAGCGATATAACCTTGCCTATAACAGCTGATATGACCTTTACAGCGGTTTATACAAAAAATGATGTTTCAGCTGTCCTTACGGTTGAGGACAACGGCACAAAAATAGAGAACCGCAGCTTTGACGAGCGTGTTTCCGTTACGGCGGAAAAGACAGAAGGCTTCCTCGGTTGGCGCGATAAATCGAGCGGAGCGGTGCTGAGCACAAGCAGGAAGTATACTTTCTATCTGCCGGGTGAAATTGATCTTGAAGCGGTGTATGAAAGTGATGGCGTTAACAGTCTTACGGTTGACAGCAGCGTCCTTAATACATCTGTGCACTATGCTGCAACCGACGTGGGCTACAAAGCAACCGTAACAGGTATTTCGGCAGTGCCGACAGGCGCAACTGTTACCGAAAAAGGCTTTATCATCACCAATCAAACCGGTTATGCCGCTGCAAACGGAGAGGTTACTCTTAATATGGCAACTAAGCAGATTGAAACGGCAAACAAGCCGGCAAACGGCAACTATATGCTTACAATCGCCATAAACGCAGGTCAGAAACGCTATGTTCGCGCATATGTAACATATACTCTTAACGGTGTAAGCCACACAGAGTACAGCAAGCACACGGCATTTATAAACTATACTGCATCGTAAAAAGGGGGCTGTGAAATAGAATGAAGCAAGAGTACAATACACCGAAAGCGGAGATTATTGCAGCACAGCTTGACGCATTTTGCGCAGACTCCAATGTTCTCTCGACTAACTTTGACAACAGCTTTGCCGGCGACAATAAAAACACCTCGACCGACGGTCTTGATGAGGTTTATGAGGGAAATGTAAACGAGACGTAAGCTGAGAATTAAAACTATAATCGCAGCGAAAGCGGTTAAAACGAAAAAAGCCCGGCAGCGTGAAAGCACAATTTTCGCGCTGCCGGGCTTATGTTTTCGGTTATAAAAAAGTTTTTGTTAGTATTACTTGTGCGTTGACACGTAGCCTGAAAGTTTGAAGGGCAGCCCCTCATCTGCGGTATCGCCCGCGCGCAGTGCCAACCGTTTCCAAAGTTTTCGGTATCGGCTTTAAATGCTGCTTTTAACAAAGCTTTCGATTGGAAGCAGAAATTTGCAAAAACGGTTGAAAGGAGCCGCCGAAGGGCGGCTCTTTTCTCGCCTTCGGCGAGGCGCGCTGCACGCGGGCAATTCCGCAGACCGGACTGTTTTTTCAAAATTTCAAGCGACGTGTCAACATAAACAAATTATATATAAAAGCCTGCTTTCAAAAAGCTGAAAACACACAGCAACTTTTTGAAAGCAGGGCATTTACAAATACCGATGCTTGATCATTCGTAAAGCTTTTTGATTTTTTTCAACGCCGGAGCCTGTTCAATTGCCGTTAAAACAAGGTGTATCAGCAAAATTTGTACCGCTGTCATAATAAGACTTTGAGGAAGACGGGTTAGAAGATATGCCCAAAACCCTTTTTTGGCATACAGCAGCGTTGTCCACAATGTGTTAAGGAACAGAGTGCACAAAATTTGGGTGGTAACTACGGCAAGAACTGTGTTGCGAAAGCGGTATTCACGGTAAAATGCAGCGCCGAATATAATGCCGAGCAGCACGGGCCGAAAGGAAAGAGCAACGCTCCAAGTAAATCGCCGAGTCCTGAAACAACGGCAGCTCCCACAATTCCGGAAAAATAGGCGGCGATTGCCACCGGCAAAAATGAAAAACCGATTTTCACTACCTGTGTGTTAATTGATAAAAACCTGCTTAATACAATATACAGCGCCGTTAACATTGAGATAATCGCAATATCGGCAAGCTGAAAAC
>OLWD01001159.1_pt1 | contig 9978 bp, 18 predicted proteins | sample 1673971 | NCBI WGS metagenome assembly OLWD01 (sample SAMEA103958136, study PRJEB25191) | human gut metagenome | reverse complement strand
CCAGAAATCGTATTGAGAAAGTATTAAACTATGCTAAAGAGAATAATTGTAGTGTAAAAGCAGCGTGTATTGCAAAGAACTATAATTATAGCACTTTAATGAATACTATTAAATATACTCGTAGCATTGGTAAAGATGAAGATATTATTTCTCTATATGATTCTGTAAAGAAGTCTACAGGTAATTCTGTAGAGCATATTGATACTGATGAAAGAGCTGAGACTGAACAGATTCGTAATGAAGATGGTATAATAGTTAGTTATAGATTCAAAGTATTTCGTCAAGATAAGACTCCTGTGGTAGGAGCCTTAACTAGAGATGAAATGAATCTTATTTATAGACTTTATTCTTATTATGGTTCTAGTCTCACACAGCGACAAGTAAGTAGACACTTTCCTGATTATTCTTTAGTTGATTTTAAGAGAATCTTACGTGCTTTTAATATAACTAAAGCTTCTAGTCCATTTGCTCCTCATGTAATTGAAGAGCATACACCAGAAGAACTTCAGGAAATGCAACTCAGAGAGAAAGAGAATGATTTCTTAAAAGCTGTAGAAAAGAATGAAGTAAGAGACCTCAAACAACTAGTTATTAAACTTACTAAAGAACAAATGAAAAGTTCTATTAGTGAGGAGAAACTAATTCAATTAATTAAAGAAACTAATAAAGACTATAAAGAACTTCCAGTTAACATTAATAGTAGTAACCCTACATATCCAATATTAATTATATGGTTGTCTGATTTGCATATTGGAGCTTATAATGCTAAGTATAGTAGTTTTGTAACTCTTCCTAATTATGATAAAGAGGAGATTAAATCTAGATTAACTAAGATTGTACAGACATTTGCAGGACAGTCTTATGGAGCAGTTTATGTAGTTAATCTTGGTGATTCTATTGATGGTTATAATAAAGAAACTACTAGAGGAGGACATCAACTTCCTGAAGTAATGGATGATAAAGAAATTAGTGAGACTTATATAGAGTGTATGATGGAGTTCTTTAAGTCCCTTAAAACTAATGTAAGAAGTGATGAGTTTAATTATCTTTGTATAGGTGAGAGTAATCACGATGGCAATTGGGGATGGTTAAATAATAAGTTATTAGCTGCATATTTAGCTAATGAAGGGGTTAAGAGTTTTATTAGTAACTTTCCCATTGACCATTTCACTATTGGTAAACATTCATGGATTTTCATGCACGGCAAAGACAATAATAATCAGTCTCGCCAATTCCCACTTACACTTAATCCTCAAACTGAATTATATTTTGCTAACTATATAGCAGAACAGAATATTAGTAATAAATATGTCTATGTAGTAAAGGGTGATTTACATAATTATGCTTATACTACTGGTAAGCAGTTTGATTATATTTCAGTAGGTAGTATGTATGGAAGTAGTAATTATATTGTTGCTAATTTTGGACATACTAAATGGAGTGTTAATTATTCCGTAGTTACAGAAGATGATATGTTAATGGGTACAGTTAAAGGAAGTAACTAGATGAGCATCAAATCGTGGAAAAATAGAAACTATATGTTAACTAGAAGTGATATTTTGAGTGAAGCAATTCACAAGTGCTTGGTTGAAATGTATAAATGGGCTCAACCAGCTATAAATTTAGATAAACTCATTGCAGATGGATATAAAGATTCTAAAGAAGATCCTCTATATAAGAAATATTATTTATCCGAAAAGAATTTTATCTATCTAAGAAATATATATAAAGATGCTTATGGAATTACTGATAATTGGAATGACACTTTTGAGTTACTAATAGACTATTTAGTTAAGGGAGGTACAGAGGATGACTATAGACCTGCTACTAAAGACAGACCCGCTTATAGAGATTATAAAAAGGTTCCAGCATTAGATACTTTGGTTGGTAAGGAAGCTACTGATAAGTGTCTAGAACATATTAAGAAGTGTCAAAATTTCTATTGTGGACATTCTAGAGAAGTAAATCAATTTGATATGACTATGGCTTTAGGTGTAGGAAGTCCTAATTCTAATGCTGAATATGTAACAAAGTATTGGAAATCTCATGGGAGACCTGATTTTACTATTAAAGATTTTAAGATTGATGATATTATCTATGATGATAGATACCCTGCTGTAGATGAATTTTTAGAGTCTTTAAAATAAATAGTATGAAAGATATTATATTGCCAAGTGAAACCTCAGATGCTATTGATTTAGGTGCTATTGATAATGAAATTACAGGTATAGTTATACCTTATAAGGGAGATAATGCTGTTGGTTATATAGCTTATACATGTGGAGAAGCTATTCCCTGGGCATTATTTAATACTATTGATAATACTACAATAGTTAAAAGTGCTCAAGGAAGTGAATATTCTGAAACCACTTTAATTGAGTTAGTTAAAAGGCTCATAAAAGATAAAGTTGCCGACAATTTTAAACTCATTAATTTCACAATAGATTTAGATAATTATAATCCAGATAAATTATCTTCAGATACTAAAAAATTAATGAATAAAAAGAATATATGGTCATTATAAAAAGAGACGGAATAAAGGAAGAGTTTAATGCAGATAAAATATTTAACGCTTTAACTAAAGCATTCGAAGCTTGTGGTTATACTTCTGTTGAGAATGTTATTCGAGATATGGTTTCAGAAATGAGATTCTGGGATAATATTACTGTAGAAGAAATTCAAGATGAAATAGAAGAGACTTTATATAATTACGAATATTTTGATGTAGCCAGAGCTTATTCCATTTATAGAGAAGAACATAAGAAAGCTAGATTTATTAGAAGTAGACTTAATTACATGGACACTTATAAAGATTCTGATGTAAATGCATCTACTTCTTCAGAAACAGATGCTAATGCTAATGTTGCTTCTAAGAATGTGGCTAATCTTGAGGGTGAAGTATATAAAGTAACCAATAGAATTATTCAAAGACAGCGAATGAAAGATAAACTTAATAAATTGTATCCAGGTCAAGAACTTGGAAGACAGTATATTAAGGATCTAGAGAATCATATTATTTATACTCATGATGAGGCTAGTACTCCAGTACTTAAACCTTATTGTAAAGCAGTTACATTGTATCCATTAATGCTTGAGGGTGTAGGTAATATTGATGGAGTTACTCCTAGTGCTCCAAATGATATTCAGTCTTTTAGTGGTCAGGTAACTAATGCTGTGTTTTTGTTTAGTTCTCAGTGTAAAGGAGCTGTTGCTCTTGGTGATTATTTTATAGCTCTTAATTATTATGTAATTCAAGAGTTTGGACCTGTATGGTATGATAAGGTGGATGAAGTTGTAACTAATTCTCACTTTATGCATCAGTATACTATTGGACATTATATCCGAAAGGGTATGAAACAGTTTATTTATGGAGTTAATCAACCTGCAGGCAACAGAAGCTACAATTCACCTTTTTCTAATGTTTCTTTTTATGATAAAGTATATTTTAAATCACTCTTTGAAGAATTTTATTATCCTGATGGAACACAACCTGAATGGAATGCTATAGATAAGTTGCAGAGAATCTTTATGCAACTTTTAAGAGAGATTAGATTAATTAAACCTCTCACATTCCCAGTAACTACTATGGCTCTTGTACATAATGGTAAAGAGTATCTCGATCCTGAATATAAAGAGTTATGTGCCGAAGAGTGGGCTAAGGGTGGAAGTTTCTTCTGCTATACTAGTGATAATCCTACATCTTTAGCATCATGTTGTAGAGTCTTAAATGAAATGTCTGATAATACCTTTAGTTCTACTACAGGTATGACTGGAGTTATGACTGGTTCTTGCAATGTAATTACTCTTAATATTAATAGAATTGTTCAGGATTGGGTTGGAGATTGGAAAAATGAAGGAATACCAGATATTAATGCAGAAACCAATAGAAACAGTTTAAATATATATATTACTAATATTCTTGAAAGAGTCTATAAGTATCACATTGCATATAAGACAATGCTTTACGAAATGGAAGACGCTAAAATGTTCTCTGATTGTAATGCAGGATATATTTATATGCGTAAATTGTATTCTACCATTGGATTAATAGGTTATTGTGAAGCTGCACAATTCTTAGGACTATCTGTATCTAATAATAAGGAATATAAAGATTTCCTTAAATTAATATTTGGAACTGTTAAGAAGGAAAATAAGAAAAACTCCATCCATGATAGTAAGAGACCATTCTTATTTAATAGTGAAGCTATTCCTGGAGAAGGATTAGGTGTAAAACTCTATAATTGGGATAAGAAAGATGGTTATGTAGTGCCTGAAAATCAGAATCTATATAATTGTTATTTCTATAATCCATGGGATGAGACTTCTATTCTTGATAAATTTAAGCTTCATGGTAGGGGAGTAGCTCAGTATTGTGATGGAGGTCAGGCACTTCATGCAAATCTTGATGCTCATTTAAGTAAGCAACAGTATTTACATCTGTTAGATGTAGCTAAAGATGAGGGTACTAGTTATTTCACATTTAATATTCCAATGTCTCAATGTAGAGAATGCGGACATGTAGTAAATGCTCCTATTGATGAATGTCCTATTTGTCATTGCAGACACATTAAATATTATACTAGAATTATTGGTTATTTAGTGTGTGTAGACAATTGGAGTAATCCTAGACAGTTAGAATTTGCAATACGTAAGTATAAGAGTGGAGATAGAAGCTTTACATATAAACCAAATCTTTAATATGCATACAGTTTTTGGAGACCTTGATTATGTCCAAGGTTATTTAAGAATGGGTCATTTAGAAATGGAGTTAAATGATAAAGATTTTGAGAAATTTAAATCTCTGTCTTTAAAGGAACAAAAAGAATGGCTTCGGGATGAGGGACATGTGGAAGTAGATGATTTTAGCGTTGATGATATTGGTAGTATTACTGAAATAAATTATTAATATGACAGAAATTGATTTTTAATGAAAGAGTTATTAAAATTTGAAGCAGAATGGTGTGGTCAGTGTAAAGCTCTCAAACCTACATTGGATAATGTGCTCAAGGACTTTCCTGATGTTAAGTTAACAATAGTAGATTGTGAGATTGAAGAACAGAAAACACTAAAGTATCAGATTAGAAATATGCCTACTCTTATTTATTTAGTAGATGGAATAGAAGTAGGTAGATTATCTGGAGCAGTTCCAGCTAGTAAGATTATTGAACTTTTAAATAAGAAATAAAAATTAAGGAGACTTAGGTAACTAGGTCTCCTTTTTCTATCTATGAGTGTGGAAAGAAAACAACTTAAATCAGTTAATTGTTCTCTACGTAACTTTACATATGGTCAAAATTCTGATTATATAGTAGTAACAGAATGGGTTAATGGAGATGGTTGGGATATAACAATTAACGATAAACAGATTAGTCTACATAGTGGAGAATTAGCAGCTATTAATTATTTAACTGCTATGATAGATTATGATTATGAATCTCATTTAGAATAATTATGGATGACATAATTGTGCTAGATTACTATGACAGGTCTGTTTGGATTTATAAATTGCCATGGTTAAATATGGATGATACTGCTATAGATGATTGGTTAGATTCTATGGGATTTAATTTAGATGAAGTAACTTATATGGTTAATCCTAATATTACAATTAATGATGAAAGAAAATAAGACTGAGGTAGAGAATAGAACAGAGTTAGAGCAGAATATTGATGAAATTATTGAAAAGGCTAGAAAGACTTCTAATACTTTTATTTTAGATACTGCAAAATTAATTAAATCTGAATTATCTCGCAATAAGTATTCTGAGAAACCAATTTCTGAATTAGAAGTTCTGCAGCAAATGGCTAAGACCCGTGTAAAGACTATAGCTATATATGATAAAGCAGGTCGTTATGATTTAAGAGACAGAGATGCTAAAGAATTAGGTCTTATCCAAGAATTTATACCTAAAGAACCTTCAGAGCAGGAGATTGAAGAACTTATTGCTGAATTAATGGAAGCAACAACTCTTACTATTAAAGATACTAAAGGTGTTATTGCAGATGTTCAAAATAGATTCCCTACTGCTCAGAAAGGTACTATTGTAAAAATATTTAAATCTTTGTTATAATGAGATTATACGGGATATTAAAAGACGATCTTATTGGGGAATATATTATAGATAATACTTCTACGAATATAGAGGATTTTAAACACACAGATAATGTGTATTATACAGATAATTCTCTAGGTGATCCTTTTGATTTCTATAGTTTATTTGAAGATAATACAGATGCTGATTGGCTCCCTTATAATTGTACTATAACTGAGGAGGATATGTACTATAAAAATGGTAAATACTATTATGATGGATATGAGCCTATACCTAAAGAAGCAATGGTAGGAACTAGAATTACTATATATAAAGAGGGTAAGTTAGTACAACAGCAATTTAAACCATATTAATATGTATTTTGTATATCAGAAACAAATAAATGTAGCTAGTGAATATAGCTATGATGTAGACTCTATAGTTGAATGGTTTAAAGATTATATCAATTTAAATGATATTATAGAGGCATATGGAGAAGAAGTCACTGCTAAAGATGTAGTAGATGATATTTTCAGTGAATCCGATTCTTGGTATGATGATTTTATACAAAATTTTGATATAGAATCAGATGTTGTAGATAATATGTATTCTGAAGATATTGCTGAACAAATAAAAGAAGTAGCAGAAGATAAATTAGTAGATTACTATACTAAACGTTTAAAAGAACTTCAAAAATGATAGATTTAACATGGCGTGAAATTCGACAGGTATTTGTTGAAGAAGATACCCTTTACTCAGCTTTACTTTACGTATATCATACTTATATAGGAACTGAAGACGATAGTATAGACGAGATTATTGAAGGCATTCAAGACAATATAGAAAATTACATAGAGGAATTAATTAAGGAAGCTTCTCCTTATGATTATTCTAATGGTGATATAGATGCTGAAGATATTACAGACTTAGTTACTGGAGATGAGTTCTTAGAAAAGTTTAAAAAGTGGTACGAAAATGAATGATGAAATTGAATTACATTGGACTTTAAAAGTAGATTATACTTTTGAGAAGTATAACCTTTTCGAAGCTTTAGTTAACTTATGTCTTGCTTATTATGGTGATATACCAGAAGAATATGATTATGCTGAATTTATAATTATCTGGTTGAAAGATAATTTAAAAAATTATAAAGAAGAATTTCTTTCTATATTAGATTCTGAAATAGACACTGAAGGTGAGATTAGTAATGATAATATTACTGAATTATTAGATAATGAAGAATTTATGACAGAGTTTAGACAATATTTGTGTGACTAAAATACTAGTAATTCCGGATGTGCATGGTCGTAGTTTTTGGAAAGAACCATGCAATAATTGGGCAGATAAGATTATATTCTTAGGAGATTATCATGATCCTTATGGAGAATATATAGATGAAGAGCCTAATAAAGTAGAATCTTTAACTAATCTTAGAGAATTAGCTGCTTTTGTAGAGAATAGACGTAAGATTTCTGATGTTATATGCCTATTAGGTAATCACGATTTAAGTTATTTCAATGGAAATGGTAAATGTAGATTTGATTACTGGGAACAAAAAGAAGTAAAAGAGTTAATTAGTAGTTTAAGTCCTCAATTATATTACATATATGAAGATTTAACTACTAAAGAGCCTCATAAATATTTATTTTCTCATGCAGGTATTACTAAAGATTGGATAGACTATAATAATTTAGAGTTAAAGGACTTAGATAGTATAGACATAACTAATCTTAGTCCGTTAGATCATATTCCTTACTCTAGAGGAGGCTATAATAAATATGGCTCTTGTATTTGGAATGATTTAGAAGATTTCCAATTACAAACTCCATATAAGGATTATTATCAAATATTCGGACACTCTTGGGGAGGTAGAACTAAACCTGTAATTACAGATAAATATGCTATGTTAGATTGTTGTAAACCATTTGTATTAAATACAGAAATTAAGCAAATTGTACCATGGATATTATAAAACTTCCATATACTTCTTATCTTGAAGTTAGCATAAAGGATTTTTCAGAGTTTATCCAAAATGAACTCTTAGAGGAAAATGTTCCTAAAGATAACTGGCATGATGATATAGGTGATAATATTTATTATTACTTAGAGAGATATTTTATAAAAAAAGGTATAAAATATGATGAACATATCAATGAAGAATTGCTAGATTTATTATGCGATAGTATTTGGGAATATTTAAATTTACTCTAAAGAATGGCATATATAAATCTTGACCTTTATGAAGAGGTAGAAGTAAAGGATTTTATCGATTATATAAAGTCCCATTATCCTCAGTGTAGTTTACTCTCTAACGAGGATTTAATGAGTTATATAGATGATCATATTCACAATCTTATAGAAGCTTATTTAAGCTCTTTAGGATTAACCTTTGGAGATATTAACTGGGATAGTGGATTAGATGCTCTTTATGATGAATGCGTTGATTATTTAAATGATTAAATATGTTAATTCGATGGTTACTTTCTCAGAGTTTCCTAACGAAATTAGTTTGTGCATCAATATTAGTCAATGCCCTTGCAATTGTCCTGGTTGCCATTCATCTTATCTTGCTGAGGACATAGGAGAACCTTTAGGAGAATTAGCTTTACATAAGTTAATTACAGAAAATAAGGGTATTACTTGTGTTGGATTTATGGGTGGAGATATAGAGCCAAAAAGTGTTAATGCTCTTGCACAATATGTTAAAACAGAATATAATTTAAAGGTTGGTTGGTATAGTGGTAGAAATCATTTAGCTCCAGAAATTGATTTACAGTATTTTGATTATGTGAAATTAGGTCCTTATATAGAGGAAAGAGGTGGACTAGATAATCCAAATACAAATCAGATAATGTTGGAGATTGATAATACTTGTGGAAAACCTATAACTAAAGATATAACTAGTTATTTTTGGCGTAAAAGTAATTAATGACTTTAGAATTAGCTTATAATAATGATATTTTAGATTTTAAAAAACAATTAGAGGACTTAGCTGCTATTTATAGTATCACTATAAAAGCTTATAATGAATCTCATTATTTAGAGAAAAAGAAAGCATACCGATTAAAAGGTAGTTACAGTGCTAGATTAGTCCCTTTTGTTATATTTAAAGATAATAATCACGAGATTCCTTTTTATAGTGAATCAAATGAATGTACTTTAGATAATATTTCTGAAATTTTAAATCGTTATTGTAATGTTAAAAGTACCTGTAATTAATAAGTCTAATAATGACCTTCCTAAATATGCAACATCTGGCTCTGCTGGATTTGATTTTTGTGCCAATATAGATGAAGTAAAAGAAAAACTTACTTGGAATTGCTTTCTTTCACGAAATATAAATGGAAAGATTGTTGAAGTTACAATTTATCCAGATGGTCGTGCTTTAATTCCAACTGGTTTACATATGGCTATTCCAGAAGGATATATGTTAGCTATTGTAACTAGAAGTGGTCTTGGTCTCAAGAAAGGAGTAACTATGGCTAATTCTTTTGGAGTTATAGATGCGGATTATCGTGGAGATATTGGTCTCATTGTACAGAATAATGGTTTTGAGCCATTTACAATACAGCAAGGAGATAAAATTGGACAAGGTATTATTTATAAATGTGAACAAGCAGAATTTACACTAGTTGATGAACTAGATGAAACAGAACGTGGAGAAGGCGGTTATGGGCATACTGGAGTTCGTAATTGATATTATATTAGATTAATTAAATAAATACTTAATATTAATTAATATGATTACTAAAGAACAATTCACAAAGGTTATTGAAAATACATTGAAGTTAGATAAGGAATACGATAGATGGGATGATTTTGGTATTAATCTGTGGGAACTTCCTATTGGAGATACTATAGCTGATCTTGCTGAATCAATTTGGGATATTACATTCGATGAAGATGGAGTAGATTGGATTAACTGGTGGATATATGAAAGACCTGCT
>OLWD01001157.1_pt1 | contig 9981 bp, 9 predicted proteins | sample 1673971 | NCBI WGS metagenome assembly OLWD01 (sample SAMEA103958136, study PRJEB25191) | human gut metagenome | reverse complement strand
CGTGTGTACCCTTCAGGAGAGATTGAGATAGATATGCGTACTTCGAGCGGGTTTGAATTCGTAACGGCAAGCTAAAACAATAAGCGCCCCCCACTTTGAAGGCAGCTGAAAAAATTCCGAAAAAACTGTATGTCTATCTTGACACAACCAGAGGGCTTCATCACCGGCATGGCGTCAAAGATGTTCGTCGTCGCGGGGCCAGTCATCGTGTTCGGCACGCTCGCAAGCGTCGTGTACGGCGTTATCATGATGCTGCTGTAAAAAAGGAGAGATACCGCGGCATCTCTCCTTTTTGATTCATTTCGCCCGCTGGATGCGCTTTTCGTTTTCGTGCGCGCTGGGGATGACCAGCGGCGCCTGCTCCACAATGACCGACGAGGTGTCCAGTCCGTACCACTGGATGACCGAGCCCGCCGCGCGGCGGACGGCGTATTTGAGGTTCAGGATGATCTCGTCCGTGCGGCTCAGCTCCGACATCAGCGGCACCGCGCGGTGCAGCATCAGAAACTTGAAGCTGCCCACCTGCGAGGGGCCGTAGATCGAATACTTTCTCTCCTGCGGTGGCAGCTCCCCGCTCTCGAGCAGGTCGCGCACGATCTGGCGCAGGTAGATGTTCACGCGCTGGTCGTTCTTGAAGCCGAGGTTGAGCTTTACGCGGAAAATATAGTCCGTGCCAAACGTCTCGACCTGATAGTTCATCGCGTTTGGCTCGTCGAGCACATGCACACTCAAAAACCAGTAGGCGCGGGCGCGCTTGGGATCCTTATCGAGGATGGAGTAGAGTGTGTTGCGATCGATCGTCTCCATATCGTCGCTGCTGCCGATGTAGACAAGGTTCTGCGTCAGCTCCGGCAATGCACTGTCGCCGCGCAGCGCGGCAAGATTCTCCGTATAGTCACCAAGCTTGAGGCGCACGCTGTATTTCTGCTCGAGTTGCGTGCCGCGGTGCCAGATGATCATAATCGACAGAAGCAGCAGCGCCATAATGACCGCCACATAGCCGCCGTGCGCAAATTTCGACAGGCTCGAGAGGAAAAATACCGTCTCGATCGCGCCGAAGACAATGAGCACGCCCCACGCGAGCGCTTTCTTCCCTCGCACACGGGAAAGATACACGAACAGAAGCAGCGTTGTCATCAGCATCGTCACCGTGATGGCAAGGCCATAGGCCGACTCCATGCGCGCGCTCGAGCGGAACAGCAGCACGATGAACGTGCAGCCCACCCAGAGGATCTTGTTGACCGTGTCGATGTAGATTTGACCCTTGGTCTCGGCGGGATACTGCACCTTCAGGTGCGGCATCAGGTCGAGGCGGATGGCCTCCGATACCAGCGTATAGGAGCCTGTGATGAGCGCCTGCGAGGCGATGACCGCCGCGAGTGCGCTCAAAATGACCGCCACCGGACGCAGCGCACCGGGCAGCATCAAAAAGAACGGGTTCAGGCTCTCAAGCGATGCAAGCGCCGCGTCGCCCCGACTGCTGAGCAGCCACGCCCCCTGCCCCAGATAGTTGAGGATCAGGCAGATCTTGACGAGCGGCCAGCTGATGTAAATGCTCTCGCGGCCTACATGGCCCATGTCGGAATACAGCGCCTCCGCGCCCGTCGCGGCCAGAAACACGCTGCCGAGGATCATAAAGCCGAGTTTATTATAAGGGCTCACGAGAAGCTCCACCGCGTGCGCGGGGTTGAACGCCCGGAGCACCTGCGGCACGGAGAAAATGTTCATCGCCCCCGTCGCACCGAGGAAGAGGAACCACACGAGCATCACCGGGCCAAAGGCCTTGCCGATGCGGCTCGTGCCCGCGTGCTGCACGGCAAAAAGCGACGCGATGATGCAGAGCGTGATGATGATGACGCCCGTCTGGCGGCCTCCGAGGAGCCTGTCCATCATCGCGATACTGCGAAGTCCCTCAACCGCCGAGGTCACGGTCACCGCAGGCGTCAGCACGCCGTCGGCAAGCAGCGCCGCGCCGCCAAGCATCGCCGGCACGATGAGCCACTTGCCGCAGCTGCGCACGAGCGAATAGAGCGAGAAGATACCGCCCTCGCCGTGGTTGTCCGCCTTCATGGCGATGAGCACGTACTTGATGGTCGTGAGCAGCGTGATCGTCCAGATGATGAGCGACAGCGCGCCGACAATGAACGACTCGTTGATCTGCGTGATGCCGCCGTTCCCCTCCAAAATGGACTTCATCACGTACAGCGGTGAGGTACCGATATCGCCGTACACGATGCCGATGGCCACAAGACACATCGTCAGGGAGGTTTTTTGTCTCTTTTCCATAGCGTCCCCTGCCTTTTTGGGCGCGGCGGAGCGGTCTTTATCTCTCCACCGCGCCGCTTCTTCATAAATTCTTAACAAAATTTTAGCATGTCCTCCCGACAAGTGCAAGCGACAAATGCCGTCAAGTGTTAAATTGACGAAAATGCCCTTTCCGCGCTGAAGAGGCGGAAGCGTGTCCATTCATGGTTTATCCGCGGTTATTCTGTTGACATAACGATGTGGAAAACTCTGTGGAAACTGTGAATAACTTTGTTGCTCCAGTGCGTTCCCGCCGGTTGACAATTGGTTATGCTCGACGTCTTTCGGCATAATTGGCGCAGAAATTCCCGCGAATTTCTGCATTTTCCCGCCAAAGGCAAAAATCTGCCGCGGCCACTTGCCATTGTGGTCAAAAAATCGTATAATGTACCAAGTTTTGTGTTTGAAGATCAGAATCGTAAATTTCGGCGAAATGGAGAAACCCCAATGGCAGAAGCAAAAAAAACGAATTACGGCAACGAGAGCATCTCGTCCCTCAAGGGCGCGGACCGTGTGCGCAAGCGCCCGGGCGTCATCTTCGGCTCGGACGGGCTGGACGGCTGCGAGCACGCCGTGTTCGAGATCCTTTCGAACTCCATCGACGAAGCGCGCGAGGGCCACGGCAAGCTCATCACCGTCACCCGCTACTTAGACCACAGTATCGAAGTCGAGGACATGGGCCGCGGCTGCCCTGTGGACTATAACCCCAAGGAAAAGCGCTTCAACTGGGAGCTCGTGTACTGCGAGCTCTACGCCGGCGGCAAGTACAACAACTTGGACGGCGACAACTACGAATACTCCCTCGGCCTCAACGGCCTCGGCGCGTGCGCGACGCAGTATTCCTCGCGCTATATGGACGTGACCGTCTGGCGCGACGGGAACAAATACTCCCTGCACTTTGAACGCGGCGAGCCCGTGGGCAAAAAGGGCGATGAGCTCAGGATCGAGCCGACCGACCGCGGCCGCAAAACCGGCACGCGCACGCGCTGGCTGCCCGACCTCGACGTGTTTACCGATATCGACATTCCCGCCGACTACTATGTCGAAACGCTGCGCCGTCAGGCCGTCGTCAACGCGGGCATCACGTTCCGCTTCAAAAACGAAGTCCTCCCCGGCCACTTTGAGACGCAGGACTTCGTCTACGAAAACGGCATCATCGACTATGTCGCCGAGATCGCGGGTGAAGACGCCCTGACCACCCCCGTCTTCTGGGAGACGGAGCGCCGCGGCCGCGACCGCGAGGACAAGCCCGAATACAAGGTCAAGCTCTCCTGCGCGTGCTGCTTCTCGAATAAGGTGCAGCGCATCGAGCACTACCACAACTCCTCGTGGCTCGAGCACGGCGGCAGCCCCGAAAAGGCGTCGAAGACCGCCTTTGTCTACGCCATCGACAAGTATTTGAAGGACAACAACAAATACCAGAAGGGCGAGGCGCGCATCGCCTGGCAGGACATCGAAGACTGCATCATTCTCGTCTCGAACAACTTCTCCACGCAGACGAGCTACGAGAACCAGACGAAAAAGGCCATCACGAACAAGTTCGTGCAGGAGGCGATGACGGACTTTCTGAAGTCCCGCCTCGAAACCTATTTCATCGAAAACCGCGTCGACGCGCTCAAGATCGCCGAGCAGGTGCTCATCAACAAAAGAAGCCGCGAGAGCGCGGAAAAGCAGCGCCTGAACATCAAGAAAAAGCTCTCCGGCAGCATCGACATCTCAAACCGCGTCGAAAAGTTTGTCGACTGCCGCACGCGCGACGTCTCGCGCCGCGAGATCTACATCGTCGAGGGCGACAGCGCCCTCGGCAGCGTCAAGCTCTCGCGCGACGGCGAGTTTCAGGGCATCATGCCCGTGCGCGGCAAGATCTTAAACTGTCTCAAGGCCGACTATCCGCGTATTTTCAAGAGTGAGATCATCACCGACCTTTTGAAGGTCCTCGGCTGCGGCGTCGAGGTGCCGGGCAAGTTTGTCAAGGACCTGAACGCCTTTGATATCAACAATCTTCGCTGGAACAAGGTCATCCTCTGCACCGATGCCGATGTCGACGGCTTCCAAATCCGGACGCTCATCCTGACGATGATCTACCGCCTCTGCCCGACGCTGATTCGCGAGGGCTATGTCTACATCGCCGAGACCCCGCTTTTTGAGATCACCTGCGGCGAAAAGACGTGGTTCGCCTACACGGACAAGGAGAAAAACGACATCGTCAAGACCCTTGAGGGCAAGCGCTACAAGGTCGACCGCTCGAAAGGTCTCGGCCAGAACGACCCCGAAATGATGTGGCTCACGACCATGAACCCCGAGACACGCCGTCTCATCAAGGTCATGCCCGAGGACGCGGAGGCGACGGCACACTCGTTTGATCTGCTGCTCGGCGACAATTTGCAGGGCCGCAAGGACCACATTGCCGAAAACGGCTACAAATACCTCGAAATGATCGACGTATCGTAATACGAACAAGCAGGAAAGGAGCCTTACTTTATGGAAGGCATTTTACTTCACGTTCTCTATCGCGGCGAAAAGGCTAATGACTTTGCATCGGAGATGGAGCGAAGCGGCCTGCGCGCCGCCGTCCTCGCGGAAGAGGGCTGCATGCAGTACGACTACTACCGGCCTCTTGCCGAGGAAAACTGCGTGCTGCTCGTGGAGCACTGGCGCGACCGCGCCGCGCTCGACAAGCACTCCGCGGGCGAGCCGATGGCAAAGCTCAAGGCGCTCAAGGCAAGCTACGACCTCGCAACGACCGTTGAGCGCTTTGAATGAGGAAGGGCGCATCCGGGGCAAAAAAATTGGGAATCTGCTAAGGAGTTTTGATAGCTATAAAAAAGATTGTTCTTAAAACTGTGATAGGGATTCTTCTTGTTTGCAGCTTATTTGTCGGTTTTCTTTATATAAGCAGCGACATTGGCATAGCGTCGGGCAATCTGGAAACAGACATTCGTTCGTCGCAGAAGATCAAGGAGGATTGGGCGATCGATGGAAGTGTTTCTGACACGATGGCTGCATATATTTCTTATCCGCAGGACATGAGCGACCACACTTTTTCCGTCTATGTCAATCGCCCGGGACTTTCCTTCGGATATTTCTTCCGCGCGGGCGGAAAACTCTCGGAGATCCAGGAAGGAATTGCAGAGTTCACCGCAGAGGGGGCTAATGAGCGCGCATTGATTTCCATGAATCAGCAGCAGGTGCAGCAGCTTCAAATTGATGATGGCCACGCCAAACAAGCGATCGATATCGACAGCGATCAGCCCTTTGCGATCGTCCTGCCGATCAATGCGGGCAGCATTACTTTTTATGACGTGAACGGAAATGCTGTAGAATATTGGAATCATCCTCTTTAACAGCTTCCGGTTTGCCAAGCCGGCTTCATCCCTTCAAGAACGAAGTTCCCCTGCATCATTCGACCGCAAAAAATCTTTGCACAAGCATGAAGACCCGACCGATGAGCATCCATCGGTCGGGTCTTCTGTTCTGATACACTTTTTTCACGCCTTCTGCGCGCCGACGTCGCCGAGGGCGGCGGCCGCCGCTTTCTCCCGCCGGCGCACGCAGAGCGTGCCGTTTTCCGCCGCCAAAACCGCCGTGTCGCCGCTTGCGAGCGTGCCGTCCAAAAGGCAGGTCGCGAGCGCATCCTCCACTTCGCTGCGGATGAGCCGCCGCAGGGGACGCGCGCCGTAGGAAACATCGTAGCCCCGCTCGGCGAGGGAGACCGCGCAGTCCTCGTCCGCCTCAAGCGTGATGCCGAGCGCCGCAGCGCGGGAAACGGTCTGCGCAAGCAGCCGCCGCGCGATCTCGGCGCAGTCCTCGCGCGATAAGCGGCGGAAGACGATCGTCTCGTCCACGCGGTTCAAAAATTCCGGCCGGAACGTCCGCCGCAGCTCCGCGATCACCGCCGCCTTCACGGCAGCGAACTGCGCGTCGGCGCTTTTCTGCTCCTCCGGCGCAAAGCCGAGCGGCGTGCCCGCCGCCGTGATGCTCTTCGCCCCGATGTTCGACGTCATGATGACCGCCGTGTTGCGAAAGTCCACCTTGTGGCCCTGCGCGTCCGTCACGACGCCGTCCTCTAAAATTTGCAGCAGGATGTTCCACACGTCCTCATGCGCTTTTTCGATCTCATCGAAAAGCACAACGGAGTATGGCTTGCGCCGCACCTTTTCCGTCAGCTGCCCGCCCTCGTCGTAGCCAACGTAGCCCGGCGGCGAGCCGATCAGGCGCGAGACGGTGTGTTTTTCCATATACTCGCTCATGTCGATGCGGATCATCGCGTCCTCGCTGCCAAATACCGCCTCGGCGAGCGCTTTACTGAGCTCCGTCTTGCCCACTCCCGTGGGACCGAGGAAGAGGAACGACCCGACAGGCCGTTTCGGATCCTTGACGCCGACGCGCCCGCGGCGGATGGCGCGCGCCACGGCGCGCACCGCGTCCTCCTGCCCGACGACGCGCGCGTGCAGCGTTTCTTCAAGCGTCAAAAGCCGCGCGCTTTCGCTCTCGTTGAGCCTTGTCACCGGAATGCCCGTCCAGTTCGACACCACGGCGGCGATGTCCTCCGCCGTCACGCGCACAGCGGTCTTTTCCGCCTCGCGCGCCTGTTTTTTCCGCTCAGCTGCCGCCTGCGTGCGGAAGCTCTCCTCCGCGTCGCGCAGCCGCGCCGCTTTTTCATAGTCCTGCGCGCGGATGGCAGTCTCCTTGTCCCGCGCGGCGGCGCTCGCCTTCTCTTCGAGCGCTTTCAGTTCGGGCGAGGCGCTGCGCGCGGACAGTTTCACGCTTGCCGCCGCCTCGTCGATAAGGTCGATAGCTTTATCCGGCAAAAAACGGTCGGGCAGATACCGCTTTGAGAGCGTCACCGCCGTGCGCAACGCCTCGTCCTCGATGGAAAGGCCGTGATACGCCTCGTACTTTGGCCGCAGGCCATGCAAAATTTGCAGCGCCTGCTTCTCGTCCGGCTCGCCGACCTGCACGCTCTGGAAGCGCCGCTCGAGCGCGGCGTCCTTTTCGATGAATTTTCGATACTCCTCGAGCGTCGTCGCGCCGATGACGCGGATCTCCCCGCGCCCGAGCGCGGGCTTTAGGATGTTCGCCGCGTCCACCGCCCCCTCGGCGCTGCCCGCGCCGACAATGGTGTGCAGCTCGTCGATGAACAAAATGACATTGCCGTCGCGCCGCACCTCGTCGAGCACGGCGCGGATGCGCTCTTCAAACTCGCCGCGGTACTTTGTCCCTGCCACCATGCCCGAAAGGTCGAGCAGCAGGATGCGCTTGTCCAAAAGCTCCTCCGGCACGTCGCCCGCGGCGATCTTTTCGGCAAGCCCCTCGGCGATAGCCGTCTTGCCGACGCCCGGCTCGCCGATCAGCACGGGGTTATTTTTCGTCCGCCGCGTCAGGATGCGCAGCGCGCGGGCGATCTCCTTTTCCCGCCCGATCACGGGGTCGAGCCGCCCCTCGCGCGCCATCGCCGTCAGATCGCGCGAGAATTCCAAGAGCGTCTTGCCGTTTTTCGCCTCCGCGCGGCTTGCACGCACCTCGGGCAGCGGAAGCTTGCGCGGCGACAGGCTCATCGCGCGCAGCGTGTCGCTGTACAGCTTTTTGGTATCCACACCCAGCGATCGCAGCAGCCGCACGGCCATGTTCCCGCTGTCGCGCAGGATGCCAAGCAGCAGGTGTCCCGCCTCGATCTCTCCGCTGCCCGCGCGCAGCGCCTCGCCCACAGCCAGCTCGACCGCGCAGCGCGCGTGCGGGGTGAGCCCCTGCACGGTCGATCTTTCCGCCGTGCCGCGCCCCAGCTTTTCGATCATCCTCTCGCGCACTGCCGACTCGTAGATGCCCGAGGCATTCAGCGCACGGCAGGCCGCGTCATCCTCCTCGCGCAGCATCGCGAGCAGCAGGTGCTCGCAGCCCACATAGCCGTGCCCCAGCTCGCCCGCCGCCGCCTGCGCACAGCGCAGCACATGTTCAGCCTTCAGGCTGAATTTCCGGTCATTCATTGCTCTACCCTCCGCTTCCTTTTCGTCCTTTCATTTTTGACCGGTTTATTCAAAAATAAACGCCGTAAATGACACAGAAAATTCAATATTTTCCTGCATTCTGACTCTTGCATTTTCGCTTTGACATGCTATAATAGCGACATCAACTTATGGAGGTACTAATTATGGCTTATCAGATTAGCTCTGCCTGCGTCAGCTGCGGTGCTTGCGCAGACGCCTGCCCCGTCGGTGCTATTTCCCAGGGCGATTCCCAGTATCAGATCGACGCAAATGCCTGCCTGGATTGCGGCTCCTGCGCTGATACCTGCCCCAACGGCGCCATCTCCCAGGCCTAAGGTCTAAGGGTACTTAAAAAATAAGGACGCGCGAAAGCGCGTCCTTATTTTTATCATCAGAAAGGGTCATCACATGGAAAAACGCGACGAGCTCTGGCCGCGCGGCCCCTGCTTTTATTACGACACCGCCCTCTTCCCGCCGGGGACGGACAGCTTTTGCCTCGCCTACTTTGCCCGCCCGTCCCGCGGCGACACGGTCTGCGACCTCGGCAGCGGGATCGGTCTTCTCGGAACGCTCCTGCTCGCGCGCGAGGAATCGCTTTTTATCGAAAATGTTGAGCTCTCCGCGCCCGCGGCAGCGCTTGCGCGAAAGACGTTCGCCGAAAACGGCTGGGCGGACAGAGCTGCTTTCCGCGAAGGCGACCTTCGCGACGTCTCCGTCCTGCCGAAAGCCGGCAGCGTCGACTATGTGATCTCGAACCCGCCGTACTTTCCCTCCGGCAGCGGTGAGAGCGCCAAATGCGAAGCGCGCCAAATCGCGCGCGAGGAAACCGCCTGCACGCTGGACGACGTCTGCGCCGCGGCGCAGCGTGTGCTGCGCTATGGCGGGCGCTTCACCCTCGTTCACCGCGCCGAGCGCCTCGCCGACGTGCTCTGCGCCATGCGGAGTCACGGCATCGAGCCCAAGCGCCTGCGCTTTCTCGCAAAATCGCCGGACGCCGCGCCCTCGCTCCTCTTCGTCGAGGGAAAGCGCGGCGGCAAAAGCGGCCTTGTCATCGAGCCGCCGCTCGTCCCCAACGGCGAGGAATGGGACGCCGTGTATTTCCGAAAATAAGAAAACGGGCCGCCCTTTTCAGGCGGCCCAACAGCTTTATTATACTAAAGCGCCGGATGAACTGCAAGCATTTTCTGCCGATTTTCGAATAATCAGCCCTGCGCACAAAATATCGCTCGCATCTTTATCCATTCCGCCGCTTGATTTTTGAGCTCATTCTTGCTATTCTTTAAGCACAGAAAGGGTGAGACCAATGTACAAGTGATCTTCACAAAGGCGATCCCAAATGGTTCCGATCATATCCATCGCGCAGCACTCTCTGATGTGTACCGTCATTTAGGTAAAACCGCCGCAACCGCGGTGTTTGAGATAGCAGGAGTGGAAACCGGAGTAAGCGATATTCGGCATCAGATCATTGAAGAAAGGAAGGAAAGAAAACAGAATATGAGAGATCCAAATATTCATCATGGCTGACCCTTGATCGTAGTTCAGTAATCGCGATCAAGGGTCAGTCATTTTTTGTTTTCTTTCACTTTTTTAGAAAAATTGAGGAAAAATATCCCGTGCTCTGCGCGGGAGGGGTGGCAGCGCCGATTGCGCTGCTCGGGGCAAAGGGGGAGGTTCTCTTTCAAAAGAGAACCTC
>OLWD01001156.1_pt1 | contig 9984 bp, 8 predicted proteins | sample 1673971 | NCBI WGS metagenome assembly OLWD01 (sample SAMEA103958136, study PRJEB25191) | human gut metagenome | reverse complement strand
GACAATTATAATTAAATTTAAATTTTCGTCCGTTAATATTGCGGCGAAAACGGACGTTTAAGGAAAAAAAGGAGGGGAATATCTTGGCTATTGCAATAATAACAGGTGCTTCGTCCGGGCTTGGCAAGGATTTTGCCACACAGATTTCGGCGTTGCAAAATGTTGACGAGCTATGGCTTATAGCAAGAAGAAAACAGCGTTTGGAAGACTTGGCTTCCGCTATTTCAAAGCCTTGCCGTGTTTTTTCAGTTGACCTTGCAAGCGAAGATGGACTGAAGGAATACAAAAGCATTTTAGAAGAAAATAAACCGCAGGTTAATTATCTTGTTAACGCTGCGGGTTTCGGCAAATACGGTTCATATAAAGTTGTTGACACGGAAATTGCGTTTAAAATGATCGATCTTAACGTTAAGGCTCTGTTGTTTATAACGCAGGAAACACTGCCTTATATGGGCAAAGGTTCTCATATCATTCAAATGGGTTCCGCTTCAACCTACCATCCTTTGCCTAATCTTAATGTTTATGCTTCAACAAAGTCATTTGTTCGGCATTATTCGTATGCACTTGCTTACGAGCTTGCCGACCGCGGCATTTCTGTTACAACGGTATGCCCGGGGTGGGTCAAAACAGAATTTTTTGACAACGCAAATATAGATTCGACTTCAGATAAAAGCTTTACTCATCCAATGGTGCTTTCAAGCGATGTTGTTAAAAAGGCAATTCGCGACGCAAACCGCGGCAAAAAGCTTTCGCAATATGCTGCATTCAATCGCTTGCACTCGGCCTTGGCAAGGGTGCTGCCGCGTGGATTTATGATTGCTCTTTGGAACAATATGCAGAAAAAGGCAAAATAAAATAACGGAAATTACAGCGCCGAGGTTTTTAACAGTAATCATTTTACTGTTCGTTTATAAATAACATACGTTATAAACAAAATAACTTCGGTAAAAAACTAAAGGGGTTTTTTCTAAAAAATGGAAAACAATAACGGTCTATCTAAAAAATACGGTTTACTTACAGCTATTGCTATGGTTGTCGGCATTGTTATAGGAAGCGGTGTGTTCTTTAAAGCACAGGTTGTTTTACAAAAGACAAACGGCGATATGCCGCTTGGCATTTTGGCCTGGGCAATCGGCGGTGCTATTATGATAATATGTGCCAATACTTTTGCTTTTATGGCAACCAAATACGAAAAGGTTAACGGTGTTGTTGACTATGCCGAGGCTACAATGGGCAAAAAATATGCCTATTTTGTCGGCTGGTTTATGACGACGATTTATTATCCGACTCTGACTTCGGTTTTGGCTTGGCTTTCGGCACGCTATACAATGGAGCTTTTTGGCTCAGCAGATGTTGCAGGCGGCACTTGCCTTGCGCTTTCGGGACTTTTCCTGATTTTGAGCTATGCGGTAAATGCACTTTCACCGATTATTGCCGGTAGATTTCAGGTTGCAACCACAATTATAAAGCTTATTCCGCTTTTTGCAATGGCAATTGTCGGCACGGTTGCAGGTCTTATTAACGGCAACGTAAACTCAAGCATAGCAACTGCAGGCAGCGGCAATATGAGCTCGCTTTTTGCGGCTGTTGTTGCAACAGCATTTGCATATGAAGGTTGGATCATTGCAACGGCTATTAACGCCGAGCTTAAAAACGCTAAGCGCAATCTTCCGCTTGCTCTTACAATCGGTGCAATAATCGTTGTTACTGTCTACATAATTTATTACATTGGTCTTGCCGGAGGTGCTTCAATAGATATTTTGCAAGAATACGGCGCATCTAAAGCGTTCCTCAATGTTTTCGGAAATATCGGCGGCACAATATTAAAGGTGTTTATCGTTATCTCTTGTCTCGGCACTGTCAATGGTCTTATGCTCGGCTGCGTTCGCGGTATGTATTCGCTTTCTGTACGTAACTCAGGACCGTTGCCGAAGGTTTTCGGTGAAATTGACAAAAACACAAATATGCCTGTAAATTCCTCGATAATCGGTTTGGTTTTTGCAGCGCTGTGGCTGTTCTATTTCTTCGGTGCAAATCTGCGCGATAATCTTTTCGGACTTTTCGGTTTTGATTCATCCGAGATTCCGATTGTAACGCTTTATGCACTTTACATACCTATGTTTATTATGTTTATAAAGAAGACAAAAGACGGCGGTGTCTGGAAGTCTAAAGTTCTTCCGATTCTTTCCATTATTGCGTCTGTATTTATGATTTTCGCTTGCATTTATGCACACGGTTACGAGCCGTATATCAATGCAAAAAACGGCAGCGACATTACTGAATACACCGCGTATGTAGGAATTAAAGACGGTGTCCCGACCATCGGCGAGGGCGAGCAGGCTATCTCAGCCGAAACCGGTGTTTTCACAATAAACGGTACTGAATATATTGTTGATGAAGAGGGCGTAAGAATTACTCTTAATTCCGAAACAGAAACAATGCAATTTACCAACACCGAAGGAGCTTTGGATATAACACCGAAAGAGGTTAAATCAAATTCGGTTCTTGTGAATTATGATAAAACAGGGCTTACCACCGTTACTTATAATGATAACATCACATTTAAAGCAAAGGGCGATGTTAAGGTAACTGCTTCGTATTCGAAGCCCTCTTCAAAATTCACTTGTCCCGTGCTGTTTTACCTTATAGTTTTTGCGGTTGTAATGGGCGTTGGCGCTCTGTTTGCTCCGAAAAATGAAAAGAAGACTGCGGCTGCAACAACGGCTGCGGAAGAATAAAAAGCAGAATTCACCTTTCCCATTTCCTTACAAGGAGCGTGATTGGTTTTATGAAAAAGTACAGAGTTGCGGTTATCGGTTGCGGCGTTATTTCGAGCAGTCATTTGGTGCCGCTTTCAGAGCAGGAAAATACCGAAATTGCGGCAGTGTGTGATATTAAAAAGGAGCGTGCAGACGCAAAGGCGGCAGAGTTCGGCTGCAAGGCTTACTATGATTACAAAAAAATGATTGATTCCGAACAGCCTGACAGTGTTCATATTTGTTTGCCGCACTATCTGCACAGTACCGTATCGATCTATGCGCTTCAACATGGACTTGATGTTTTGTGTGAGAAACCGGTTGATATCTCGTTTGAAAAAGCGCTTGATATGAAAGCTGCTGCCGATAAAAGCGGCAAAAGGCTTGGAATTATCTTTCAAAATCGATATAACGAGGGCACGGTCTTTGCAAAGGAGCTTTTAGATTCCGGTAAGTTGGGAAAGGTGCTCGGGTGCTCTGCCGAACTGCTTTGGAATCGTGACCAAGCATATTACGACCAGGATGAGTGGCGCGGCAAATGGGATACCGAAGGCGGCGGAGTGCTTATCAATCAATCAATTCATACTCTTGATCTAATGCGATATTTAATGCCTTCGGAAGTATGCTCTGTTACTGCGAGTGTTGCTCACAGGGGCACAACAAATGTCGAGGTTGAGGATACCGCAGAGGGATATGTTGTATTTAAAGACGGCACTCACGGTGTGTTCTATTTTACCAACAACTATACAACCTTTTTGCCTGTTCGCGTCAGCATATCCTGTGAAAGCGGCGATATATATATCACCGGCACATCGGCTACCGCAAAGTTGAAAGACGGAACTCTGCTTAATTCCGATGTCAACACACAAAAGGCTATCGGCAAAAAATGCTATGGTACAGGTCACTTCAAGCAAATTGCCGATTTTTACGGCGATAATCCCGAGGCAGCCGCGAGTTTTATGCTTGACGAAGCGCTGAAAACGCAAAAGCTGTTAGAGGATATTTACACTTTTGCAGGGCGCAAAAAATTCAATTGAGTTTTTCCTACTTCAGGCATCTGCTTTTCGGCGGGTGCTTGATATTGCTTTTGACAAAATTAAATATAAACAGATTTAAGCTACCGCTGTATTTCGTTGCTAAAAATTGTTCACAAATTCTTTATCTTTTAAGTATAAAAACGTAATATTAAAAATGTATAGTATAAATAGAAAAAACAGTATAGATAGAAAAGGAGTTGATCAAATGCCTAAAGCTAATCCTGTTTTGGTTTGTGTAACCGCTCAGTTGCGTTGTGAAAAGCTTATTCGCGCCGCTGAGGATTTGGCTGCCAAGCTTAACAGGGAACTAACTGTTGTAACAATTCAACCGAAAAATGCAGAGCCACAGCAACGTGCGAGAGACCTGAAATGTTTAAATACTCTTTCAAAGCTGTGCGACTGTGATATAGATATTATTTACAGCGACCACGTAACCACAAGCCTTGCGGCGTATATTAACCGGTGCGAGCCTTGTCACATTCTTATCGGCAATCCCGACACCAAGGGCGCATTCTTTAACGAGTTTATGAGTAATCATTATTGCGCTCCTGTTAGTGTTGTTGATGAAAAGATCATCTATACTTTGCCGGCGTATCAGTTTGATGCTGCTCACAGTTGAATTATAGTATTTTTTATAATTATTAAAAAAGATGCACACTGCAAATGAAGTGTGCATCTTTTGATATTTATAAACCCTGAAACATTATTGTTCTGACATTTCTATTTTTGTTTCATCACTTTGTGCAGCCGTCTTTTTATCAGGATTTAGTGTTTTGCTGATATCTGAATAAGCATCTTCGGAAACCGGCAATCCGCGTTTTTTAAGTCGTGCGTTAATAATGCGTGAAACAATGTTATATATTACTGCAAATAGCGGTGCGGCTATCATCATTCCGATAAGACCGTACAGTCCGCCGAACAACATTATCGAAAACACAATCCAAAACGATGATATACCGAGAGAACCGTGCAGAATGTGCGGTCCTAAAAGGTTGCCGTCTATTTGCTGCAATACTATTATGAATATAACAAAATATATCGCCTTAACAGGTGTGTCAACCAGCAAAATCAGCGTGCTCGGTACAGCGCCGATTATTGGACCGAAGAAGGGAATGAGGTTTGTAACACCGACGATAAAACCGATAAGCAAGGCGTATGGAATATTAAGTATAAGTAATCCGACAAAGCAAATGATTCCCACAATAATTGAATCTATAATCTTACCGACGATGAAGTTTGTGAAAATCGTGTGGCTTTGTTTTGCTGTTTTAATAACCTCAATAGCGGCGTTTTTGGGAAGAAAGGCGCACAACAGTTTTTGTGTTATCCTCTTAAAATAGCCTTTACCGGAAAGCGCATAAACAGATACGATAACACCTACCAAAATACTAAGCACGAAGTTATAAACGCTTTTTACGCTTGAGGCAAAATAACCGGCAGTAACTTCAAATGATTTCAGAAGATCCTCTGAAAGCAGCTTATTGAGATAAGCCATTGCCTTTTCTTGTGCCGAATCGACAATTTCTTTCGGCAGCTTTTCGGAAAGATAATTAAATCCGGCTGTCATTTTAGACGGAAGCTCGGCAGTAAGTTGTTTTACACTGTCGATAAGGCTGGGGATAATAATAAGAATTATAGCAGTCAGTGCCACAAGCCCTGTTATAAGCGCTAAAGTAATTGCAGAATATTTTGTAACCTTATCTGCGCGTTCTTGGCTTTTAAAAATCTTTTTCGTTGGTTTTGAAAGCCATTTTTCATATGCAAGCATAACGGGGTTAAGAATAAAAGCAATTATCAGACCAGTTATTATCGGCGTAAGGGTTGCAAGCGACTGTCGGATAAATCCTAAGATATTGTTCGGTTTATCAATAAGGAAATAAAAAGTAATGCTTGCCGCAACAACCAAAAATGCCGTTATTCCGTATGCTTTGCATTTGAAAACCAATTCTCTGTTTTGCTCTGACGTAAGCTGTGCTTTAAAACGATTCATTAAAGTATCCTCAATTCAGCTTATTAACAAAATTCTTTACCGATTGCATATCCTTTGGATCAAGTTCACACGGCTTTTTTTGAAGGGTAAACAGCTCTGTGTGCTCAATTGAGCTGTTAGGAGCAATTCTTTTAAGCTCGCCGAGTGTTTCAAACTCCAGAAAAACACCGTTCGTATAGGTTTCGTAAGAGCAGCCGCCGTCGGGATAAACGCCGTCAATATTGTGACTGTATTTTTTTGAAAACACAACGTCGTTCAAAACATAATAGCCAATTCCCGCATTGCAATCAACACCGATCTTAAAGGCGCGCTCTGCACCCGGTTGTTGCTTTAATGTCAAATACTCATCACCTAATGTAAATCTATCGTCGTTTATCGATGCATAAGGCCACAAAACGATCCTTCTGTTTGCAAGCAAACCTGTATCCAGCGTGTTTTGCGGAATGATCTCGACACCGCCTTGATCCATAACGGTAAGTGCCCAAAGTGCATATTCCTTTTCGGTGTCTGAAATATTTTTTGCAATCTGTTTAACCTGCATTTCAGGTTTTTTATCGTGCATAGTAAGCTCAAGCTGCAGCGCCATTCCGTTTTCTTTTTGCGGCGGCGGTGTTAATGTTACGACATTGCCGTTAATCACATACTTCACGGGATTGCAATCGGGGTAATATGTTTCCGGCAGCGATTCGGGAGAAAGCCATATACGGTGTCCGCCGAAATTTTCAAAGGCAGCCCCTTTATAATAGAATTCATCGAACTCTTTGCCGTCGTTCAGCGCAAGCGCCTTTCTGTCGCTGAACATAACATTTGTGCCATTGATAAATGAAAATGAGATAATTCTCGGACCTACATCAAGCGTAACAAGCGCACAAATAATGCCGTTATCAATGCTTAAGCATTTGCCGTAGTCCTTAAAACACTCAACCTCTTTAATTGTAACCAATTTAATCGTCCTTTCTTATTTTATAATTCCTACTGTGCTGTCTGTACCGCAAGGCATTACGCCGTTAGTAAGGCTGAAGTAAATATCGCTTATTTCTCTTTCTTTATTTAATAACATCTTGGTGCTGTTGTCAAGCGTTTTGTTAACTTTTCCCGCTATAACCAACGGCAGATTTGAGGTGTTTGAAATTTTGGATATCAGCAATAACCCTTTTTTGCTCGCAGCCAATACGTTTATATACGGAACGGGCTGCTTGCAAAATCTATTATCAAGCCGCAAAAAGGCAGATGCCAAAAGCCTTCTTACTCTGGCGAGCGTATAGCGTTTAGTTTTGATGTTTGCAAGCAGCTCGTCGTAACTCAGACTTTTCAGGATAGCTTTTTTTAGACGGTTTTCAATACCTTCGGAAAGTTCCGGTAAATATGAAAAATCCTGCTGTCTTCTTAAAAATGTCAAAACAGCATTTTGATATTTTTCATAATTTATATAAGTGTTTCGCGCAAGCTCATTTTTAAAAATATTATATGCACTTTTCGGCACAAAATTTTGAAGCTCCGATATGTTATCGCGCAAATAAGATGCAGAGCAGAACCTCTCGGCGGTATTTTTATCATCGTGCCCAACACCCTGACGCATAACAGGGTTAAGCTTTGGTGCAAAACCTAGCGTTTTGCATGCTTTAATATACTCTATTGCAAGATTGTTGTTAGGCATTGCAGAAGCCGTTGCCGCAGAGTTTCCCAGAGCTTTTTCAATTTCATTTTGCCGCATTTTGGCGAATGTTACACCGCTTTTAAGCTTTTTTGAAACGTCGATATCTAATTCTGCGATGTTTTTTAAAGTATTTATGTCGTCACACTCGGTGCCGAAAAAAATGTCACTAACCGAAAGTTCTTTTAAAAGAGAAACTCCGCCTATGGCAAAATTTTCCGCAAATGAGCATGACCAATGGCAGGGAAGCTCCGCAACCAAATCGATACCGCTATTAAGTGCGGTATTTGCTCTTGCAAATTTTGAAAAAAATGCAGGTTCTCCGCGCTGCACAAAACTACTGCTTATAACGGCAACAGCGCAGTCGCTGCTTTGTTTCATAACGTCGATTATATACTTGTGACCGTTATGTAACGGATTAAATTCCGCAATGATTCCGGATACCTTCATAAATCCTCCGTTTGATTTCTGAAAATAGTGGTATTTACACTTGAAATAGGCTGTAAGTTGTAGTAAAATAAATAAAGCATGCTTGAAGTCCTTATAAATATTTTACAATATTTCAGATATTTTTTCAAGCAGGAAATGCCAAGTATAGTATTTTTAAAAACCGAAGGGGAATAAAGTATGAAAATTTTGGTTATAAACGCTGGCAGCTCATCGCTTAAATATCAGCTTATTGATATGCAAAACGGATCTGTTTTGGCAAAGGGCAACTGTGAACGCATCGGAACATCGGGTGTTATTACTCACAAAGCAAACGGCAAAAGCATTAAAAAAGAAGTTGCAATGCCCTCGCATATCGAGGCTTTCAATACTGTCGCGAACGAGCTTACTAACGGTGAGCTTAAGGTTATTGACGGTATTGACGAAATTTCAGCAGTCGGTCACAGAGTCGTTCATGGAGGTCAGGTTTTCAAAAAATCAACACTTATAACAGAAGATGTTGTTAATAAAATCGAAGAGCTAAGCGATCTTGCGCCTTTGCACAATCCCGCAGGTATTTTGGGTATTCGTGCTTGCCAAAAGCTCCTCGGCGATAAAGTGCCTCAAGTCGCTGTATTTGACACCTCTTTTCACAGCACTCTGCCGGACTATGCATATATGTACGCCCTGCCTTATGAATACTACGAGAAATACGGCGTGCGTAAATACGGTTTCCACGGCACCTCGCATAAGTTTGTAAGCCAAAGATGTGCAGAGCTTTTAAATAAAGATATAAAGGACATTAATATAGTCACCTGCCACTTGGGTAACGGTTGCTCCGTTTCTGCCGTTAAAGGCGGAGAATGTGTTGATACAAGTATGGGCTTTACTCCTGTTGACGGTATGATGATGGGCACTCGCTGCGGCTCTATTGATCCGTCTGCACTTACATATATCGGAGAAAAAGAAAATCTTTCGTATGCCGAACTCAACGAGCTTTGCAATAAAAAATCCGGTCTTCTCGGAATTTCCGGACTTTCTAACGACAGCCGTGATGTTTGCGACGCTGCCGATGAGGGTGACAAACGCAGCCTTCTTGCAACAACAATGCAGGAATATCAGGTGTTAAAGCTTGTCGGCTCTTATGTTGCTGCAATGGGCGGTACCGATGCCATTGTGTTTACTGGCGGTTTAGGCGAGAACAACGAGCGTATTCGCCGTAATATTTGCGATAAGCTTTCCTTCCTCGGAATCAGTTGCGATTATGATGCTAACAATTGCCGCGGCAAAGAAGTGCGAATTTCTACACCGGATTCAAAGGTTGCGGTTTTCGTTATTCCCACAGATGAAGAAATGGTTATTGCTCGCGATACAAAGGATATTGTTGAGGCTCTTTAATATATAAAAAAATAAAAGGGTGATTATTATGAAAGTTAAAGAAACTGTTAAATACATTGAAAAAGGCAAGTTTGACAGCGATTTTACATTGCTTTACGGCAGCGCTGCGCCGGCTCGTGAGAGATATAAAAAAACCTGCGCCGAATTTGAAAAGCTTTTTGACGGCAATCGTGATGTAAGACTCTTTAGCGCGCCTGGCAGAACGGAGGTAGGCGGTAATCACACCGACCATCAGCACGGCTGTGTTCTTGCCGGCAGCGTTAATCTTGACGTTATCGCGGTTGTTGCTCTTAACAACGACGGGGTCGTACGTATTAAATCCGAGGGTTTCCCGATGGATACGATCGAGCTTGATAAGCTTGTACCTCAGGAGTCCGAAACTGGTAAAGCGGCATCGCTCATTCGCGGAATGTGTGCTTATATGAAAGAAGCAGGCTGCGCGTTATCCGGTTTCGACGCTTATACAACTTCAAATGTACTTAAAGGTTCGGGGCTTTCTTCTTCGGCGGCTTTTGAAGTGCTTGTAGGCGTTATAATCAACAATCTTTTCGGCAATGCAGAAATTTCTGCTGTTGATATTGCAAAGTATGCTCAAAAAGCCGAAAACGTGTTCTTCGGAAAACCGTGCGGTCTTATGGATCAAATGGCAAGCTCGGTGGGTGGCTTTACTTCAATAGATTTCAACGACGTCAGTGCACCTATTATCAAAAAGATTGATTTTAA
>OLWD01001154.1_pt1 | contig 9992 bp, 7 predicted proteins | sample 1673971 | NCBI WGS metagenome assembly OLWD01 (sample SAMEA103958136, study PRJEB25191) | human gut metagenome | reverse complement strand
CCTTTCGAATGTTTGTGTGGTAACTTCATTCTACCAGAGCCTGCAAGCTATGTCTTCTTTTATGCGGTTTTCAATTTGCGCAAGTTATTGTACATTATCCCTCCGCCGCCTGAGGATCTTGCTCTCCGAGAGACTGTGCGCAAGCTCGAACGCCGTATCTGTGAAGCGGCTGCGCACTTTGTCCCCGTCAACCGCCCGATTTGGGACGCGCTTTTCCCCGATTGGGAGGCGGTACAGCCGACACTTGATTTGATCGTCGGTTATCCCGAGCCTTACGACGCCGTTGCGGCACACTCGCCCGACGGGCAGGCACATCTCATCTTTGACCTCATCCGTTGGTGCAATTATGCGGAGCTCGACCAGCTCGACAGCATCATTCGGAATCTGCTGACGCATGAGATTACGCATCTCTTGATTGGACACCACTATCCGGCGGCAGATGCCGCATTGGAAAGTACAGACTATTTGACAAGATTGGATGCTTACACATTTCATGAGGGATTCGCCCATCTTCTCTCCTATCAGGCGACAGAAATCGACTGTGTGGACTGGCATACACCGCAGCTTACCGAGGTCGCGGCAGCAAGCCGTGCCAAACTGCGCCTCGCGCTTACGGAGACGGATCCAGACAGGCAAAAGCAGTTTCTTGAAGAGGCGGTCTGCGGATCGTACTATGAAAAGTTTGCCTGTATGTGCGGTATGCTGTATCTGGCAGACCGATGGGAAACGCAGGGAATCGACGGCCTGCAAAGCGCATTTGCGGACTATCACGGCTTTGCTCAAAGGGCCTTGAGCATTCGAATTTGATTGTAAAAGAGGAAGAGACGCGAATGCGTCTCTTCCTCTTTTACACCTTCTCCCGCTTCTGCCGCCAGAGGTTGATCGCCAGCATGACCGCGGCGTAGATCAGCGCGGCGGCGAGGATAATGAGCGAGAAGTCGCGCTGCATCTGGTAGCTCGTCGTCGTGAAACCCTTGACGAGTAGATGACCGGCAAGATAGCTCGCGGGAATCAGCGCGAGATAGCCGAGCGCTTTGCCCGTTTTCTTCCTGCGGCAGACAAAAAATGCAATACCCAGCGTAATAAGGAGTGCTAACGATAGCAAAGCGTAATAGCCCAACGCCAGCCGCGGCAGAGAAATGATGCCGCCGTTCATGCTGCCGCAGAGCAGTACATCGTCCTGCCCGTTGTTCTGAGAATAGCAGACTGCCGTGCAATTCGCGGCGTCGAGCGTGAAGAGCGTGCGCGCGGACTCCGCCTTGGCGAGCACGCCTTGCAGTGCGTCCGCCTCGCGCTGTGTGCGATCATTTGCGCTGTGTGTGTTCGAGGCGCCCCCGGTTTTGTCGAATGCGCCGCGCCATGTGTCGAGCGGCGTGCGCCATGCGGTGATGAAGTAGATGGTTTTGCCGCTGTTGGGGTCCTGCGTGTTCGTGACCTCTGCGCCGGAGACCGGCACAAGCAGGCTGACGGAGATGCTCTCCGCGCCGCTGAGATCAGAAAGCCCATCCGCTGCCGAGCCGTCGTCCGCGAGCGCGCTGGGCGAGCGCGAGATCGACCACTCTGTCTCGCTGTACGGCAAATACTGCGGCGCGGTGAGATACGCAAACCCCGCCGTCGCCAGCGTCAGCGCGAGCGTAACGGCCAGCAGCACGGCGGTCAGCTTCTTGCGTCGAAGCTGCCGCTTCAAGTCGCGCAGCGGCTGCGCGCTGACGGGCGCGGGCTTCACGTCCGCCTTCAGCACGTCGAGCTCGGCGCGGCAGGCCGCGCACTGCGCTAAATGCCCGTCCACAAATTCCTTCGTCTCCTCGCGCAGCATGTCTTCCTCATAGAGCGGCAGAAGGTCCTGCACGATGCTGCAAGTTTTGTCCATTTCAGTCGTCCTCCAATCCCTCGCGGATCATGCGCTTGGCGCGGTGATACGTCACGCATGCCCAGTTTTCCGTCTTGCCGAAGAGCGCGCCGATGTCGCGGAAGCTCTTCTCACCGTACACGCGCCACATGAAGACCTCCTTGTACGGCTCTCTGAGCGCGTGCAGCAATTCCTGGATGCGCGCGGCCTCGCTGTGATCTTCTAACTCCTCCTCGTGGCTCTCCTCGGCGATCCGGCAGTCTTCGAGCGGGGCGAGGCACTTCTCGCGCCGCAGCTGCGAATAATACAGATTCTTCGCGATCTGGCAGAGCCACACGCGCACGCTGCACTCGCCGCGAAAGTGGTCGAGGGCGTCCATCGCACGGAAAAACGTCTCGCTCGTCAGCTCCTCGGCGGTACTCTCGCTCCCGGACAGCGAAAGCAGATACCGGTACACATCGTCGAAGTACACGGCGTACACCTCTTCAAAATTCGTCAGCGCCCTCCCCCCCTTTCTGTCTATAGGACGGCGAAAAACCGGTTTTCTTACAAAAAAATCCGTCCCGCGGGACGGATTTTTTCTTTCACGTTTTCACGACTCTTTTCTTGCCGCACTTCGGGCACGTAAGCTCGACCTTGCCGATGTTTTTCGGCACGCGGCAGTACGCGCCGCAGGAGCAGCGGACGTATTTGTGCGCCTTGTCGGCGCGGCGTGCCTTCGCGCCGCGGATGGCGTTCGCCTTCGGCGTCCACCAGGTCAGAAACTTCGCGTTTTCGGCCTGACGGCGCGCGAGATTGCGCGAAAAAATGCGGATGAGCACGATGAACATCAGCACCATCGACACAAAGTACAGCGCCTGCGACACGCCCTGCACGCGGATGATTGAGCTCAGAATGCTCACGACCAGCTCAAGGATCACGAGCGCCCAGTTCAGCGCATCTACGCCGTTGCAGCCATACATAAAGCGGTAAAGGGCATCGCGGAATTTGTTCACAAAAAACACTCCTAAAATCTTGATGCTGCCATTCTACACGCTTTTTTGACCCCCGTAAAGGCGTTTGAACAAAAGTTTACAGAATGGAAAAGAGTAAACGCAAACCGCCCGCCCCCGTCAGTCGCCTTACAGGGGGGCAAGGGGGGCCGCGCCCCCAACAACGCCTCGCAGAGTTTCGCCGCTCCGCGGCGAAATAAATTCAAATCATTTTCCGCCGCGACCGAAGGTGAATTGCCGCAAAGCGGCAAGAGAAGCCGCCCTGGGGCGTGTGCGTCAGGATTTACACTTCTCGCTCCGCAAACGTGCGCGCCTACGGCGCGTGCGCTGCCGCGGAGCGCAAAAAGCTAAAACGAAAGCCCCGCTGAGCGGGGCTTTCGTTTTAAGCATTAAAGTCCGTTGGTGTAACGATACAGGAACGTCACGGCCTCGGCGCGGTTGCAGGAGGCGTAGGGGGAGAACGTCGTGGTGCTGGTGCCGGAGGTGATACCCTTACCGACGGCCCAGCGGATGGCGTTGTAATAGCTCGCCTCGCTCGTGGCGCCCACATCCTTGAACGGGTTGGAGTAGTAGCCGCTGGGCTGGCCCGCGTAGCGGTACAGGAAGGTCACGATCTGGGCACGGGTGCAGACCTGATCGGGGGAGAACGCCGTGGTGCTGGTGCCGGAGGTGATGCCCTTCTGGCTGGCCCACAGGATGGCCTTGTAGTAGCTCGAGTGCGTGACGGCGTTGACATCACGGAACGGGTTGCGGGTGGTGGTCGGCTCCGGGCTGCCGGCGGCGCGCCACAGGAACGTCACGATCTCGGCGCGGGTGCAGGACTTGTACGGGGAGAAGGTGGTGCTGGACGTGCCGTTGGTGATGTTCTTGCCGACGGCCCACTTGACGGAGTTGTAGAAGTAGTCGGTGGTCTTGACGTCGATGAAGTTCATCGTCTGGCCGATCTTGATGGCCACGGTGCCGGTGAGCTGGCGGGTTCCGGTTCCGGTCGTGCCGTAGCGGGCGTAGATGGTGAACGGGATGTAGACGGTCTCGCCGGTCTTGGCGTAGCGGCTGGCAAGGAACGCGACGTCGCTGAGCGCATTCTGGCTGGCGGTGGCGCTGTAGTAGAACTTGTCAGTCGTCTTGATGGAGCCGCCGTAGTTGTAGCCGCTGTAGTAGGTGTAGAGCGAGCCCTCGTTGACGGCGGAGACGGCGCTCTGGTCAAAGGTCACGTAGTCGATGGTGTAGTTGCTGCTGTAGCCCTTGGTGGAGCGCAGGTAGCTGAGGAAGTCGCTCTCGTCGAAGCGGACGCTGTCGCCCTGAGAGACGGTGTACTTGATGTCCTCGCGCACGAGGTTGACGACGACGCTGCCGGAGTAGCTCACGGTCGTGCCGCGGCTCGTGGAGGAGCTGGAATAGCGGGTCGCGTACAGGGTGAAGTTCAGCGTGATGGTCTTCGCGGTGGACTTGTCGTTGGGGACGAACGTCACGCTATCGAGGTTGGTGACCTTGGTGCGGGTGTTGAACGCGCCGGAGGAATTGCTGGTGGACATGGCGGTGCCGCCATAGTACAGCGTGCCCTGCGAGGTGGTGGGCAGGGAGAAGGTCACGTAATCGAAGGTGACATAGGGATAGGACTTGGTCTTGCTGGCGTCGCCGCGGGCCTCAGCGACCTTGTTCATGAAGTCGTTGAAGTCGCTCTGCGCGAACTGGACAGTCTCACCGGCCACGCCGTTGTAGTTGATGTTGTAGTTCTTCTGGTAGACGGTGAGCTGACCGCAGGAGTAGCGGTTGGAGGAATCCTTGGTGACGAGCCACAGCGTGCACTTGCCGCCCACAAAGTTGGCGTCAGTCAGATAGTAGAGGGTACTACCATAATACTGTGTACCGGTCAGCGTCCAGTTCGGCTCAGTCGCCTGATTGGGCGTGCCGAGAACATAGTAGCTGGAGTAGCCGCTGGGGACCTGAACATAATAGCGATAGGTGTTGCCGTAAGCGACCGGTTCGGGATACTGGTCCTCATAGGTCACCTTGGTGGGGGAAACGGGAATGTTGAAGGTGATGGAGTAAGTGCCGCGGTTTGTGGTAACCGTTCCGGTCACTGCGGCCGTACCGATAACATTGCCGTAAGATGTAAATCTATAATAACCATTTACGACGGAGGGAGCGGTGAACGTACCGTAGTTTGTGACGGTCTGCGAACGAACAGAAACGCTGCTAACGATTTCGCTGTAGTTATAGCCGTAACTGGTTGTATTGCGCGTAGTGATTGCAGCCTGCGCAGCATTGACAAGTTCGCTGTAGGCGTAATCTCTATAGCCACCACTCTGAACCGAGGAAAGCGTAGCGGTAAGCGCATTACCGGTAATTGTGATGGGCGTTGCCGAAATCTTTTTACCCATGAAGATGACATACGGAGTTACGGAAATGCTGCCGTTGCTCACCATCGTCACGGTCATTGCCTTTTGATTTCGATTACTGGCTGAAAAGGCATTGGTGTTGCCGGTGATATCATAGCCGTAGGTAACGCTCGACGTGACCTCGCGGTTATCCTTGTCTTGGAACGTAATCGTAACGGTCGCAGTATTGCCGACACTAGGTAATACAATACTGTTGTTATACGCGGTAGCGTAGGCAGAGGAAACCGCAGCACTAATCGTATAATCGTTTTTCTTGACGGTAACATTGGTGACTTTCTCTAGGGGAGTGCCACTGCCCTTTTCTGTGGCTTTGCAAGACACAACATAGATCACGTCATCCCCAGTAACAGCAGGAACAGTCCAATTAACAGAAGAATCAGTGCCTTCAATCGGTGTTGCTTTACCGGAATCGCCGGACTTTTTATAAGACCACTTATAGGTTGCGCTGGAACTGAGGTTGGAATCTTTTACTTTCAGCGCAGTGGTACCTGTGGAGAGAACGGTGCTCGGAGTTGCTTCTAAAGCAAAAGTTGCATCAGTGGCAGTAACATCAAATTGAACAGGACTTTCAAATCCCTCAACAGTAACTTCTAATTTGCTGCCTTTGTATTCTGCCTTAGTGACCTTATAACCATTTTTAGGAGCAACACTCCAGTTACCCTTACTAAGGTCTTCATTAGATAACTTTACGATTTTGATTTGACCATTCGTTACGGTATACGTTCTTGTATTAAACGTAACACTGGCAATATCAGTCGCTAAGAACTTATTGCTGACAGCAATATTTTCCTTTTTAAGTTCAACGGATAAAGTTCCCTGCGTAGGCGCCGCATCACGAGAGTTAGGCTCCTCGCTACCAGAGCTTGCAACAGTATAATGGACTGTAACAACGCATTTAACCGTTGCAGCTTCAGCAGCTTTCACAGCCGTGGTCGAAATGCTCTGCGTAGTTAAGGACTGACCGGATTGAAGTTCAAAGCTGTCACCAATGTTCCAGCTATATGAGGTCTGTCCTTCGACAATCCGAGCATTATTGATGCCGGTGATTGTGGGAGTTCCTTCAACTTGGAAGTTAACGGAATCACCACGGTTGATCGTGCCACTGATATCTTTGATCGATAAACCAGTGATTTTAGGAGACTCGCTCTCCCCATCGCCTGTTGTTGCCCTTGCAGGCACGACGACGAGGCTCAGGACCAACGTCAGAGCCAATAGCAAAGAGAGAAATTTTTTCATGTGATCTTCATCCTTTCGTGTTTGTTGTTGTCGGCTCCGCGCGCACAGAGCCTTTCTCATACACATACATTTTACCATGCCGCGGGAAATAAGGGAACAGGAAAATGGAAAATTCATAAATTCTTTATCTTCCCTCTTCGCCCAGTTTCCCTTTGCTTCATTGATTAGACGCAAGAAACGTCTGTTTTGTTTCACAAAACCCGAAAATTTTCCAAAAATTTTTTACGCCGCGAAAAACCGCACATACACGAACACCCCCAGAGCGATCTGCGCGAGTAAGATCGCGGGGATGCCGAACTTGAAGTACCAGTGCCGCGTCTTGTGGTGAAAGACCCTCATTGCGAAAAGAGCACCCGCGCTGCCGAGCAGCAGCGCGAGTGCAAATAGAGTCTTTTCTGGGACGCGCCGCGCGCCCTGAATTTTGGCGCGGCGCTTGTCTGCGCCGTAGACGCAGAACGTCAGAATATTGATCGCGGCGAGATAGATGACAAAGTATCTCACTTTTCGAGCTTGCTGAGTTCCACAGCCGCCGCCGCGCCGAGGCGTGCGTTGTTGAACACGAGCTGGATGTTGGAATCCAGGCTGTCGCCGCCGGTCAGGTCCTTGATCTTGGCGAGCAGATAAGGCGTCGTGGCCTTGCCGTGGATGCCGTCCTTCTTCGCGTCCTCGACGGCCTCGGCAATGGCCTTGTCGATGACTTCCTTGTCCATGGAGTACTCTTCGGGAATCGGGTTCGTGACGAGTAAGCCGCCGCGCAGACCCAGCTCGCGCTTGACGTGGAACGCCTTGGCCAGCTGCTCCGGCGTGTCGAGCTCGTAGTCGACGCCAAAGCCGGACTTGCGCGTGTAGAACGCAGGCAGCTCGCTCGTGCCGTAGCCGATGACGGTCACGCCGTGGGTCTCGAGATATTCGAGCGTCAATCCGAGGTCGAGGATGGACTTCGCGCCCGCGCACACGACCATGACGGAGGTGTTGGCCAGCTCTTCAAGGTCGGCGGAGATGTCGAACGTCTCCTGCGCGCCGCGGTGCACGCCGCCGATGCCGCCGGTGGCGAACACGCGGATGCCCGCCATGTCGGCGATCATCATCGTGGTGGTGACGGTGCACGCGCCGTCCTTGCCCTGCGCGACGAGCACGGGCAGGTCGCGGCGGGAAGCCTTCGGGATGCCCGCGCCAGTGCGGCCGAGGTAGTCGATCTCTTCCTTGGAAAGGCCCGCCTTCAAGCGGCCGCCGATGATGGCGATGGTCGCGGGGACGGCGCCGGCCTCACGGATGATGCTCTCGACCTTGAGCGCGGTCTCAACGTTCTGCGGGTAGGGCATGCCGTGGGAAATGATGGTGGATTCGAGCGCCACGACGGGCTTACCGGCGGCAAGGGCCTCGGCAACCTCGGGGGCGATATCCAGATACTTGTTCATAGTTAAAATCCTCCTGTAAAGTAATAGGTGAAAGTTTCACGTTTACCTTTTGAGGTAAGATTGCATCATAACATACAACTTGTCAAAAGTCAATACAAAGCGGGGCTTGAATTTGCACGGGAAGTGGCATATAATACCTCTATTATCCCGTGAAAACCCACAAAAGGAAGGAAAATTATTATGGAACGAGTGAGAATTGCCGCGCTCTTCGCCGACAAAGAGCAGTACGGCGGCGCAAGCGTCACCGTATGCGGCTGGGCGAAGACCATCCGCGATATGAAGACCTTCGGATTCATCGAGCTGAACGACGGCTCGTGCTTCCGCAATTTGCAGGTCGTGATGGATGCGAATTCTCTTTCTAATTATAAGGAGATCGCTGCGCAGAACGTGGGCGCCGCGCTCATCGTGCGCGGCACCGTCGTGCTGACGCCCGAGGCCAAGCAGCCGCTCGAAGTCAAGGCAACAGAGATCGAGGTCGAGGGCGTGTCCTCCCCCGACTATCCCCTGCAGAAAAAGCGCCACAGCGTCGAATATCTGCGCACCATTCAGCATCTGCGCCCGCGCACGAACCTCTTCTCCGCGGCGTTCCGCGTGAGAAGCGCGGCGGCCTACGCCGTGCACGAGTTCTTCCAGAGCCGCGGCTTCGTCTATGTCAACACCCCCATCATCACCGGCAGCGACTGCGAGGGCGCGGGAGAGATGTTCCAGGTTACTACTCTGCCCATGGAGAATCTTCCCATGACTCCGGACGGGCAGGTGGATTACGCCCAGGATTTCTTTGGGCATAAAGTAGGGCTTACGGTCAGCGGGCAGCTAATGGGAGAGGCCTATGCGCTGGCTTTTAAAAATATTTATACCTTCGGCCCCACTTTCAGGGCGGAAAACAGCAATACCACCCGCCATGCGGCGGAGTTTTGGATGATCGAGCCGGAGATTGCTTTCGCGGATTTAAACGACGACATGGATCTGGCCAGGGATATGATGAAATATGTTATCCGCTATGTGCTTGAGAATGCACCAGAAGAGATGAACTTCTTCAATTCTTTTGTTGATAAGGGGCTTCTGGACAGACTGAACCATGTGGTTAATTCTGAGTTTGGCCGTGTGACCTATACAGAGGCTGTAGAACTTCTTGAGAAACACAATGATAAATTTGAATACAAAGTAACATGGGGAACAGACCTTCAGACAGAGCACGAAAGATACCTGACAGAAGAAGTCTTCAAACGTCCGGTATTCGTAACAGATTATCCGAAGGAGATCAAAGCATTCTACATGAAGCTGAACGACGATGGCAAGACCGTTGCGGCAGTAGACTGTCTGGTACCTGGAATCGGTGAGATCATCGGAGGAAGCCAGAGAGAGGATGACTACGATAAGCTGAAAGCAAGAATGGATGAACTGGGACTGAAAGAAGAAGACTACAAGTTCTACATGGATCTTCGTAAATATGGTTCTACAAGACATGCAGGATTCGGACTTGGATTTGAGAGATGCATCATGTATCTTACAGGAATGTCCAACATTCGTGACGTAATTCCGTTCCCAAGAACTGTGAATAACTGCGAACTGTAAAAAAGAAGAATGAAGAAAAAGGGGACCGGGAACTGCATCAAAAGGGTGTGTTTTCCGGTCTGCTGTTTTATACGCAAATCTTTCTATATGCGGAAAGGAAAAGTGAAATATGAATATTTTAGTTGTAGATGATGAAAAAGAAATTGCGGATGTCGTAGAATTATATCTGCAAAATGAATACCATGTTTTGAAATTTTACACAGGGCAGGAAGCATTGGAATGTATTGAGAAGACAAATGTGGATCTGGCGATCCTGGATGTGATGCTGCCGGATATTGACGGTTTCACGATTCTGAGAAAGATCCGTGAGAAATACACATTTCCGGTGATTATGTTGACCGCGAAGACGGAGTACCGGGACAAGATCACCGGGCTTACGATGGGGGCTGACGACTATATTCCGAAACCATTCAACCCGCTGGAGCTGGTAGCGAGAGTGAAAGCACAGATGCGCAGATACACGCAGTACAACGATGGTAAGAAAAGTGATTCTGAGAATATCATTGATTTTGCAGGACTC
>OLWD01001147.1_pt1 | contig 10041 bp, 8 predicted proteins | sample 1673971 | NCBI WGS metagenome assembly OLWD01 (sample SAMEA103958136, study PRJEB25191) | human gut metagenome | reverse complement strand
CGGTCCTCGCGGCCCCAGGGGTAGGTCTGGCGGTTGAAGGGGTCCTCAAAGCCCTCCATTCCTGCCTCATCCCCGTAATAAACAGTGGGGGAGCCGGGGAAGCAGAACAGCAGCAGGGCAGCCGCCCGCAGCAGGTCCTTGCCCCGGCGGCGCTGCCTGGGGGACAGGCGGAACCGGGCGCGCCAGTCCTTGGACTGGTCCCGGTACTCGCCCCCCGCTCCCAGCAGGGTGAGGATGCGGGGGGTGTCGTGGGTGCCCAGCAGATTCATGTTGCAGGCCGCCACTTGGGGCGGGTAGTTTTCCATAATGGACATCACGGTTTCCTTAAAGCCCCGGCCGCCGTCCAGATTCTTGACGAAGTTCACAATGGCCGTGCGGAAGGGGTAATTCATCACGCTGTCCAGTTCGCCGCCGGTAAAGTAAGTGCGGCGCTTGCCGTAGGCGCATTTGTTGGACGCGTCCTCCCACACCTCGCCCAGAAGCAGGGCGTCGGGATTCAGTTCCTTGATGCGGTTGCGGAGAAGCTTGATGAATTCGTCAGGCAACTCGTCCGCCACATCCAGCCGGTAGCCATCCGCCCCCAGCCGCAGCCAATGGGCGAGGACGCTATCTTCGTCCGTGATGATGTAGCGGACGAAAGCGGGGTCCATTTTGTTCACCGTGGGCAGAGTGTCAAAGTCCCACCAGGAATGATAGACGTTCGGCCAGTTGTAGAAGGTGTACCAGCTGTAGTAGGGGGATTCCTTGGAATTGTACGCGCCCACAGATGGGAACGCGCCCTCTCGGTTGAAATACAGGCTGTTGGAGCCGGTGTGGGAATACACGCCGTCCAGAATGACCCGGATGCCCCGAGCGTGGGCCGCATCGCAGAGGGCGGCAAAATCCGCCTCGGTGCCGAGACGGGGGTCTTGTAGTCGCCGGTGTCGTAGCGGTGGCTGGAAAAGCTCTTGGAAATGGGGTTCAGGTAGAGAATGGTAACGCCGAGACCGGCAATATAGTCCATTTTCTCAGTGATGCCCCGGAAATTGCCGCCGAAAAAGTCGTTGTTCAGCACCTGCCCATCGGGGGTGGGCTTCCAGTCCACTTCGTCGTACCAGTTTTTGTGGATGGTGTAGGGTTTCAGCTTCCCGGTCACATCGGCCCTTCCGCTGGCGTAAAAACGGTCGGGGAAAACCTGATAGATGGTTGCGCCCTTCGCCCAGTCCGGGGTGGTGAAGTCGGCGGGGATGCAGCTCAGCTGCCAGAGATCCCCGGCTTCCATGTTGGTGTCGTCCCCCTGCTTGAACAGGCGGAAGCTGCCGCCCTGTGTATCGATGACGAAATAGTAGAAAAACAGGCCGGGGCAGGGGATGGAAAACTGCCCCTCAAAAACGTCATACGCGCCCTTTTTCATCTGGAATGCCAGAACGGCGTTCTGCGCCCATGAGCCGTCCTCATGATTAAAGACGCAGGTGACCTTCGTCGTCAGGACGGAGGTGGGAATATGGATATGCAGGGTGCAGACCTGCCCCGGCGTCAGGGTGCCGAAGGGGGTCTTGAACTGGGGCTGCTTGCTGTCGTAAAGGATTCTCATGGCGGTCTCCTCATGATAAACTCGTTTTGTCCATTATAAACCATTTTTCCGGAAAAGGGAAGCGTGGGAGAAAGATATTTTGGGAAAGCGCTTGAGAAACCCATGCCTTTTTGGATGAAGGATGGACTTTCCCGGTTTTTCTGGTATACTGTACTGGACGGGAAGATAGGAGAATGAATGATGATAAGAAAATTGCAAAATGCAGATATGGACAGGGTAGCCGGTATATGGCTGGACGCCAATCTGAGGGCGCACTGCTTTATTTCCCCACAGTATTGGAAAAGCAATTTTGACCCGGTAAAAGAAATGCTGCCCCGGGCAGAAGTCTATGTTTACGAAAATGACCGGGAAATATGGGGCTTTATAGGGCTGAACGGGGAATATATCGAAGGCATTTTTGTTTCCGGTGAAATGCAGTCGCGGGGCATAGGGAAGCGCCTGCTGGACTTTGTAAAGACGAAAAAGACGGAATTGCGCCTGAATGTGTACCAGAAGAACATGCGGGCGATTCGTTTTTACCAAAGGGAGGGCTTCAAAATTCTGCGGGAAGGAATGGATGAAGCAACCGGCGAAAAGGATTATGAAATGACATGGCGGCAGGAATAAAACGCTGTTTGGAGAAAACACGAAAAATGCACCGTATGGCTGCGGCCATACGGTGCATTTGCTGCATTTTGGAGTATTTTACCAGCTCAGCATATTCCGGAACTGCTCCATGTACCGTCCGGCGGGGACGTCCCAGCTGAAATCTTTTTCCATGTCCCGCTTCTGCAGGGCGCGGAAGGCTTCCCGGTTGTGATTGTACAGGCCGAGGCAGCGCTTCAGCGAAGCGAAGAAGTCGTCGGCGTTGTAGCTCTGGAAGGTGAAGCCAAGACCACCCTCGCCGTTCTCGTCGGCGGGAGGAACGGTGTCCTTCAGGCCGCCGGTGGCGTGAACCACGGGTACGGTGCCGTAGCGCATGGCGTTCATCTGACTCAGGCCGCATGGCTCGGACTTGGAGGGCATCAGGTAAATGTCGCCGCCAGCGTAAATCCGGGCGGCAAGCCCCAGATTGAAGGTGATCTGGGCGGAAACCTGATCGGGGAACTGATTCGACAGATCTCTGAAGAAGCTCTCGTATTGAGCTTCGCCGGTGCCAAGGATCAGCAGCTGGGCGTCTTCCTCCCACATGAGCCGCCGGGCAATGTAGCACAGCAGGTCAAGACCCTTGTGACTGGCCAGCCGGGTGACCATGACCATCAGCGGCACGTCAGGCTTGACGGGCAGACCCACTTCTTTTTGCAGGGCGGCCTTCACGGCGGCCTTGCCCTCTACAAAGGTCTCGGCATTGTAGTGAGCGGGAAGGGCGGGGTCGGTCTCCGGGTTGAAGGTGTTCACGTCGATGCCGTTGGTGATGCCGGTGAGCTTCCATGCGTTGCCCGCAAGGACGCTGTCCAGACCGTGGGCATAGTAGGGATACATCAGCTCCCGGGCATAGGTCTCGGACACGGTGGTCACAAGGTCAGCAGTCTCGATGGCGCCCTTCATCACGTTGACGGAGTTGCTCATGTCCAGGGTGGAGCGGTACTCCCAGGGAAGCCCCAGCACATCGTCAAAGAACCCGGCGTTTGCCCAGCCCTGATATTCGATGTTGTGGATGGTGTACATGCAGCGGGTCTTATAGAAGGTGCCGTGGTACATGGCCTTGAGATAAATGGGAATGCAGGCGGTCTGCCAGTCGTTGCACTGGATGATTTCGGGGATGAAGTTCAGGGCGATCATGGCGTCCAGACAGCCCCGGGAGAAGAAGGCGAAGCGCTCGCCGTCGTCCATGTCCCCGTAAATCGCGCCGGTTCGGGCACCGAAGTAATAATCATTGTCCAGGAAATAGACCTGCACGCCGTCATTTCGGTTGGTCAGCTTCATGATGCCGCAGTATTGCTGCCGCCAGCCCAGCTGCACCCGGATCTCGGCTACCCGCTCCACCATATAGGCGGCGTTGGTTTTGATTTTGTGGTAGTAGGGCAGAAACAGAACGACCTCGTTGCCCGCAATGCGGGCCAGGGCGGAGGGCAGAGCCTCCATTACGTCGCCCAGTCCGCCGGACTTGGCATAGGGTGCGCCCTCAGAGGCGCAGATGGCAATTTTCATACGGTTTCCCCCCTCTTGACGATGACAGGACTCTTCTTTGTCCCAATGAGCTTTGCCCCTGGGGTGACGGTGACGTCCTTGTCCAGAATGACGTATTTCAGTTCCGCGCCCTCGCCCACCACGGAGTCGTTCATGATGACGCAGTTTTCCACGTCCGCGCCCGGGGCGATGGTGACCTGCCGGAACAGAATGCTTTCCTTGACGTTGCCCTCCAGCATACAGCCGTCGGCCGCCAGACATTTGGCGATCTGGCATTCCTCGCCGTAGTAGGTGGGGACACGGTCACGAACCTTGGTGTAGATGGGATGATTGCCGCCAAACATGTCGTGGCGGATGTCCCGGTCGATGAGCGCCATGGAGTTTTTGAAATATTCCTCCACGGACTCGTTGTACAGGGCGGCACCGTCGAACTGGTAGACATTGACGGAGACCTTGCCCCGCTGCCAGCCGCCCAGAACGAGGTCACGATCCATGTGGAACTTGTCCCGGGCGATCATTTCCTTGGTCTGCTGGATGAGCCACTTCTTGCCCACCACGAAGATGTCCATGGAAGCGACATAATCGGCGGGGGCGGCAAAGTCCACCAGCATGTCGGTCACGTTGCCTTTCCCGTCCAGCTTCATGGCCAGATCAATCATCTTTTCCCCGTTGCAGATACCGGCCTTGGTGACTACGGTGATGTTCCGGCCGCTCTTTACGTGGGCGGCGATGACCTTGGTCAGGTCGATGTTGGAGAGAATGGCGGAGTCGGTCATGATGACCAGCTCGTCATCAGAGCCGTAGGCGAGGAAGTCCATGGCGCTGGCGAGAGACTCCAGCTTGCCCCGGTAGCGGTGGACTTCGGACTGGGCGTAGGGAGTCAGAAATTCCAGACCGCCCTCCTCCAGCTCCAGGCCCCATTCCTCACCGTCGCCGATGTGGTTCATCAGGGACTGGTAGTTGTGACGGGAGATGATGCCGATGTGGCGGACACCGGCGCAGGCCAGATTGGACAGCGCCCAGTCTACCTGACGGTAGCGGCCGCCGAAGGGCAGGGAGGCCATGGTGCGCTTGGTGGTCAGCTCACCAAGGCTTGCGTCGTTGGTAAATACAATACCGGTTACGTTCATTGCATTTTTCCTCCTGTTACAGCATGTCACCGGGCTTCAGCACGGTGTTGGCTTCGACGACAGCGCCCTTGGACGTGACGCTGATCTTCTTCTTTTCCCCGTCGGCGTAAGCGCCGCCCACGATGGCGTTCTTGCAGACCTTGGAGTCCTCGCCCAGAATGGCGTGGCGGACGATGGCGCCGGACTCGATGACCACGCCGGGCATGACGACGCTGTCCTCTACCAGCGCGCCCTCACCGACGGTGCAGCCGATGGAGATGATGCTGTGGTGGACGGTGCCGTAGACCTCGGAGCCTTCGGCCACGAAGGCGTTGACGATCTCGGCCTGCTCGTCAATGTAGGAGGACGGCATGGCGGAGTTGCGGGCGTAGATGGTGGAGCGCTTGTCGCCCCGGAGCTGGAAGGCAGGTTCCTTGCCCAGCAGATCCATGTTGGCTTCCCACAGAGAATCGATGGTTCCCACGTCTTTCCAGTAGCCGTCGAAGGGGTAGGCCATCATCTTGTGACCGTCGGCCAGCAGGCTTGGAATGATGTTCTTGCCGAAATCGTTGGCGGAGCTGGGGTTTTCCTCGTCAGCGATCAGGGCGTCCCGCAGTACCTGCCAGTTGAAGCAGTAAATGCCCATGGAAGCGTTGGTGGACTTGGGCTTGGCGGGCTTTTCCTCGAATTCGTAAATGGTGTTGTCGGGGTTGGTGTTCAGGATACCGAAGCGGGAAGCCTCCGCCAGAGGGACGCTGCGCACGGCGATGGTGCAGGAAGCCTTATGCTTTTCGTGGTAGGCCACCATGGCGGCGTAGTCCATCTTGTAGATGTGGTCGCCGGAGAGAATGACCACGTAGTCGGGATTGAAGCGGTCCACGAAGTCGATGTTCTGATAAATGGCGTTGGCGGTGCCCTTGTACCAGCCGGATTTCTTGTCGTGACGCTCGTAGGGAGGCAGAACCTGCGCGCAGGAATGGGTCTTGTTCAGGTTCCAGGGCTGTCCGTTTCCGATATACTCATTCAGCTCCAGGGGCTGATACTGGGTCAGAATACCCACAGTGTCGATGCCGGAGTTGACACAGTTGCTCAAAGGAAAATCGATGATACGGTATTTGCCGCCGAAGGGAACGGCAGGCTTGGCGGTTTTCTCCGTCAGGACCTTGAGCCGACTGCCCTGTCCGCCGGCAAGCAGCATCGCGATTACGCGCTTTTTCTGAAAATACATGGTCACAGCTCCTTATGTAGATTTTTGAGAATCTCCCGTTGACCCGGAGATTCGTTAGTGCCTCTCTCGGTTTTGTGCAGATGTTTGGGGACATCTATCCACTCTGATAAAATATCATATTTTCCCTGATTAGGAAAGGGAAAAATTATCTAAATATTGGTGAATGAATTCTGCGTTTTGCATAACGGCCTGCCATGGGACGGGGACGCCGCCCGGGGGATCGATGCCCTTCAGCCGCTTTTCCATCCAGTTGAGGTCAAGCCACCTGCCAAACTTGAAGCCGCAGGCCGGGAAATGAGCGACGGTGCGGTAGCCGCGTTTCTCGTGGAAGCGCATGGAGTTTTCGTTTTCACCGCAGACGAGGGAGTAAAGAAGGTAATACCCCTGGGCGTCGAGGATCGCTTCCAGCGCGTCGTACAGCGCTTTTCCGATGCCTTTGCCCCGTGCCTGAGATTTGAGATAGATGGTCGGTTCGGCGCACCATGCGTATGCCGCACGGGAAAAGGGCAGACTTGCGTAGGCGTAGCCGAGGATCTGCCCGTCCTCCTCCCAGAGAAGCCACGGAAACTGGGCGGTGATGTCGTGGTAGCGGCGCAGGAATTCTTCTTCGCTGGGTGGGTCATATTCAAATGTGGCGGTAGAGGTCAGAACGTAAGGCCGGTAAATGGCAAGCATGGCGCTTACGTCTTCCTCGGCGGCGATTCGGAGCATGGGATACCTCCTGTTTTCCGCCGGAGCAGCCGGCGGATAGTAAAAGCAATATATTTTTATTTTACTATCCCAACTTCTTTCCGTCAAGGTTGACATTTCCGTCAAAGATGGGTAAAATAAGAGAAACTGTGACTTCAAAGGAGGGATTCTCTTGGACGCTGGCGGCAACGGCAATATACCTGGACGAAGTAGAGTGCGGCTTGCCGTCCGGGTGAGTCTGTAGTTATTTTGTCTGCGTAAATTGCCTATTCATCTCACAAATAAATGAATAGGAGGAATTACGAATGGCAGAGCGTTTTGAAATTGTGGAAAAAGCCCTCCTGAAGCTGCTGGAGGAGAAAAAATATGCAACTCTCCGGGATATCCTCACGACCATGAATCCGATGGATGTCGCCGGACTTTTTGACGGGCTGGACGAAAAACAGATCCCCCTCATGTTCCGCCTGCTTCCCAAGGAACAGGCGGCGGAGACCTTCGTGGAAATGGAGCCGGAGGCCAAAGAGCTTCTCATCCGGGGCTTCTCCGACAACGAGTTGAAGGAGGTTCTGGACGAGCTGTACGTGGACGACGCGGCGGATATCGTTGAGGAAATGCCCGCGAACGTGGTGCAGCGTATCTTAAAGCACGCCGACCCGGAAATGCGCAGCTCTATCAACCAGATTTTGCGTTACCCCGAAGATTCCGCCGGTTCCATCATGACCACGGAATACGTCTCCCTGCGCCCCCACATGACCGTGGAGGAGGCCATTCTCCGCATCCGACGTCAGGGCGTGGATAAGGAGACCATTTACACCTGCTACGTTACGGAAAAGGACAGGACGCTCATCGGTCTTGTGACGGTAAAGGATCTTCTGCTGGCCGCGGACGACGAGACCAAGATCGAAGACATCATGGAAACGAACCTGATCTCGGTCACTACCCAGACCGATCAGGAAGAAGTCGCGGCGACCCTTTCCAAGTATAACTTCATCGCCCTGCCTGTGGTGGACGGGGAGAACCGGATGGTGGGTATCGTCACCTTCGACGACGCCATGGACGTCATGCAGGACGCGGCTACCGAGGACATGGAAATCATGGCCGCTATGACCCCTTCGGAGAAGACCTACCTGAAAAGTACGCCCTTCGACCTGTTCAAGCACCGGATTCCCTGGCTGATGCTTTTGATGGTCTCCGCTACCTTTACGGGGATGATCATTACCTCTTTTGAGGATGCCCTGAGCTTGCTCCCGGTGCTGACCGCCTTTATCCCCATGCTGATGGATACCGGCGGTAACTGTGGTTCTCAGTCCTCCGTGACCGTCATCCGTGCCCTGAGTCTGGACGAGCTGCATTTTACCGACCTGTTCCGGGTGATGTGGAAGGAAGCCCGCACGGCAGTGCTCTGCGGCGCGGCGCTGGCAGCTGCCTGCTTCCTGAAAATTCTGCTGGTCGATCGGCTGCTGATGGGCAACGAAAGCATCAGCCTGCTGGTCAACGGCGTGGTGTGCCTGACGCTTTGTGTGACGGTCATCCTTGCCAAGTTCGTCGGCTGCACGCTGCCTCTGTTTGCCAAGCGTCTGGGCTTTGACCCGGCGGTGATGGCAAGCCCCTTTATCACGACCATCGTGGATGCCCTGAGCTTGCTGGTGTATTTCCTGTTTGCGAAGCTGATGCTGGGGGTTTGAGAAAACGAAAAACTTCGTATGATTTTGGTCATACGAAGTTTTTGCTTTATTCGGCCTTGAGGACGTGTGCGCCCTCAAATTCCACGTGCAGGGGCAGCATCTGCCAGTGATGCTCCGTGATGCTGTCCAGCTTTTTGGCGAGCTTCTCTTCCAGCCCGGGGTTGCGGGTGATGCACAGCAGGGTGGGGCCTGCGCCGGAAAGGCAGAAGGCCGCGCCGACGGTGCGCACCAGCGCCTCGATTTTTTCGTAGTCCGGAATCAGCTTTTTCCGGTAGTTCTGGTGAAGCCTGTCCTGCATGGCGGTGCGCAGCAGCTTCTCGTCCCCAAGCTCCAGCGCCTTGAGCACCAGCGCGCCGTGGGAGATGTTGTAGATGGCGTCCCGGCGGTTGACCTGCTCCGGCAGAACGGAACGGGCGAGGGGGGTGGACAGGGTGAAATCCGGAATGAGAACCAGAAATTCCCACCCGGCGTGGAGGGGGAAGCTGACGCTCACCGGCAGACCGCCGTCCACAATGGACGCGGTCAGACCGCCCAGGAAAGCGGGCGCCAGATTGTCCGGATGCCCTTCCATGGCGTTGGTGATGTTGAGCAGGCCCTGCGTGGAGAGCTTATTGCCCCGCAGGACGTTGGCGCCCATGGCACCGGCCACCAGCAGTGCGGCGGAGGAACCGAGTCCCCGGCAGATGGGGATGTGGGCGTCGATGTGAATTTTCACGCCCCGGACTTCCTCGCTTAAGGTGCCCAGCACGGCGCAGTAGGCGGTGTAGGCCAGATTGTCAGGCCCCGTGTAGGCTTCGTCGCAGCCGGTAATCTCCAGACCGGAATCGGTTTCCTCGAAAGTAACGTCGGTGTACAGGCTCAGGGCACAGCCGAAGGCGTCAAACCCGGGGCCGAGGTTCGCGGTGGTGGCGGGAACGCGGATGGTAACTCGTTTCATGCAGCTTCTCCTGTCGGCTTACAGATGCAGGACGTAGTCCAGCATATCTTCCTTGTTGATGACGCCGGTGTGGCGTTCGGGTTTGCCCTGCAGGCCCGCCAGATTCTTCGGGATGGGCACGCCCGTCATGGCGGACAGCCGCGCCATCTGGTCGAACTCGCTGCCGGAGGTATCGCCGCCCACGGCAGCGAGAACCGCCGCGGGGAACTTGTAGGGAGACGCGGTGGACAGCACCACCATGGGGCGATTGTCGCCGGTCTGGGAGACGTATTCCTCCGCCGCTGCCCAGCCGGAAGCGGTGTGGGGGTCGCACAGATAACCCCAATCCCGGTAGACCCGGCCCATGATCTCCTGCGCTTTGGCGTCGTCGCAGTAGGCAGCCCAGAATTCCCTCTGAATCGTGGCCAGCAGTGCGCCGGGGACGGTGTAAACGCCCTCCCGGTTCAGGCTGTTCATCAGCCCGGACACCAGCGCGGTGTCTCCGGACAGCAGGTACAGCAGCCGCTCCAAGTTGGAGGACACCAGAATGTCCATGGAGGGGGAGGTAGTCTTCAGCAGGGGACGGCGTTTGTCGTAAACGCCGGTGCGGATGAAGTCGGTGAGGACGTTGTTGGCGTTGGAGGCACAGATCAGCTTCCCAACGGGCAGACCCAGCCGCTTGGCGAGATACCCCGCAAGAATGTCGCCGAAGTTGCCGGTGGGGACGGAGT
>OLWD01001137.1_pt1 | contig 10078 bp, 5 predicted proteins | sample 1673971 | NCBI WGS metagenome assembly OLWD01 (sample SAMEA103958136, study PRJEB25191) | human gut metagenome | reverse complement strand
CCGATATCCTCGAATCAAACGGTTCTTCTTCCATGGCTACCGTATGTGCCGGAACTCTGGCATTGATGGATGCAGGTGTGAAAATCAAGAAACCGGTATCAGGTATCGCCATGGGATTGATTAAGAATGCAGGCGAAGACAAATATGCCGTATTGTCCGATATCCTCGGTGATGAGGACCACTTGGGCGACATGGACTTCAAGGTGACCGGAACAAAAGACGGTATCACCGCCACTCAGATGGACATCAAAGTGGACGGTCTGTCATACGAAATCCTCGAAAAGGCATTGCTGCAGGCTAAAGAAGGCCGCGAATATATCTTGGGCAAAATCACCGAGTGCATTGCCGAGCCTCGCGAAGACCTGAAACCTCACGCTCCGCGTATCGAGACAATGACCATTCCCAAGGAATTCATCGGTGCTATCATCGGCCCTGGTGGAAAGATTATCCAAGGTATGCAGGAAGAAACCGGTGCTACCATTACTATTGAAGAAGTGGACAACATCGGTAGAATCGAAATCGCCGGTACCAATAAGAAGAGCATCGATGATGCTATGCGTATCATCAAAGGGATTGTAGCTGTCCCCGAAGTAGGCGAAGTCTACAAAGGCAAGGTACGCTCCATTATGCCTTACGGTGCATTCGTTGAATTCCTGCCGGGTAAGGACGGCTTGCTCCATATCTCCGAAATCGACTGGAAACGTCTGGAAACAGTAGAAGAAGCCGGCATCAAGGAAGGTGATGAAATTGACGTAAAACTTCTCGACATCGACCCGAAGACCGGAAAATTTAAGCTGTCACGCAAAGTATTGCTTCCGAGGCCGGAAAGACAAGAAAGACCGGAAAAGAAATAAGAAATCTCTTATTCTTTAAGTATATAAAGCCTGGTGGAACCCCATCAGGCTTTCTTTTTGTCAATACTGCCAGAAATGGCTCTGAAAAAACAAGGCATAATGCTTGCATATTCCAAAAAGATTATGTTTTTTTGCTATGTAAAGCCTTATATTCCATAAAGAACCTCAATTAATGTCCGGTTTAAGGAGCCTACATACTATGAATCTTTTCTCACGCTTTTTCCAGGAAAACCAAGAAAAGTTTCTGGCTTTTGCTTATTCTTATCTCAGGGATAAAGCAGAAGCGGAAGACGTTGTGATGGAATCCATGATTGCCTTATGGGAAAACCGAGACCGCTGGGAAGAAAACAGTAACCTGCATGCCCTGCTGCTGACCATCATAAAGAACAAAGCCCTGCACGTACTCGAGCACAAGCAGGTGCGTCTGCGAGCGGAAGAAACCATCAGCAGCCACAACCTGCGCGAACTGGACTTACGCATCTCCACCTTGAAAGCCTGCGAACCGGACCAGATATTCAACACGGAAATACAGCATATCGTAAATAAGACCTTACAGGAAATGCCCGAGCAAAGCCGGAAGATATTCATGTTGAGCCGATACCAGAACCTGGCAAACAAGCAGATTGCCGATAGTCTGGACATATCACTTAAAACCGTAGAGGCACACATCACCAAAGTACTGCGGATTCTCCGGCTGAGACTGAAAGATTATCTTGTTACCATACTCATAATATTAATATCCTAAAAAATGCTTCTACGGAATAGGGTTACCGCCCACTTTCCGGTTATATATACAAAAGGTAAAAAGAGCACGTTTTAGAAAAGAAATAAATTATTGACAATGAACCAAGAGCTATTATATAAATATTTCAAAGGTATTACTTCCGTTGAAGAAGAAAAGATGATACTCGACTGGATAGACGCCTCGGATGAAAACCGGAACATCTTCCTGAAAGAGCGCATGATATACGACATTTCTTTGTTCTCGGACAAGCAGGGAAACAATGAAAAGAAAACGGTGCGCATCATGCCGATGCTCCGCTGGGCGGCCCGTATAGCCGCCGTCACCATTGTCGCCATTGCCGGTTATTTCATCACCTCCGACTTTTTATATAACAAGGAGGTGCAGTTGCAAACAGTCACTGTGCCTGCCGGACAACGGGCCCAAATTACCCTCGCCGATGGAACACGCGTATGGCTGAACTCCAAGTCCACCATGAAATATGCCGCCAACTTCGGACGCAACGAACGAAATGTGGAATTGGACGGAGAGGCCTACTTTGAAGTAGCCAAAAACAAGAATATCCCATTCTATGTACATACAGAAACGAACAAGGTAAAAGTTGTAGGAACGAGTTTCAACGTCTGTGCCTACAGTGGGAGCCATGAGTTCGGAACCACATTGGTGGAAGGTATCGTCGATATCTATCCGGCCAACAGCAGCCAGATAATCACCAGGTTGCAGAAAGACGAGGTATTTCTCAATGAAAACGGAAAATGTAGAAAGGCCGTCCTTCCTTCCTATGAATATCTACGCTGGAAAGAGGGACTATACTGTTTTGACGACGCTCCATTCAGCGGTATCCTCGGTAGACTGGAGAAATACTATAATGTAAAGATAACCGTTGCCAGTCCTCAACTGCTGAACTACGGCAGCTTTACCGGCAAGTTCAGAGAGCAGGACGGCATCGAACATATACTGCGGACCATCTCGAAAGACCATCCTTTCAAGTTCCGCATCAACGAAGAAAAGGATTCAATTGTTATATATGAGTAAGAAAAAAAGATCGGAAAGTACCCCCATACTTTCCGATCCGAAACAGTCAAAAATCGACCTTAATCAATTTATTAACTTAACACAGTGACAAAGATATGAGAAAAATTTTGTTGATGAGGCTTTTTTATCTAAAAAAATTAGATTTTAAGCAATTATTGCAAACCTATGAAAATCACATTATTCCTTCTCCTGTTTGTTATATTTCAGGTATACAGCGGGAACTGCTACTCTCAGAATGCCAGGGTCAGCATTCAAAATGCCCGGCTGAGGGTAGGGCAAGTTCTCGAGCAAATTGAATCGCAAACAGAATACTTATTTGTATATAACAAACAGAATGTCGATGTACGCCGTACCGTCGACATCAATGCAAGCAACCAAACTGTTTCCGAAGTACTTGACCAAATGTTCAAAGGGACAGACATCAAGTATGTGATGGAAGGCAAAAACATCGTTTTAACCAAAAACAGCAGGAGTGCTGAGGATAAGACAGACACTCTGCAGGAAATGGCTACTGTAAGAGGAAAGGTGACGGACTCCAAAGGCGAACCGATTATCGGTGCCAACATTCTTGAAAAAGGGACCGCCAATGGTGTTATCACCAATACCGAAGGAGAATTTAGTATGAATATCCCTCCTTATGCCACTATTGTCGTATCCTACATCAGTTATGAACCGCAAACCATTGCCCTGAACGGTAGAAATAATCTCCACATCCGGATGGAAGAAAAGAGCCTCGCCCTGGAGCAAGTAGTGGTAACCGCCATGGGTATCCAGAAGAAAATGTCCTCATTGACCTATTCTACCCAACAGATAAGCAGCAGTGAGCTGACCCGTGCCAAAGAGCCGAACATGATTAATACACTGGCAGGAAAGACGGCCGGAGTACAAATCAATAAAACCGCCAATTTAGGAGGTTCTGCCAAAGTCGTCATTCGCGGTGCACGCTCTGCATTTGCCAGCGGCAACAACCAGCCCTTGTACGTAATTGACGGTGTTCCTATGCTGAACAGCTCAACAGAATCCACCTCCACCGTAATCGGCGGTAACTACGATGGATTGAACCGTGATGCCGGTGACGGGATTTCCAACCTGAATCCGGACGACATAGAAAGCATCAACATCCTGAAAGGTTCTTCTGCCGCCGCGCTTTATGGTTCGCAGGCAGCTAATGGCGTCATTCTGATCACCACTAAAAAGGGAAAGGCCGGACTGCAGCGCGTTACATTCTCCTCCAACCTGACCGTAAGTCACGCCATCAGTACCCCCGAATTCCAAAATACATACGGCCGGAACGAAGATGGCGGTACGGCAAGCTGGGGTACAAAAGGCAATGTAACGGACTATGACAACATAGGCGAGTTCTTCAGCAATGGCATCACCACTTTCAATTCGCTGGCTATCACTACCGGAAATGAAAAGGTACAAACTTATTTCTCATACGCCAACACCACGGCTAAAGGAATTGTGGACAATAACAAACTACAGAAGAATAACCTGAACCTACACGAAACGGCCAGCCTCTTCAACAACAAGCTGAAACTGGACGGCATTGCAACACTAATGACCCAAACCGTCAAGAACTCCCCTGCTACCGGCGGCTATTATCTGAATCCGCTGGTCAGCTTGTACAGTTTCCCACGTGGCGTAGACATGAGCACTTACAGAGAAAACTTTGAAACGTGGAATGCCGACCGCAATATGATGACACAAAACTGGATTGAAAAGAATGGAGATGGTACCGTCAGTGAATGGGGACAGAATCCCTACTGGCTGAAAAACCGCGTGCTCAGTGGCTACAAGCGTTATCGCGCTGTAGCATCGGCCAGAGCCAATCTGCACATTACGGACTACTTCAGCCTGCAGGTACGGGGTAATGTGGATTATATCAGTGATAAATTCGACAATAAGATGTATGCCACTACAGCTCCCAACATCGCCGGCAAATACGAGGACAAGGAAAACGGACGTTACATCTGGTCGGACAGCCAGGAAATCCAAGTCTACGGTGACGCAATGGTCTTGTTCAACAAGGAATTTGATGACTTTTCCCTCAATACGGCACTGGGAGCCAGCATCAACATGAGTAAAGTCAATTCACTGACGATAGACTCAAGGCTTGCTTCCCTCTACAAACCGAATGTATTTACTGTCCCCAATGTAGTGATGGACTCCAAAGCAGCCGTAAACCAGAGCATCGACAGCAAACGCACGCTCCAATCAGTATTTGCCACCATGCAGTGGGGCTGGAAAGGACTACTATACTTGGACATTACCGCACGTAACGACTGGTCATCCACATTAGCCCATACAGACAGCAAGAATACCGGATTCTTCTATCCCTCCATAGGAGCTACCTGGATTCTTAACAAAACCTGCTCCCTGCCCAAATGGATAAGTTTTGCAAAAGTGCGCGCTTCATGGGCGGAAGTCGGTAATGACCTCCCGATAGGAATCACCAATCCGGTAGACATCATCATGGTAGGCGGCAGTATCAATGTAAATACCGTAGAACAGCGCGGTGACCTGAAACCGGAAATCAGCAGCTCCATCGAATTCGGTACAGAATGGCGCTTCTTCCATCACCGCTTCGGAATAGACTTCACTTGGTATCAGACCAATACCAAGAACCAGTTGTTGAGAATGGACAATCCTACGGGCTCCACCTATAAATACCGGTATGTCAATGCCGGAAAAATACGTAACCAGGGTTTTGAGCTGACGGTAGACGCCACTCCGCTACTATACAGAAACTTTTCGTGGAAGAGTCTCATCAACATGTCCGCCAACAAGAACAAAGTAGTGACCCTGCATCCTGACTATCCGGAATTTTCCTACTACGAAGAAGGTTTCAACGCAGGCTATCAGATGCGCGTCAAAGAAGGAGGCAGCCTGGGGGATATTTATGGAAATGCTTTCTGCCGTAACGAGGATGGCAGCATCATGGTTGATGAAACCAGCAAAAGGCCTTTAGGAAATACCGGAAACAAGGATTTGCTTGGGAATGCCAATCCTGACTTCACGATGGGATGGAGCAACACACTTACCTACAAGAACCTGGAGCTCTATTTCCTGATAGATTTCCGCTTTGGCGGCGAAGTCATGTCACTGACACAGTCTGAGTTGGATGCCAACGGCGTGACCAAAGTCACCGAAGATGCCCGCACCCGGGGATATGTAGAATACCAGGGACAGAAGTTCAACGACCCGAGAGCATTCTACAGCGCAGTAGGCGGCAGAAATGCCATCTCCGAATATTATATGTACGACGCAACCTGCATCAGACTCCGTGAAGTATCACTGAGCTATTCTTTCCCGAAAACGATACTGGAAAACAGTAGATTCATAAAGGGAATCGACGTATCATTGGCAGCGCGCAACTTGTGTTTCTTAAAGAAGGAAGCACCGTTCGACCCCGATGCAGTAATGTCCGTAGGCAACAACAATCAAGGAGTAGACGTGTTTGGCATGCCTACTACCCGGAATATCGGCTTTAACCTAAGATTAACCTTTTAAAATGAATACCTTATGAAAAACAAGTGCATCATATTCCTTTTCTGCCATAGCATATTGCTGCTTGCAGCTTGCACCGGCGGTTTTGAGAACGACAACGAAATCAAGGGAGGTTTCTCGGACGACAAAAAGGAAATAGATTTCCAGAACCTAACTGCTCCATTCGAACCCATACAGTCGGGTATCTACTTCAATATAGGTTCTGTTGGCTTAAATTGGGTATGGCAGATGACACAATCCCTGAACCATGACATGTTCTCCGGCTACTTCATGGACCCTATTCCTAAATTCATGAAATCCAACGCCTGCTACAACCTGAACTCAGGCTGGACCAATGCCGTATGGCAATGTACTTACGGATATGTCTACACGGAGGTGCAGAAGGCAGAAAAGAACTTTTATGGCAATGACAACTTGAAAGGCTACCTCGGCATTACCGAAATTTTGAAAGTGGAACTGATGCACCGCATTGCCGATACATACGGTCCGCTGGTCTACCATCAACTGGGTGAGACACCCCGGGTTTACGGACTGCAAGAAGCCTATACACGCTTCTTTGCAGACCTGGACGAAGGGCAGCAATTGATAAGGGAATACCTGGACGAGGGCGGTGACAACAACAAATTCAAAGAGTATGATATGCTGACCAACGGCAAGACCTTGAAGGAGTGGTTAAAGTTTGCCAACTCACTACGTTTGCGCCTTGCCATGCGCATCTCCAATGTGGATGCAACACTTGCCAAAGACCAAGCAACCAAAGCACTGAATGACAATCAAGGTGTACTGGAAGGTGCAAGGGAAACCATCGCTGTAATGGGCAAGAACTATATCAATCCTTTGTGTGCCGTTGCCGGTTGGGGTGAAGTCTACATGAATGCCTCGATGGAATCCATTGTCAACGGTTATGAGGACCCGCGTGGCAAGAAATGGTATAACACCGCCCTTCTCGAAGGTTATCAAAAACAGTTGTTAGGCATTCCCATCGGCTTACCCATGAAAGACGGAGACGCCAACATTTACAGTTCTTGCTCTTCCCTCAACACAAGTACCATCGGCGAAAAGACCGGAGCCGTATTGATGAGTGCGGCGGAAGTCTGGCTGCTCAGGGCCGAAGCAGCCCTCCGCGGCTATACCAAAGAGAATCCCCGCACATGCTATGAATACGGGGTAAGTACTTCATTTACACAGTGGGACTGTGCTGGTGCCTCCGAATATCTGGAAAGCGACAAAACCCCTGCCGATTATAAAGATGTAGTCTCGGGCGGTAAGGTAGGCAAGGACATGAAAGCCTTGATTACCATATCCCCCAAATGGGAAGAAGATGCAGACATAGAGACGAAACTCGAAAAGATTATTACCCAGAAGTGGCTGGCATGCTGGCCCGAAAGTTATGAGGCATGGGCTGAGCAACGCCGTACCGGATACCCCAAACTTTTCAAGGTCCAAAACAACACCGGAAAAGTGATTGATACGGATATCATGATCCGCCGCCTTCCGTTCTCGACGGACGCCGCCACTGCCGACCCGGCACAATACGCCACCCTCACGGAAAAACTGGGTGGCGCAGATAACGGCGCCACCCGCCTTTGGTGGGATACGGGGAAAAACTCTTTTTAGAACAGACTCCACGCAACCGTAAGCCCTGCCATCACAATGGCTACCATGCTCATCAGCTTGATTAGGATATTCAAGCTCGGACCGGATGTGTCCTTGAACGGGTCTCCTACGGTGTCACCCACGACTGTAGCCTTGTGGACTTCACTGCCTTTGCCGCCAAAGTTACCTTCTTCCACATACTTTTTGGCATTATCCCATGCACCACCGGCATTTGCCATAAAGATGGCAAGCACGAAACCACTGCTCAATCCGCCAATCAGCAGGCCGAGCACACCGGGAACACCGAAAATAAGTCCCGTAGCAATCGGAACAATGATAGCTATCAGTGACGGAACCACCATCTCGCGTTGCGCCCCTTTCGTCGAGATTGCCACACAACGCTCATAATCAGGTTCCGTCTCTCCCGTAAGGATTCCCTTGATTTCGCGGAACTGGCGGCGCACTTCGTCTACCATATGGGCCGCTGCACGCCCTACCGCATTCATCGTCAATCCACAGAAAAGAAATGCCATCATCGAGCCCAGAAACATACCGGAAAGAACTTTCGGATTCATCAGCGTCACATCGTAGTGATGCATAAAGTCGAAGAAAGTGGCATCTTGAAGAGCCACGGCATCGCCATGAGGAAGCGACAGTTCGGTAGTCCCGAGGCGGGTCAGCCCGATACGGATTTCCTCGACATAAGAGGCCAGCAAAGCCAATCCCGTCAAAGCGGCGGAACCGATGGCAAAGCCTTTGCCCGTAGCGGCTGTAGTATTGCCCAAGGAGTCAAGCGCATCGGTACGCTTACGCACCTCTTCACCCAGACCGGACATTTCCGCATTGCCACCCGCGTTGTCAGCTATCGGTCCGTAAGCATCTGTAGCAAGCGTGATGCCCAATGTAGAAAGCATACCTACTGCGGCAATGCCAATACCATAGAGCCCCAGACCCACATTAGAGAAGTCGAAGCCCGAAGCAAAGAGATAAGAAGCAATGATACCTATCACCACGGCAATCACCGGAATAGCCGTAGAAAGCATTCCCAGACCGATGCCGGAAATGATGACCGTAGCAGGTCCCGTCTTCCCGCTTTCACTCAACTTCTGAGTAGGACGATAGGATTGGGAAGTATAATATTCAGTAGAACGGCCTATCACAATGCCGACAAGCAGGCCGACGACCACCGCACAGGAGATCCAAACCCAGTTCTGCAACTGCAAAAGCCACAGGATAAAGAAAGTAGCAACGACGATAAGTACAGAACTGAGGTTTGTACCGAAAGAGAGAGATTTCAACAAATCTTTCATCTTTGCATCTTCCCGTGTACGAACCGAAAATATCCCGATAATAGAAAGCAATATACCCACTGCCGCAATCAACATAGGAGCGATTACGGCTTTCATCTGCATGTCGGTTTCGCCGGCTCCCATAAAGGCCGCAGCTCCCAAAGCCGATGTCGCTAATATCGAACCGCAATACGATTCATACAAGTCGGCTCCCATACCGGCCACGTCTCCTACATTGTCACCCACATTATCGGCTATCGTTGCCGGGTTGCGAGGGTCATCTTCTGGAATCCCCGCTTCGACCTTACCGACAAGATCAGCTCCCACATCGGCAGCTTTTGTATAAATACCTCCTCCCACACGGGCAAACAAAGCCTGTGTAGATGCTCCCATTCCGAAGGTAAGCATCGTAGTCGTTATTACACAAAGTTTATGGGCAGGATTCATAGCTTCTGCCGGAATCACTGCATTCAACAGAAGATACCAAAACGATATATCGAGAAGACCTAACCCTACAACGACAAGCCCCATAACAGCCCCGCTGCGGAAAGCGATTCGCAGTCCACGATTTAATGAAGTACGGGCAGCATTAGCCGTTCGAGCAGATGCGTAAGTGGCTGTCTTCATTCCCAAATACCCCGATAAGCCGGAGAAAAAACCGCCCGTGAGAAACGCCACCGGAACCCACTTGTTCTGGACTCCAAAACCGAACGCCATGATAGAAAACAATATCACCAGAACTAAAAACACCAAACCCACGACCTTGTATTGCTGACGTAAGTAAGACATAGCTCCTCTGCGAACATAAAGAGCTATTTTTTTCATTTGAGGCGTTCCCTCGTCCGTTTTCATCAACTGCTTATAAAAATACCAAGCAAAGAGTAATGCTAATACCGAAGAAATAGGCACAAGCCAGAATAATGCATTTGTCATAGCAATTATATAATTAAGTTAACATTTTTAGACTGGTTAAAGGTAAGTTGGTTTGCATAAACTGCCAAATCTTTTTCTCTAATTTTTGTTTTTTAGTCCTCAAAAAACAGTATCGATCG
>OLWD01001135.1_pt1 | contig 10084 bp, 4 predicted proteins | sample 1673971 | NCBI WGS metagenome assembly OLWD01 (sample SAMEA103958136, study PRJEB25191) | human gut metagenome | reverse complement strand
GCGGCGCAATATCGTGATGAAGTGCTGAAAATGGAAGAACTGCTGAAAGAAAAAAAAGAATAGAATCTAAAAAAACGGTTTACACGAAACTGTTTGATGCCACATTTGTTACTCCTTGTATATAAATCATTTAATCAACAAGATTATGAATACAAAAAGAGTAGCGGTAGCATTGGCAGTCTTAGCCGCCTTATTTTCCTCAGGCGTACAGCAAGCGGACGCATGCACGCGCGCCACTTACATCGGACCGGACAATATGGTTGTCACAGGTCGTACAATGGACTGGAAAGAAGATATAATGAGTAATATTTATGTATTTCCCCGAGGGATACAAAGAGCCGGATACAATAAAGGCGAAACAGTGAAGTGGACTTCCAAATACGGCAGTGTCATTGCAACAGGCTACGACATCGGTACGTGCGACGGCATGAACGAAAAAGGGTTGGTAGCCAGCCTTCTGTTCCTGCCCGAGTCTGTATATGATCGTCCCGGAGATACCCGTCCGACAATGGGCATCAGCATTTGGACACAATACGTACTTGATAACTTCGCCACCGTACGCGAAGCCGTAGACGAACTGAAGAAAGAGACATTCCGAATCGATGCTCCCCAAATGCCGAACGGTTCGGCTTCCACCCTGCATCTGGCTATTACGGACGAAACGGGAAATACCGCTATCTTGGAATACCTGAACGGAGAGCTTAATATTCACGAAAGTAAAGAGTATCAGGTAATGACCAACTCACCCAGATATGAATACCAATTAGCCATTAACGATTACTGGAAAGAGGTCGGTGGATTGCAGATGTTGCCGGGAACCAACCGTTCCAGCGACCGTTTTGTACGCGCATCATTCTACATCCATGCCATTCCGCAGACGGCAGACGCTAAGATTGCAGTGCCCAGCGTATTGAGCGTGATGCGTACCGTATCCGTCCCGTTCGGAATTACCACACCGGACAAGCCTCATATCTCTTCTACCCGCTGGCGTTCGGTCTCCAATCAGAAAGACAAAGTCTATTATTTTGAGTCAACTCTCACTCCTAACCTATTCTGGCTCGATTTGAAGAAAATAGATTTCAGCCCTAAAGCCGCTATAAAAAAACTATCGCTGACCAACGGAGAAATATATGCAGGGGATGCCGTAAAGGACTTGAAGGAAAGTCCTTCTTTTACCTTTTTATTCCAAACGCCTGTTCTCTGACAAAACCTCATAAAACTTTATTAAAGACACACATAAAGGACCGCACCTTACAGACAAATGAGGGCGGTCCTTTTCTGCATACCTGTTTTTCGCGTTATACTTAAGCCTTTCTCGTGATTTTAATGTGTAATCAGATTCTGCCATCAAAAACAGCTGGAAACCCAAAGTTTAAAAGATACATATCATTATATTCTTGATAAATTTTGTACTTTTGCATTATAAATCAAGAATCAATTGGAATAATATGACTGGTATAAAGCAAAGAGATGAGTTACAATCTACTATTTGGAAAATTGCTAACGAGGTACGTGGTGCTGTTGACGGTTGGGATTTTAAGCAATTTGTTTTAGGAACTCTTTTTTATCGATTTATCAGTGAGAACTTTACCAATTACATTGAAGGTGGCGATGACAGTATCAATTATGCAAATATGTCGGATGATATTATCACCACTGAGATAAAAGATGATGCTGTCAAAACAAAAGGCTATTTCATTTATCCCAGTCAACTCTTTGTGAATATAGCAAAGAGTGCCAATACAAATCCTAATCTGAATACTGATTTAGCTGCGATTTTCGATGCAATAGAGGGATCGGCCAATGGTTATCCATCCGAACATGACATTAAAGGACTATTTGCAGACTTTAATACCACAAGCAATCGGTTAGGAAACACAGTAGAAGAAAAAAACAGACGTCTGGCTGCTGTCATCAAAGGAGTTGAAAGTTTGGATTTCGGTAACTTCGAAGACAATGAAATTGATCTCTTTGGAGATGCCTATGAGTTCTTGATTTCCAATTATGCAGCCAATGCAGGTAAATCAGGAGGTGAATTTTTTACACCTCAGAACGTATCAAAACTGATTGCACAATTAGCTCTTTCGGGGCAAACCTCTGTCAACAAAATCTATGACCCAGCCTGCGGTTCTGGTTCATTGTTACTCCAAGCAAAAAAGCAATTTGACGCTCATCTTATCGAAGAAGGTTTCTTCGGTCAGGAAATAAACCATACCACCTACAACTTGGCACGAATGAATATGTTTTTGCATAACATTAATTATGACAAATTCGACATTGCCTTGGGCGACACATTGATAAGTCCTCAATATAGCAATGAAAAGCCTTTTGATGCTATCGTTTCCAATCCCCCCTACTCCGTCAATTGGATAGGTAGCGATGACCCTACACTCATCAACGACGACCGTTTTGCTCCTGCCGGCGTACTGGCTCCTAAGTCTAAAGCCGACTTTGCTTTCGTGCTACATGCCCTCAGCTACCTTTCCGCCAGAGGACGGGCTGCCATTGTCTGTTTTCCGGGTATCTTCTATCGTGGCGGGGCCGAACAGAAGATAAGAAAGTATCTCGTAGATAACAATGTTGTAGAAACCGTAATCTCTCTCCCACCCAATCTATTTTACGGTACGAGTATAGCCGTAAATATCCTTGTGCTCTCCAAGCACAAAATAGATACAAAGACACAATTCATTGATGCCAGCGGAGAGGAATTCTTTAAAAAAGAGACCAATAACAATGTCCTGACCGATGAACATATAGCAAAGATTATAGAACTGTTCAATAAAAAGGAACCTGTGAAATATGTTGCTGTATCGGTAGATAACAGTAAAATAGAAGAAAACGATTACAACCTCTCAGTAAGTTCTTATGTGGAAGCAGAAGACAAACGCGAAGTGATTGATATTGTTAAACTGAATGCAGATATTGCCCGGACGGTGAAACGCGTTGATGCACTGCGTGCCGATATTGATGCCATTATAAGAGAAATAGAGGGGTAAGCCATGAATAGCGAAATAAACGGGACTATCGAACAATCTTCCTATAAGGAACTTGTTGAAGCCATTGGAAAGGCTTTGAGCGAAGGACGCGACAAAGCTATCCAAACGGTAAATGCAGCCTTGGTAAAGACCAACTGGCAGATAGGGCACTATATTGTAGAGTACGAGCAGAAAGGAAAAGAACGTGCCGAATATGGAGCAGAGTTGTTGAACCGCCTATCGCATGACTTGACAGTTGCATACGGCAAGGGATTCAGCCGAAGCAACGTGTTTCAAATGAGGCAGTTCTATTTGGCGTTTCCAAAAATCCAAACACTGTCCGGACAATTGAGTTGGAGCCATTATCTGGAAATTCTAAAAGCAGGTAATGAGCTTGAAATAAGCTTCTATACCAAGCAATGCGAAATCGAGAAATGGAGTGTGCGCGAGTTAAAGCGGCAAATGAAAAGCGGACTTTTTCAACGGTTGGCATTAAGCAGAAACAAAGAAGAAGTTCTGACATTGAGCAGACAAGGGCAAGAGATACAAAATCCACAGGATATTGTGAAAGACCCTTTTGTGCTAGAGTTTGTAGGCATCCCCGAAAAGCAAATCTATTTGGAAGGCGAACTGGAAGATAGATTAATCGCCAATTTACAGGACTTTCTTTTGGAACTTGGCAAAGGATTTGCCTTTATTGGGCGACAATATAAAATCAATATCGGTTCGCGACATTTTTATGTTGATTTGGTATTCTATCACCGTATTCTGAAATGTTTTGTGCTCATAGACCTGAAGCGTGGCGAAATTGAGCACAACGATATCGGACAAATGAATCTGTATCTAAACTATTTCAAGAAAGAAGAAAATACGGAAGGTGATAATGAACCGATAGGAATTGTTCTTGGAGCATACAAAGACAAAGTGCTGATTGAATATGCTACACAAGGCATTTCAAACCAACTGTTTGTAAGTCGGTATCAACTCTATTTACCTGATAAGAAACAATTGCAAGAAGAATTGCGTAAACTGATGGACTATGAGTAATATAAAGAAATTATTGGAAGGTGTAGAGGTGGAGTGGAAGACACTGGGAGAAATTGCAGAAAACGTATCTTCCGGTGGTACTCCAAATACTGGGGTTGAAGCATTTTATGGGGGTAATATTCCATGGTTACGAACTCAAGAAGTTGGGAATGGAGATATTTGGAGTACTAGTATTAAGATTACAGAACTGGGATTAAAGAATTCTAGTGCAAAAATAATTCCTGCAAATTGTATAATAGTTGCAATGTATGGAGCAACTGTTGGTAAGGTAGGTGTTAACAAAATTCCATTATGTACTAATCAAGCGTGCGCTAATGTACAGATTAATGCAAAGATTGCTAATTATCGTTATGTCTATCATTTTCTACTAAGTCAATATAAATATATTAAGTCTCTTGGAGCTGGTTCTCAAACAAACATAAATTTAAAGATTGTCAAAAGCCTACTAATTCCTATTCCGTGTCCAAATAATCCTAAAAAATCTCTTGAAATTCAACAAGAGATAGTTCGTATTTTAGATAGTTTTTCAATGCTTACAGCGGAGCTGCAAGCGGAGCTGCAAGCGGAGCTGCAAGCGAGAAAATCCCAATATGAATATTATCGTAATCAATTACTCGCCTACCCTATGGAAGAGTCCGACCAGTCCTCACTACGTTCGAACCGGTCAGCCACTTCCATTCAAAATAGCGACAATCCAACAAGACAACTATCCATATCGAATCCCCACACTGGCAATTCTGTTTTACAGCCATGGGGCAAGGTGGAATGGAATACATTAGGAGAGATATTTAATATTAAAAATGGATATACTCCTTCTAAATCAAATCAAAAATACTGGGAAAATGGCACTATACCGTGGTTCAGGATGGAGGATATTAGAGAAAATGGTAGGGTTTTAAACAAATCAATTCAATATGTAAACTCATGTGCGATTAAAGGTGGCAAACTATTTCCTGCAAATTCAATCATCGTTGCAACTTCTGCCACGATTGGAGAACACGCATTAATTACTGTTCCATTTTTATCAAACCAAAGATTTACAAATCTTAGTCTTAAAAAAGAGTATACCAATAAATTTATAATCAAATTTCTTTTCTATTTTTGCGGATAACAATATAATATTATGAAACATATTTGGCTTCTCATCTCATTCCTATATGCTTGTTTAAATACATTCAGTCACCCCAAATGCAATTATTATTTTGAACAAATAATGATTGCCGACGGTCTGTCCCAAAATCATATAACTTGCATTCATCAAGATGCTCAAGGATTTATTTGGTTTGGTACTCAAAATGGCTTAAACAAGTATGACGGCTATCAAATCAAAGAATATAATTTTAGCTCCAATGACCCTTATTCTTTAATTAACAATAATATATCGACCATTTTTAACGATTCATTCCAACAATTATGGATAGGTACTCAGGATGGGTTGTGCCGCTATCGCCCGGAGACAGATAATTTTGAAATTATAAAACTACATGAGCTCTCTGATAATATCCCTGAAAATCGGCATATACTTTCTCTCTATGAAGATCAAGACCATATACTATGGATTGGTACAGCCGGCGGAATGTTATGTGCTTATTCTTTGAAAGAAAAAGAAATAAAATATCATTCCTATTCCATTCAACGAGCTCCTATCAATGCACTCACATCCTACCGGGATTCTTTGCTTATAGGTTGCAGCAATCACCAAGGTACGATGCATTTGAACAAAAAAGACAGGAAAATCTTCCGTACCCCTTTCGATTCTCTCCATAATAACCTCTCCGTAACTTCTTTCCTTAAAATTAATGATGACGAATTATGGATCGGAAGCTATGATAAAGGGCTCTTCAGATATAAAGAACAAACTCCTACATATCCAATTCCTAATATCCAAGATCTATGCCTTGTTGCCGACACTCTCATTATGATTGCTACTGAAAACAATGGATTATTCGAGTACAATAAGCAAAATGGAAATATCCTCTCTATCAATACTGCACAAAAAGAAACCAACCTTAACTCAAATGCCGTAACCTGCCTTTATAAGGACCTTACACACATAATATGGGTTGGAACTACCAATGGAGGGGTCAACAAATTTGATCCTAACCGAAATAATTTCAAATATATACCCTTCCACACAGAAGAGCTATCAAGGCAAAGCATTCATTCCGTACTTGCATTAGACGCATTAGACGAAGAAAACTTATTAATAGGATTGGATAACAAAGGACTTTATACCTATAACAAAAGTACAGGAAAAATACTTCCTCATAAATCCTGTAAAGATTTTCCAGAATTGAAAGATATTCCAATTAATGCTGTCTTACACGATTCCCGAGGATTTACTTGGATAGGAACTTATCGAAAATCAATGAAAGTAGTGGGTCCCCAACCGGAGCAAAATCATATTAATCAATTAATTGCCTGTAAATTCCTAGCTACCTCATCTATCAAATGCATTTACGAAGACTCAAAAAATCAAATTTGGATTACCACTTCTAATGGAGAAGTTTTCTGTTACAACCCTACTACCCGATTAATGGATAAATACGATAAGTCATTAAATACATTAATCAATCCCAACGTTATCCTTTCACTATATGAAGACAACGAAAACCGTATATGGGTCGGAAGCATGTGTGGTTTATTTTGTTTTAATGAAAAACTACGAGACTTTCAACATATATATTTACCCAATAATAAAAATCTTTTTGATACAAAAAATATTATTATCCCAATCTGCCAAGCCGGAGAGACTTTATGGCTAGGAACTCAAGATGGCCTAGTAGAATATTTTACAAAACAAAAAAGAACAAACCATTTCGGTTCTCTAGACGGATTGCCTAGTAATAAAATTAAAGGCTTACTATTAGATAACAAAAACAATCATTTATGGATTTCAACAGACAAAGGTCTTAGTTACCTTGACTTAAATAACAGAAAATTTACAAACTTCGGATTGGAAGCTGGAATTATCAACCGAGAATTCAATAATATGAGCTATTTATGCAATCAAAGCGGCGAATTCTTTTTTGGCAGTACTAATGGCATTTATCATTTTTATCCGGAACAAATCAAAACGAATCCTAATGTACCCAAAGTCATTATTACTGGTTATCAACTTTATGATAACCCCACCTCCCAAAAAGGAGTAAAAGAAGTTCATAATATTCCCATATCTGTAGGAGAAGAAATATGCATACCCCATTCCGAATCAACATTTAGCATTAACTATGTTGCTCTGAATTACACTAATACCCAAAAGAATGAATATGCTTACCGATTAGAAAATTATGATAAGAAATGGAGGTATGTAGGAAAGCAGCGTATGGCTACTTTCACTAACTTAAATCCTGGTACTTATTATTTTCAGGTAATAGCTTCAAATGGCAACGAAATTTGGAATCAAGAAAAATGCACCTTAAAAATTATCATATTACCACCATGGTACAGGACTGTATGGGCCTACACTATTTATGTGATAATAGGTATATCTTTTCTCTTTCTCCTGATGCGCTTCTATGCCAACCGAATTAAAATGAAAAGCCAATTAAAGAATGAACAATTTGAACGTAAACAATTAGAAAAATTAAATCAACTTAAAATGCAGTTCTTTTCAAATATCACACATGAATTTCGTACGCCTCTCACACTTATCTTAAGCCCTCTAAATAGTATCATCAATCAAAATGTAGGAAAAAACGTTCAAAATGATTACTTAAAAATTATCCAAAACAATGCTATTAAACTATTGGAACTAGTAAACGAATTATTAGACTTCTCAAAATCAGAAGCAGGGCATTTTGCCTTTAAACCTACCATCTCTGATCTCATTAAAGTACTGGAACAGGAAATCCATACCTTTAGTCCTTTAGCAAAGGGAAAAAATATAAAACTAAGCTACATCTATAAAGAAGCATCCTTATTATGTATTGCAGATACGGTCATTATTCAAAAAATAGTATCTAATTTATTATCAAATGCTATAAAACATACACCTGAAGAAGGAATAATTAATGTATATTTAGAAAAAAAACAAGACAAGGAGCCTAAAATACAAATTTGCATTGAAGATTCTGGTAAAGGAATCCCCAAAGACCAACAACAGCTCATCTTTGAACGGTTCTATCAAATGGAAGAAGACAGTGCTAACGGAACCGGCATTGGATTAGCGCTAGTCAAAAACTTAACTGACCTGCACCACGGAACGATCAAAGTAGAAAGTAATGTAGGAGCAGGAAGCAAGTTCATTATTGAAATTCCTTATAGTGAACCTTCCCAAACATCAGATATACAAGCTGAAGAATCCTGGGAAGATCGATCTCTATCCAAAAATTCTCTTCATATAATCAATGAAAAAGAGTTAGTTACTGCTGAGAAGCAAAAAGAGCATACCGTTTTAATAGCAGAAGACAACAAAGAACTTCGTATTTATATATCCAGCTTACTAACCCATTTATACAATGTCCTTACTGCAGAAAATGGAAAAATTGCATTAGACATAGCTCAAAAAGAATTACCCGACATTATACTGTCCGACATTCTTATGCCCGAAATGGACGGAAAAGAATTCTGTAAGCAAATTAAACAAGATATTCATACCTGCCATATTCCGTTCATCATGCTAACAGCTTTAGCCTCTGAAAATTATCAGAAAGAAGGATTAACTGTAGGTGCCGATGATTATCTGATCAAACCATTTAATCCAGATATATTACTGTCTAAAATATCTAATATATTACAAAGCCGCACATTGATTTCAAGACAAGCTAAAACACTACAAGCATTAAAGCCTGAAGAAGTGCCTTTTGAAGACAAAGACAGCCAATTTCTCCTAAACCTCATCGAGATAATCAAGAACAATCTCAGTAACTCTGATCTTAAAATAGACGATTTAGGTAAAGAATTAGGTATGAGCCATACTCCATTCTATAAAAAAATTAAACAATTAACCAATCAGACACCTAATGATTTTCTAAAAAATATACGTTTAGAACAAGCTAAAAAACTCCTATTAGATAGCAATCTAAATATTAACGAAATAGCTTATTCAACAGGATTCAGTTCTCCCAAATATTTTCGTGAATGCTTCAAAAAACAATATGGAGAAAGCCCAAGTGATTTTTTGGAACACAACAATAAATAAAATAGCAAATATCTTATGTTTCAAGCATAAAAAAAAGTGGTTCCTTATTCAGGAACCACTTTTTATATGTTAAATCTGTAAAATTCAGATTACAATTTCGGACCGGCAGCAACCAACTTCTTACCTGCTTCGTTACCAGTGAACTTAGCGAAGTTCTTGATGAAACGACCAGCCAAGTCTTTTGCTTTTTCATCCCACTGAGCAGCGTCAGCGTAAGTGTCACGAGGATCAAGGATCTTCGGATCAACGTTAGGCAATTCTGTAGGAACAACAAAGTCGAAGAAAGGAATAACCTTAGTAGGAGCCTTGTCGATAGAACCGTCCAGGATAGCATCGATGATACCACGAGTATCGCGGATAGAGATACGTTTACCAGTACCGTTCCAACCAGTGTTAACCAAATATGCTTTAGCACCAGTCTTTTCCATCTTCTTAACCAATTCTTCAGCATACTTAGTAGGATGCAATGACAAGAAAGCAGCACCGAAGCAAGCAGAGAATGTCGGAGTCGGTTCAGTGATACCACGTTCTGTACCAGCCAACTTAGCAGTAAAGCCAGACAAGAAGTAGTACTGAGCTTGTTCAGGGTTCAGGATAGATACCGGAGGTAATACACCGAATGCGTCGGCAGACAAGAAAATTACCTGGTGAGCGTGAGGACCCTTGGAAACCGGCTTAACGATGTTATTGATGTGGTAGATAGGATAAGAAACACGAGTGTTTTCAGTTACGCTCTTGTCAGCGAAGTCAATCTTACCGTCAGCAGCTACTGTAACATTCTCCAACAGAGCGTCACGCTTGATGGCAGCGTAGATATCGGGTTCGCTTTCTTTATCCAGGTTGATAACCTTAGCATAGCAACCACCTTCGTAGTTGAATACACCTTCGTCATCCCATCCGTGTTCGTCGTCACCGATCA
>OLWD01001134.1_pt1 | contig 10086 bp, 9 predicted proteins | sample 1673971 | NCBI WGS metagenome assembly OLWD01 (sample SAMEA103958136, study PRJEB25191) | human gut metagenome | reverse complement strand
ACAACAAATTGACAACAATTTCGTATATCAATACGAAGTGATGTGACGCAGGATGAAGTTTTGTTAGACCCCAGCGCAAAACAGCATGTATCATTTGAGGACACTTTCTGTACGAATTTCCAGAAAGTGTCCTTTTCTTTTTGCAGGTTGCAGCATCTGTCTTGACAAATTCCAATTTGAAAGGATTTTGAACGAATGATCAGTGAACAGACAAAAGAATACTTTGAACTTGGAAAGCGAAACGATGTTCGTGAGCATGCAAAGAGGCTGCGCCGGCAATTTCTAAGGTATAAAGACGCGGAGATTGTTTACAGCATCCACCATAAGAAGCTTCTGGAGATGGCCAACAAAGCAGGCGCTATTTATCGTATCGATGGCACTGTGCTGATTAACCGGGATATCTTCGATCAGTATCTGGAGCAGTTTCACGAGCCCAGTACCCTTACGCAAGCGGAGGAAAAACAATGAGCGGGAACCTGTGGATGTTTTCTGATAAGCTGGATGATGAGGATATTGAGATCATGAAGCATGAGTTTATCACCTACTATCAAGGCGCAGATTATTACGGTTTGGGCTTGAAGATGTTCACCAGATTGGCTCACGAAGCAGGCGCTGTCTACAAGATAGGCAAGAAGGTACTAATCCGCCGTACTATCTTTGATGAATACCTTCGGCAGCAGTATCATATTGAGCAAATGGCGTCGCTTGCCGCCGATGGAAAAGAGGCGTCCACAAGGCAGGGAACGCTTGTACTGGACACCGATAGCGGTCGCATGAACATTCGGTTTGGCTTAAATGACTACTACGGTTTTCTCTCCTGCGGAACGCGAATGGAAGTGCGGGTAGACGGAGAATGGATCCCGACACGGCTTGAGATGGCTGACAACTGGATCCTGATTGGTATTGAAACAAAAGATATCACCGGCCTGACAGTCAGAATCAAAAAGCGATGCAGCAACAAATGCAACTATGCATAGCTGTGTACTCCGGGAAGTCCGATTCTTAACTTCTCCCACATTGGAGGTGATAATTTCTCATTTGCTCGGAGCATCCGAATAGCTCCACATAATTTGATATAGCGCAACTTTCCAAATCCTGCCACACAGGATGGGACCCCGGACGGTTTCTGTCACACCGTTCGGGGCCTTTTAGCATAGTGACATATTCGGATTATGAAAATAGGAACATTGGTGCCGCAGCGAGACACAGGCCGGATGGACATTCGCTTCTCTCCCAATAACTATTACGGAGGATTGCATTGCGGTGAAACCTTAGATGTAAAGATCAATGGGAGATGGGTTTCCACTCGTATTGAAATGGGAAACGATTGGTATCTCGTCGGCATCGATACGGATGATCTCGTTGGTTTGATCGTCCGAATCTAAAAGCATAACTGGCCAGTAGGAGCATCCTGCTGGCCTTTTCTATTTCACAGGGAGGAAAGCAACATGAAGTGTCTGCGCAAATATCAGTGGGTCAAGCTGCCCAGAGATATTCCGGATATGGGAAAAGGGCTGATGGCCTACTGGGCCATGCTTGCCTTCCGCGCAGCCTTCCGCAAGGGCAATGCCAGTTACTGCGGCCACAGCAATCCCGTAGCACCCGGAATGTGGGCGGGTGGTGTTGTCGGTCTCAAGAGTATTCTGGGTGTCAGGAGCCGTACCAAGGCGCTGCAGATACTCGGCGAGCTTTCCTCCCTTGGCTTTCTGAAATACTCTCTTGACAGCCAGACAAAAAAGCTGACCTATGAGATCACCGATTGGGTGGTTAAGTGTTCCGGGGCTGAATGTATGTCCGGGACCGTTTACGCTTCCACAGGGTATGGTTTTCTATGCCTGCCGCGGAACATTACGCAGCGGCTGGCAAACGCTAAGAGAGTTTTCGATGAAGCGGATGCATGGCTTGATCTGTGGTGTCATACCACCTATGAGGACTATGGGAACGCCTTCTCGTTTCTTGCACCTGTCGTGCAATACGGTAGATTCGGGAGCGTCCTGACTTTGGAAACGCTGGGAGAGCGTTGGGGCTGGGAGAAAACAAAGGTATGGAGGTTCTTCAAAAAGCATGGGGATGTCTTTTCTCTGTACCGGCTGCCCAGTTCCTATGGCTGTCTCGTGTTTAACGCTTCCTACCCGACCGGAGCTGATATTCAGCTTCCGGAGCAGGAGATAGTTATGCGTATTTTGCGTAAAATACTTATTTGCTCAGCTTATAAGTGCAAGGACGGCAGTGAGAACCTACGTGTAAATCACATGGTTGCATGGTATAGCAGAGCGGTCATTTTGTCTCAGCAGATGCAACCTGTCCCTGAGATTTCAGAATGCCGCGTTGCGCTTTCTGACCCCATAACGCGCGCGTATCTTTCTCATGGTTGGAACTGTGAGCATTGTAGGAACTACCATTATGCCTGCCCGGGTATGTTAGAGGGAACCCCCTGCTTTTTCCGTTCTGGGCATGAAATCAGAGGACCATGTACACAAGTTGAAAACCACAATTACAACAACGAGGAGATTTTGCCATGAAAAGTAAAAAGCCGTCACTATACGATGCACAGGAGGAGCAGATTCAGCTGCAATCTGCCTCCTTTGTAGATTTCCTGACACGGAAAGGTGTCCTTGAAGATCATAACATCGACAACGAGCGTGTCCGGAAAGCCAAAAAGGATACTGCACAGAGAGCATATCACAATACCGAGGTCTTGCTGAGCCAGTATCGTCTGATTATCTGGGTATTGGAATGCATCCCCGGAGAACTGTCCGATGAGCTGGAAGTCCCTGTACATGACATCGATGCTCTGGCGGAGAAAATCGATATCCAGACCTCCCTTGAAAATGCGCGGATCGAAAGTCGGGTAAATGCCATGATGAAGACCCGATATCTGGTAGATCGCATCCATGAAGCTCTTGCGGTTATCCGGAAGAAACCCGGCAACGGAGAAGATCTGTACTCCGTCCTTTATACGACATATCTTGACCCTGTTGAGAGAAAACATGAAGAAATCCTCAAAGAGCTTCGCATGACGTCAAGAACCTATTACCGCTTACGAAGGGAAGCCATCACAATCATGTCCATTCGGCTGTGGTCTGCCCCTTCCGGGGAAACTGCCTCGTGGCTTGAAGTCCTCACTATCCTCGAAGAGATGTAAAAGATGGGATGACAAACGGGATGAAACATGCGAAAACATTTTGGCAGGTCTTTGCTGATGACTAGAGAATGGCAATGTGATATAATCTTATCGTCCAAAGTGGACGAAACGATCAGGCACTGTTTTGAGAGCTGATTCTGGCTCCTCAGAATGGTGCCTTTTGTCGTTTCATCACCAAGAAAGGAGGAAGTAGCACATGGTTAAACAGATTACCAGAGGCAAAGACATCGCCAGAAACACCTACTGGTCCGCAGTTGGTATGACCGCGGCTACCATGCTGGCAGTCCAGCCCGTTTTCGCAGACACCATCTGGGATCGTTTCTCTACGATCCTGAAGGATGTTTACGGTCAGGTCGTTGCCATCAGCACCATCGTTGCCGTCACAGTCGCAGCCATTGCACTGCTGATCCGCATGATTTCCCGCAATCAGCGAGCCGTTGAAGAAGCTACCAGCTGGCTGAAGCGCATCGTCGTGACCTGGATCATCCTGAACTCTCTGGGCTTCGTTGTAGCCTACCTGCAGCCCTTGATTCAGGGCGGCAGTTACTCCGGCTAGGCGAGGCATAGGGAATATCCAGACTTACCAAGGAGGTGATACCCATACTAGACTGGATATTCGAGGGTATCGTCAATTGGGTGGCAAGTGTCGTCTCCCAGCTGTTTGACGCGGTGTCCGGGCTGTTCCTTGAAGCGCTCGGTACCGATATGACGGCGATGGAAGAATACTTCCCCTTCGTCACCAAGGCCTACGATGTCATGCAGGTAACAGCATGGGCAATCTTAATTCTGATTACCATATGGCAGCTGTTTCGAGCATTCGGAGGGCCTATTACAGAAGCCGAAAACCCTTGGCATCTGCTGGTCCGGAGTTCTGTCTACGGCCTTCTGATTGGCTACGCCAAACCCATTTTCTCCCTGTGCCTGAACATTGCGCGGGCGCCCTATACAACCCTTATGGAGTTATCCATGACCGCAGAGGATTTCACCTTTGCGGGCGTGGAGCAAACCCTCACCAATGGCCTGTTGACGATTGTGTCAGCTGCAACCGTTGTCGGTCTGATCCTGATCCTCATTCTGGAAATCGCTCTGGGCTGGAACTACTTCAAGCTCCTGCTGGAAACTGTAGAACGGTACATCGTTGTTGGTGTTCTGTGCTATACCTCACCTCTCGCCTTTTCTATGGGCGGCTCCAAAACCACGAGTACCGTGTTCAAATCCTGGTGCAGAATGGTTGGTTCCCAACTGCTGCTCCTTGTCATGAACGTCTGGTTCCTTCGTGGTTTTGCCTCGTCCATGGGACAGTTCATCGCAAACGGTGGTGCGCTGACCACCGGTAAAGGAAGCATTTTCCTGTGGATGTTCTGCGCACTGGCTTATCTGAAGTGCGCCCAGCGATTCGACAGCTATCTGGCCTCCATCGGCTTGAATGTGGCGCAGACCGGGTCCAGCATGGGCATGGAACTGATGATGGCTGCCAGAGTCATCTCCGGGGCAGGCAGCAGTGTTCGCAGCGCGGGCAGTGTCTTCGGCCGGGGCGGAAATGCCGCTGCTACCGGAACCGGTGCTGCCGCAAATGGCTTTGCCTCCGGTTTCGCTTCCAGATTCAGCCCCAACTCCTATGTCCGTGATGCCGTTGTAGAAGGTGGCTCCCGCATGGGCTTCAATGGCGGTGCCGGATTCGTTGGCCGCGCCTTCGGTGGTATCGCCGCCCGGAATGGTGCTACCCTGAATGGGAACTCCATTTCCTCTGTAGCGGCCAGAGCGCCCAGCACTTCCGGCACGATTGCCGGTGATATAGCGGACAGGAGCCTTGGCAACTATATGCCCCAGATGCAGGGATTCCAGCTTCAGGGAACGCAAATCACAGGAGGCCATATCAGTACGACCGCAGTTTCCGCGGATGGCAAATCGGCTTCTGTGGATATGTTCAACGCCTCTCAGTTTGAAAAGCCAGAAGTTCCCCACAGCGTGGTTACTGCGGCGGATGGAAGCCAGTGGTATCAGATGGCCAGCGGTTCCGGAGCCGGAGCATTTTATGATGCGCCCGTATTCAGCGGCAATTCCGCTGAGGCGGCGCAGGTTGCAGCCGCATTCCCGGATGCGGACGGTGCAACGCTCAGAACGGTCGGAGACGGTGTCATTGAGGCATCTTCGGACGGCGGCGTGAGCAGATGGTACAACAGTGCATATTACGATGAGCCGGATGCACCGCATTCCACAATTCAGGCGGCCAACGGCGTAGAGTGGTACGCCATGCGGCAGCACGCAGAAACGCCTCCCTTTGAGGCGGGCGACGCAGCGGATGGATATAATCGGGCACAGTTCCAAAGCTTTATGCCGGGCTATGAACAGCCGGTCACAAGCGTGGATGGATCCGGTCGTATGGATGGGCATTTTGAGGTCCGGCATGAAAACGGATCCGGCACGATGTTCTACGATACAGCGCAGTATGCACCTCCCCGCGGTGACTATCAGGTATATGAAGATGTTCACGGCAGCCAGTGGTACGCAGTACACGGTGAGGCTGCAGTGGAACGCAAGCCGGTTTATGAGAACGGAAAACCGGTCTATGACGGCGATAATGTACGCACCGTCTCTACGGAAACCGTGCGGTACAAAAGCACACCGTCCCGTTATGGTGAGCCAAAATCTCGTAATCAAACGGAGATCAAGTCGCCAAGACGGAGACGATAAACGGCGGGCAGCCGGACCGGAGCAATGGATTCGGTTCGGCTGTCTTCCTATTATAAAAGAGAAAATAAGCCTGCTTTTGGCAGTTTGAATACGGAGGTGAAAGAATGGCAGAGCCGCAAAAGCAGCAAATGGGAGACGGTTCGGATAATATCGGTCAAGCGGCCGGTCAAGCCGCAAAAACCGCCAAAAACGCCGGAAAGCAAGCCGCAAAGCAGGCGGCAAAAAAAGGTGCGGAAGCAGCAGCTAATGCCGCTGCGGCAACCGTAAAAGCCGGTGTGGAGGGCGGCAAGGCCGTGGCAGAAATCGCAGCCGGTACAGCCGCCGGAGGTCCTTGGGGTGCGATCATCTCCGCCGCATGGGCCATGCGGCATACCCTGTTTAAGATTCTCGTCTGTTTGTGCCTTTCGGTGGTTTTTCTCATTGTTATGATCGTGGAGCTGCCCGGGATCATCATCAATAAAGCCCTTGGTCTCGATGGCAATGAGCCGACGGTATCCATCACGGAGATATATGAAAATCTCTCTGAGACGGTTTCGGATATTGTCCAGGCTGGGTATGACGCTTCGATGGCTGAGGTGGAACGCCTGATTTCAGACGGCGGCTATGACCGGGAGCTTTCAATGAATGCGCTGATCAATTATGCGCAGAGTTCGGCCGGGTATGACACCGCCTATATTCTGTCGGCATATTCCACTTCGATGGAACAGCTCAGCAACGACCCGGAGGATATGAAAAAGAAGCTGGACGGCGTAGCGGCCAACATGTTTCCCGTAACCTCAGTGGAACGGGAAAACGAGGTAATCACACCCGTCACTTACTATACTTATAAACCGGTCACGATACCCGTGGTTACGAAAACGATAAAGACCGGAGTGATCAACGGCGTCCCGCAATACCGCTATGAGACGGCGGAAGCAACCTACTATTTGCAGGATCAGCAATTGTCTTCTGATACACAAATCGAGGTGGATGCATACTCGGCCGTCAGCCTGACGCTCCCCGTTTATAGCGGCAGCAATATTACCGGAACCCGCAAGGCAAACTATTATCAGTACACGGGCAAGGAAACTCTTACGCCAGAAAAGAAAACCGTTAAGTATCTGGAATGCACCATTCATCCCTTTGACAATACGGTGATTTCCACGGCGTTCGAGCTGGACCTCAACGCCACCTATAACGGTCTGGAAACCACATATGGCGATGTGATCCACTCCCGTGCCTTGGCCCTGAAGAAAACGCTATACGGAACAGCCGGAAACGGCAGCACCGTTCCGCTTACCGATGTAGAACTGATTGCCTTCCTCGCCCGTCAGAATTGCAGCGAAACACGAAAGCACATTGTCAAAACCGGGCTGTCCCTCGTCGGGAAGGTGCCATACTTCTGGGGCGGAAAATCGGCAGCCGGATGGAATGATGAATGGAATACGCCAAAACTCGTTACAGCCGCCGGTTCCACAACGACCGGCACGATCCGCCCGTTCGGTCTGGATTGCTCCGGCTTTTCAGACTGGACCTATAAAACGGCTGTCGGCGTCAGCTTGAACGGCGCCTCATGGAGCCAGTGGGACGAATCCTATGCCATTACCGCCGAAGAGCTTTTGCCCGGTGATCTGGGATTCCTGATGGATGACGACGGAGGCGGATGGAATCATGTGCTTATTTTTGCCGGATACGGTGAAAACGGCGAGCGTATGTGGGTCCATTCCTCCGGTGGTGAGGGCGTAATCTTTAATACGCCGAGCTATGAGGCCGGGCTGGCACTGCGCCGACCGAAGAATGTAGATTTCGGTGATACACCGGGATAAAAAAGAACGGAGGAATCATGGAAGAAAAAGAATTTAATACGACCTTTGCCATTCCTGCAAACTATACCGACTCCGGAAAGATATTCGGCGGAATGCTGGAACCGCGGAATGCGGTCGAGGCACTGATCCTGATATTGGCCGTCGGATATCCGGAGTTGATGCTGATCCCGATGGCAACCACCATACGCATCGTTGTGATGACCGTTACGCTGATTCCGATTGGGATCCTCGCCGCTATGGGCATTGACGGCGATTCGCTGTTCCAGTACGCAGGTCACATTATCTGCTATCTGGCACACAGAAGAAAACTGCATTTGAGAAGGGTGGGATATAAATATGACCAAAGACAGCTCCGCAAAAAGAAAAGCAGGAAAAAGAAAGCCTGAAAAGCTGAGCTTTACCCAGGATTTCATTCCGATCAAAAATCTGGAGCACGGTATCATCGAAACGACCGACGGGCGGTATATCAAAATCCTTGAAATTGAGCCTATCAACTTTATGCTGCGCTCGGAGGAAGAACAGTATGAGATCATCTGCTCCTTTGCAAGCTGGCTGAAAATTTCGCCGGTGCATCTGCAGTTTAAGAGCATTACCCGCAAAGCCGATTCCGATAAGCACATTGCCATGCTCCGCAAGGAAATGGAAACCGAGGAAAGCGAGCAGTGTAAGAAGCTCAGCGAGGGATATATCCGCCTCATTAAGGATGTGGGAAGCCGTGAAGCGCTGACGAGGCGCTTCTTTTTGATTTTTCGATACGAGGAACTGCGGCGTAATGAAAACAGCGACTATGGGCAGATCTGCAGCACACTGCTGACCGCCGAGCAGAACGCCCGAGCCTACTTCATGCAGTGCGGCAACAATATCCTTCAGCCGAAGGATCCCGACGAAGCAACGGCGGAGATTTTATATATGTTTTTCAATCGCCGTTCCTGTGTAGAAGAGCCGTTTCATTCCCGTGTCGACCGCATCGTCTTAGACACGATGGCGGCAAAAAACAAAGTCATCGGCATTGATCCGATCCCACATATCCGTATGGCGCATTTTATCGCGCCGCGCGGGATTGACCTAATGCACCGCAATTACATCATTATGGACGGGCTCTACTACTCCTTCCTGTATATCAAAGGAAACGGATACCCAAATAAGGTCCGCGCCGGATGGATGTCCTCCCTCATCAACGCCGGCGAAGGCATTGATGTCGATGTGTTTTTAAGGCGGGAAAACCGCAGCAAGACCATTGACAAGGTTGCCCAGCGCATCCGCCTGAACCGCACGAAGCTTAAAAGTATGCAGGACACCTCGACCGACTATGAGGAGCTTGCCGGTTCCATTCAGGCAGGATATTTTATCAAGCAGGGAATCGCCAATTACAACGAGGACCTTTTTTATATGTCGGTGTTCGTGACCGTGTCCGCACGGACCTACGAGGAACTGATGTGGCGTAAACAGCAGATGACCGATATGCTCAAGTCTATGGATATGTATGTCAGCGACTGCAGCTTTCAGCAGGAGGACGCCCTGCGCACGGTGATGCCGTTTCTGCAGATATCCCCGAAGCTTGAAAAGAAATCCAAGCGGAATGTGCTGACCAGCGGTGCGGCCTCTACCTATATGTTCACATCCTTCGAGATGTCGGACGATACCGGCGTGCTGCTCGGAATCAACCGCCACAACAACTCGCTGTGCATCGTCGATCTGTTTGATACGAAGAAAAATAAAAATGCCAACTTGAACCTGCTTGGTACCAGCGGTGCCGGAAAGACTTTTACCATGCAGTTGCTGGCGCTGCGTATGCGTATGCGCGGGATTCAGTGCTATATCATTGCTCCCATTAAGGGACATGAGTTCCGGCGAGCGTGCAACCGCATCGGCGGTCAGTTTATCAAGATTGCACCGGGCTCACCGCACTGCATCAATATTATGGAGATTCGGCACACCATCAGCCCAGAGATGGAACTGATTGATGAGCTGGATTACAGTGAGATGGACTCCCTTCTGGCGCAGAAAATTCAGCAGCTGATGATCTTCTTTTCACTGCTGATTCCGGATATGACCAACGAAGAAGAGCAGATGCTGGATGAGGCGCTGATCCGCACCTACGGCAAGTTCGGTATCACGCATGATAACGATTCGGTCTATGCGGACCGCAATGCCGTTCCGCCGAAGATGAAGACCATGCCGATCCTCGGAGATCTGCATGAGGAACTGCAAAAGAATGAAATGACCAAGCGTATTGCAGTCATTGTCAGCCGTTTTGTTACCGGCTCGGCGCAGTCCTTCAATCAGCAGACGAATGTGGACCTGTCCAATAAGTATATTGTTCTCGACCTGTCGGAGCTGAAGGGCAAGCTGCTGCCTGTGGGCATGATGATCGCCCTTGATTATGTCTGGGACAAAATCAAAAGCGACCGCACGAAAAAGAAGGCCATTATGATCGATGAG
>OLWD01001133.1_pt1 | contig 10087 bp, 14 predicted proteins | sample 1673971 | NCBI WGS metagenome assembly OLWD01 (sample SAMEA103958136, study PRJEB25191) | human gut metagenome | reverse complement strand
AAAAGTTAGAGCAAAAGTATCATCGCACCCACTCGGGTTATATCGGCGGTCTTAAGGAAACTCAGTATAAAACCCTTATGAGCGAGAAACCCGAGCTTGCAATGGAATATGCTGTTAAGGGAATGGTTCCCGACACCACTATCGGCCGTGCAGCTCTTACCCGTCTTCGCGTATACGCAGGCGCAGAGCACAACCATGCTGCACAAAAGCCCGAAGTTTATGAATTTTAATCGGGAGGTATTGAGGAATGTTTGAAGGAAAACCTTATTTTTACGGAACAGGCAGAAGAAAAAGCTCTGTTGCCCGCGTTCGCATTTACAACGGAACAGGTAAAATCACCATCAACGACCGCGATATCGACGATTATTTCGGTCTTGAGACCTTGAAGCTCATAACACGTCAGCCCTTGGCACTCACAGAGACTGCCGAGAAATTCGACATCGTTTGCCGTGTAGGCGGCGGCGGAGTTACAGGTCAGGCAGGTGCGATCCGTCACGGCATCGCCCGCGCTCTTTTGCAGTATGACGAGAGCCTTCGTCCCGCTCTTAAAAAGGCAGGCTTGCTCACTCGTGATCCGCGTATGAAAGAGAGAAAGAAGTACGGTCTCAAGGGCGCACGTCGTGCACCGCAGTTTTCAAAGAGATAATTATTTATCAAAGAAAATGGCTTGTTTACAGGGCTTATACTCTGTGGCAAGCCTTTTTTTGATGTCCGTTTGATGTCCAAACGCTTAAAAAATTAGTTTCTGCCTTTTTTAATAGTGAGGAAGTATTGGCAAAAAGAAAAGCGGCAAGCACAAAGCCGCCGCTAATCTATAAGTGAAATATGGATTGATTATTCTGCGTCAATCACCGTTGCCGCCTCTGCTGTAAAGGCGTTAAAGCCGCTGTCGGTGCAAAACTGTTTTAATTGCGTTCTTGCGTTTCTGTCGGTTGCTGCGTTGTCAATAATCCACTCGGCACTATTAAAGAGCCTGTTTGCCGCTTCATACTTTGCCTTTGCCGTGACAGGCTTATTATATGCCGTGTTTCTCTTTGCGGCGTATTGTGCAATATATTCCTGCGTTGCCGTGTCCTTTGAAACGGTTGCAGCAAGGTGGGAAAGCTCATCAGAGGAAAGGTCATCAAACGCCGAAAGGAATTTGACTACATTCTCATCAAGAAAGCCCACTTTGCGGAGAGAGTCCATTTTCAAGTCGGCAAGCTCTTGCTCTTTGTTTTCGTTCAAACTCTTTTTAAAGCCGGCGGTCTTTTCTCTAAGCGTTTGTACCGCTTCTTTGTTCCACTTGTAAAACGCTTCGGGGGTGTAGGTCTTTTCTGCCTCTGCTTTTGCTTCCTCATACTGGGAAAGCGTGCGGTTATAGCCTGTAAAGTTAATTCTAATCTTGTTGTAGTCCATTGTAAAAACTCCTTTTAATTTATTCATTTTCTGCGTGATAGTTCACGCTTTCGCCAAACGAACGGCTCATTACTTCCGCAAAGCCGTATTTTTCTTTATCTGCTGCCGGATAACAAACCTCTGTTATAGTTCCGCTTACAGCTTCCCTGTAAAGGTCAAGTATCGGTAGCCGCTTTACAGTACCGTCTTTGAATGTTACGGTACTGTATAGTTCGCCGTTTTCTTTCAGCTTTTTCTCGGCAAGTTTTAGCCGATTTTCAAAATTTTTCATATTCACCCCCCCTTACAATTTCACTTTGTACCGCTTGCCGCCTGTTATATCATCAACGATAATATAACGCCCTGCTCCGGTAATAGTGATATTTTCGTTTCCTGCGGTTTTTAATTCGTTCGGCACTTCCTGCCCTTTGCGATGTAAAACAGCTTTAAAACGCCATTGTGAGCCGCTTATTTTATCGGTTATTTGGCAGGTGTGCCGCTCTCCTAATGTGATTGATATAGTATCGGTGTTTATGTCCTTTGTATGTGCCTTAAAATTGCTTGTAAGGCATTTTATATTTATACCTAATACAAACACTGCACAAAGGGAAAGAACGAATATAACGCATTTATAACTCTTTTTCATTGTGTTTATTGCTCCTCTAATTGTTTCTCTATACGGTCAAGCCGTGTTTTTATTTGTGCTAATTCAACATATCGCAAGCCGTGCCGCAAAATACTGTCGCTTGCAGAAACTCTGATACTTGCGTTTTGCGTTTCATCTTCGGCAACAGAGCAGAGAGTATCAATAGCAAGTGTTAAGCGTGCTGTAAGACTGTCGCAAGCCTCTGTCAATATGTTGTTTTTTAACGCCTCGTATTTGGCTCTAAAATTGTCTGTATTGAGCCTTTTTGTTATGGCATATACAGACACGCCCGAACGCTCTGCGGCTTTTCTAACGCTCCCACAAGAGATAAGAGCAGCAAGTATCTTTTCATCATTGATAGTCAAGTTATCACCCCCCTTTTATCGTCTTGTTTCTTTTGGGTTTAATATAATCCATTGTCGTATATCCTCATTAGTCGAATTGCTCCACTGAAAAAATGGTTGATATTATAATCAGCGTTAAAGTCAGTATTAAAATAACTTTCTATCAATGTAGGATATTCTTCGGCTTCTATGTACATATCCTCGCAAAAAGGCAAACGCTCTATTATTTCTCTGACTTGTTGCGGCTTTAAATAAGGGTGTTCCCTGCCCATATAAGCCCTATATGTATCAAAGTAATATCTGAATATGCTTAATACTTCATTGAGCGTATACGGGCAAGAAATGGAATTATATTGCTTAATTGCTATACGGTTAAAAATATCATAATCAAACATAATAATCACCTTAAAGAGAGAGGAGTGCAAAGGTTGCACCCTTATACTCCTTTTACCCTTATACAAATTATTTTTTAGTTATTTCTTTGTGTTATATGATTTGAGTTTTAAGTTATTAGTTATAGTTATTAGTTATGACCACTCGTCAACCACTCGTCAACCACTCGTCAAACAACTAATCATCGGATGTGTTTTTCTTGCTTTTTCCGCTGTTTCTGTTCCCTTTATTTCTTTTGCAAGCAGCCTCATATTTTGCATAACTTTCCTCAATATTAGCCTTTATCAAGTCAAAGCACCGATTTTGATTGATATTAAAATTATCCGGCAGCACTCCGTCATAATAAAAACTGATTGCCGCTTTAATGACTTGCCCTGCTTCGTCATCGGGCAAAAGTGCCAGCATTACCATTTTGTCGGCAAATAAAGTAAATCCAGGTGGTCTTTTTTCACTCATTGTTTAACCTCTGATAAATATTTTTCAGCCGAAAGAGTGGCAATTTTTATATTCTTTAATCGACTGTGCATTGTTTTTGCAAAGCGTTCTACTTCGGCACGGTCAGCCGGAAGATAATAGCCGTAAGTTCTGCCGATGTTGTTTGATAGAATGACCTCGCCCTTTGCCCTCAAATTATGTATTGTTCGGGTGATATTTCGTGTATCGCAATTATAATACTTGGCTAATTCTTTTGCGGTGATTGCGTTCTGCACCCCCTCTTGGAGCAGTTCCATTATAGTTAGCCGTTTCATATCTTCACCGCCCTTTTGCTCTCGCAGTTCAAGGTTTCAAGAAACAAAGGAAAATTTATCATTGTTTTTTTGCCGATTTTCAAGCAAGGAATTTTCCCTTGTTTTTCCATAATGCGAATTGCGTGTTCGCTCAATATGCCAGTTGCGGCAACCTGCCGAATTGTCAAATAAGTATTATCGGTCATTTTTCATTCCTCACTTTTAAATAAAATATCTTCATCAATGTTAAAATATCGTGCTATTTTTTTCCTATAAGACGGATATAACGGTTCTTTTTGGTTTAGTGCATTGTAGAGGTGGTTAGGTGGTATATTGCACCTCAGTGCTAATTGAAGTTTTGATATTTTCTGCTCGTTTAGTAAATCAGTTAATTTCATAATAAATACCTCTTTTTAAGTAGCTACTCTTAAAAATTCGTGCAAGTTCTTGACACTGTATTCATTATACTGTATAATAGTAGATGTTAAAACTTCAAAAGCATACCATAAAACATCTATTTTTTAACAAGTTTGAGGTAACTAAATGGCAGGATATATGATAAAAGAAAATGGCGAAATAAAAAAAGATAGTTGCGAAATATTTGCTCGTTTTATCGGATTTGATAATTACTTTATTAAAAAGTTTTCGAAAACAATAAATGATGAAACAAGAAACTTTTATATTATTTGCGGATATATGAATGGAGAAAATCAATATGACCATTTGAAAGACGGTGTTTTTAATCATCTTTTAGGCAAAAAAACATATAATGTCCCTGATGAAAACACTCTTGTTATGAAAATTGGTACTCGTGAAATATTTGATAGTATGCTCGACTTGTTCCACAAAATTGCAAGCGGTAAATCAAGGGACAAGAGAAATAATCTTGTATTGAAATGGGTAAAAAAATACGGATTTCCATATTTATATACGCAAGGAGCACACAATGGCTTTTTGGATTATAACGAAAAAGGTATTTTTGAGGATGAATATGAAAAAGTCGGCTATTTTTATTTTGATATTGACGATTTTATACGCCGCTTAGAGAGGCTGTACCGATGTTTTGCATATTTGGCGGAACATTTCGGAGCAGGCATTGGCACAAGCGTGGATAATAGGCTTGGATTTTCACATCCGCAATACATTGAAATGGAAACGATAATAGCAGTGAAAACATCTTTATACTTTTCGGGCTATAATGAAGTTTGCCTTGTTCAAGAAGTTGATAGTTTAATGGATTTGGCAAAATGGCAACTAATGAATTTATCTGTCACCCCCGATGTGTGCGTAATAAAAAAATGTAAATGCTGCGGAAATATGTTTGTCAGTGAAAGAGGAAATAAAAAATACTGTAAATATTGCAATCCCAAAAAGTACTATGCAAAACTTCAAAGACAAAAGAAAAAGGACGGTGTAAACAATGGCAGCGATAAATAAGCGTGGAGATACATTTCAAATTGTTGTTACTCTTGGGCGTGATACCAACGGAAAAAAGATACGCAAAACAACGACATACAAACCGCCGGAGAATACAACGCCTAAAAAGGCTGAAAAATTGGCTGCTGAATTTGCCGTTGAGTTTGAAAGAAAATGCAAGGGAATGACCTCATTAAACGAAAATATGCGGTTTGTCGATATGTGCGAATGGTTTATTGACAATTACGCAAAGAACGAATTAAAAGAAATAACCGCATACAACTACGAAAGTCAGATAAAAAATCACCTGTTGCCGGAATTAGGTAATATCAAGTTAAAGGACTTTACCCCTGCTAAAATTACCGCCTTCTTTTCAACAAGAGATTATGCACCTGCCACTTGCCGAAAAGTCTATATTATTATGCAAAGTGTTTTTGCCCGTGCCGTAGAACAGGGATTTTTGAAAGAAACGCCTTGCACAAAAGCGGTTATACTACCAAAGGCAAAGACAGCAAAAGAAAAAAAGCCTTTTCTTGACGAAAATCAAGCAAAAGAGCTTTTGAGTATGGTACAGGACTATTCACAATTTAATACAATAATCAAAGTGCTTTTATACACTGGTATGCGGTCGGGCGAATGTTTGGCGTTGCGTTGGCAAGATATAGACTTTGAAAACCGCACAATACATATTGAGAACACACTAACAGATGTAGGCGGTAAACATTGGTTGCAACCGCCTAAAACGGCTACAAGTAACCGCTTTATAGGTTTGTCCGATGTATTAGCAGATATAATAAAAGAGCATAAAAAGCACCAGGAGATAAAAAAAGCGGCTGCCGGTTGTCTTTATAAATATCCGGAAATGGTATTTACAACGGAAAGCGGAAATTATATTGACCGTTCAAGACTTAATACACAATTCAGACGATTTGTAGAGAATACAAGTTTTGAGTTCGCAACGCTCCATACTTTACGCCACTGTAACGCAACTCTTTTAATAAATAGTGGTATTGATTTAAAAATCGTCAGTGAATTGCTCGGTCATTCCGATGTTTCTACAACGGCTAATATATACGCTGATGTTTTGCAAAGTTCAAAGGCAAAAGTTGCGGACTTGGTATCACTTAAATTAAAGTAATTTGATGTCCGTTTGATGTCCAAAATTATAAAACGCTATTGCAAGTTATAAAATTTTGTGATACAATATTGCTTGCAAAGCCGCATAATATAAGGATTTGTTAAAAAATATAAAACGATATTAAACGGCGTTATTATAATTCAAAGAGATAATCTGTATTATTTCAGAAATAACAACCTCCGATGGCATCAGGCTGTCGGAGGTTTTCTTTTTGATTTTTCGGTAATTCAATAATAGCGCTTTCTTAAAACAGCGTAATATATGCGCTTTTGCTTTAAAAAACTTTTTATTTCTGCATTATAGCTGTATTTCCGTTAAAACAAAATAAATAATCTTGCAAAACTAAAAAACACACCAACCGTCAGGCCTTACACTGTGCTTGACGGTTGGTGTGTTTAAGGTTGTTTTTGCTGCGGCAAAAACAACCGCGCGTGCGGCAAGTCGGCGGCAGCGGTCGGGTGCGTGGACTTTCAATCAAATAAGAATAGACCGACGAAAAAGCTTGTTCGGCTAATTTGTCGGTCTATCATCAGCCTTTTAATAAAGGCTATTATGCGCCACATTCACTGACCGAGCATATTTTTATAAAGCTTAATATACTCGTTTGCCGAATTATCCCAGCTGTTGTCGCACTCCATTGCACGCTTTACAAGTATATCCCAACCCTCATGGTTTGAAAAGCCGCGCACTGCGCGCCAAACGGCGTGTGCCATTTCGTGTGCGTTGTAGTTTTTAAATGTAAAGCCGTTGCCTTTGCCCATTCCGGAATCGGATATTGTATCGCTTAATCCACCTGTTTCACGAACAATGGGTATTGCGCCGTAACGCAGCGCGACCAGCTGTGAGAGTCCGCAAGGCTCGCTCTGAGACGGCATAAGGAACATATCTGCGCCTGCATAAACCTTGTGCGCGAGCGACGGAATAAAGCCGCAGCGGAACGCAACCTTATCGGGAAAGCGTGCGGCACAGTTATAAAAGAATTGCTCATATTCATATTCGCCCGAGCCTACGATTACAAACTGCACATTGTTTTGCAGCATATCCTCAAATACACGCTTAACAAGATCGATTCCCTTGTGTGAAACAAGGCGTGATACAATGCCGATAACAGGCACATTTTCGTTAAACGGCAACCCAACTTCTTTAAGCAACGCTTCTTTGTCAATAAGCTTTTTGTCAATCTTATCCGCCGAGTAGTGCTCAGCAATATGCGGATCGGTTTCGGGATTATAAACATCTGTGTCGATGCCGTTTATAATGCCGTTTAGCTTCCAGCTGCGCGCCGAAAGGATTTGGTCAAGTCCGTGGGAATACCAAGGAGTAAGAATTTCATTGGCATAATTAGGACTGACAGTGCTGACGCTGTCGGCACACTCAATTGCGCCTTTCATAAGGTTGACGCAGCCTTCGTATTCAACAAGGTGAGCAGCGTCGTCGGGGAGACCCAACACGTCATCCATAAGCTCCATTCCGTATTTGCCCTGATACTGTATGTTGTGAATGGTGAAAAGCGTTTTTATGCCGCTGTAAAACGGATCCTTGCCGTAATACACGGTTTGGTAAACGGGCACCATTGCGGTTTGCCAGTCGTTGCAGTGGATTATATCGGGTTTAAAATCGATATGTCTCAGCATTTCAAGCACCGCGCGAGAGAAAAATGTAAATCGCTCGGCATCATCGTAAAAACCGTACAGTGAGCCGCGTTTGAAATAATATTCATTATCAAGCAGGTAGTATATAACCTTGCCGATCTTTGCTTCGAAAATACCGCAGTATTGGTTGCGCCAGGAAACGGGTACTGTTATGCTTTTCAAGAACTTCATATCGTGCCGCAGTTCTTCCGGCACGGTGTCATAAAGCGGCATAACAACTCGGCAACCAACCTGACGGTTGCGCAAAGCTTTTGGCAGTGCGCCCGCAACATCTGCAAGGCCGCCCGACATTGCAAAAGGGTATGCTTCCGACGCGGCAAATAAAACTTTCATAATTTTTGTATCCTCCTAAATGAACGCGTTGGGCTAAATTTTGCCGCCCTTTTTAATGATGTAATGGTTATTTTCTGCGCCGCGAAGTATAGAGCCTGCAGAAATCGCAACCTCCTTATCGGCAGTGATATACTGAAGATTGCTGTTAGCTCCTATAACTGTTTCCTGCATTATAATGCAGTTCTTTACCTTTGCGCCCTTTTCCACCTTAACTCCGCGGAAAAGTATGCTGTTTTCAACGCAGCCCTCAATTATGCAGCCGTCGCCGATAATAGAATTAACGGTGCTGCAATTAAGACCGTAGCGAGTAGGCATATCATCACGCGTTTTTGTGTATATCGGGCGTTCGGAATTGAATATTTCATTTCTTACCTCGCGTTTCAGCAGCGCCATATTGGCGGCTGTATAAGATTCTATGCTGTATATCGGCTCGCAAAATCCGTCGAAACGATATCCGTTTATCTTAAGCTGTGAAAGGGAAGGCTGCAAAATGCCTCTTACAATACCGCGCTCGCCTTTTGCGTTTGCCTGCTTTGCAAGGCGACGCAGCTGCTCACGCTCAAAAATCATAATTCCTATCCCGAAATCACAATATTCTTCTGCTTCGTCAAGCACCAAAATTTCATTTGCAAAGCCATCTTTGTCAAACGAGAAAACCGGTCTGCTCATACTGCTCGGCAGCTTTCCGTGCTTATACACGGCTGTTACATCGGCTTTTTTCTCGATGTGATCCTTTAAAACCTTTGAAAGGTCTATATTGCAAACCACATCGGCATCGCAGATGATAACATAGTCTTCACTGCTTTTTGCAAGGTATCCGTCAACGCCCGCTATTGCGTCGATGTGACCTTTATATGCGCCGCTGTTGCTTGAAATAAACGGCGGCAAAAACGAAATACCGCCTGTTTTTCTGTCAAGATCCCACGGTCTGCCGGAGCCTATATGATCCATAAGCGAGCGGTAGTTAGCGCGCGGAATAATGCCCACCTTTCGAACACCTGCATTAACAAGGTTTGAAAGGTAAAAATCTATAATGCGGTATCTTCCGCCGAAGGGGACAGAAGCCATGGAGCGGTGCTCGGTAAGCTCGGGCATAAGCTCATCACAGGTATTTGCAAAAACCAAAGCCATTGCATTTTTAGCCATTATCGAACACCTTCCTTTCTGTCGGGATAAACCATTGTTTTTGGAGCAACTGTTTCACCGTCTTCAATCGTTACCGATGGTCCCACAACCGCAACGCCCCATTCACCGGTCCATTCCTCGGGATTTGAGCCGATAACCGCATTTTCGCCGATAACCGCATTTTCGCCGATTATGGAATACATCACCTTTGCGCCTTTTTTAATTACAGCGCCGGGCATTATAAGCGAATCCGCAATAAGCGCTCCGTTTTCAACCACAGTGTTTTCAAACAGTATTGAAAACTCAACCTCTCCGTCAACCTCGCAGCCGTCGGTTACAAATGAATTCTGCACCTTAGCAGTGGGTGCTATATACTGCGGCGGAGCGGATGAGGTTCTTGAATAAATGCGCCACTTTTTATCTGAAAGGTCAAGCTCGACTTTCGGATTCAAAAGATCGAGGTTAGCTTCCCAAAGCGAATCTATTGTACCTACGTCTTTCCAATAATCGTGGAAACGGTATACAACCATTTTCTCGCCCGATGCCAGCATTTGCGGAATTATATCCTTGCCGAAATCGTTGGAGGAGTTGGGGTTTTGCTCGTCCTCGGTTAAATATTTCTTCATCTTGTCCCAAGAGAAAATATAAATTCCCATAGATGCCAGGTTGCTCTTCGGGTTTTTCGGTTTTTCCTCAAACTCGTAGATCGTGCCGTCATCGTTTGCGTTCATAATTCCGAAACGCGGCGCTTCCTCCCATGGCACTTCAAGCACCGCAATTGTGCAGGCGGCATTTTGAGACTTGTGATAATCAAGCATTTTTGAATAATCCATTTTGTATATATGGTCGCCCGAAAGCACAAGAACATACTCGGGATCATAGCGCTCTATAAACGGAAAATTCTGGTAAATTGCGTTTGCCGTGCCTTTGTACCA
>OLWD01001094.1_pt1 | contig 10265 bp, 8 predicted proteins | sample 1673971 | NCBI WGS metagenome assembly OLWD01 (sample SAMEA103958136, study PRJEB25191) | human gut metagenome | reverse complement strand
AAGGCTGTACTTTGGATACAGAAGTAGCGGCTCTTATGATTTGGTTAAACAAGCATTGTTTTAATGGTCTGTATCGTGTTAACAAAAAAGGTCTGTTTAATGTGCCTTGGAATCGAAGGGAAAAAGGAAATTCTTTTGATGAAAGTAATTTACAGGCTATAGGGAAGTATCTTCGGGATAATGATATACTCATTCGCAATGAAGACTTTGAAATTTTCTGCAATCAGGTCCAGGCTGGCGATTTTGTTTACTTTGACAGTCCCTATATACCGGTTACTGAGACGGCTAATTTTACAGACTATACTGCTGATGGATTTACCTTAGCCGATCATCAGCGATTGGCGAATTTATTTGATGTATTAAATGACCGAGGCGTTTTTATTATGTTATCCAATAATGATACCCCCTTAGTTTATGAATTATATGGGAATAAAGGGTATAAAATACAGTCTATTGATGTAAAAAGATTGATTAACCGTAATGCCAAGAAGCGAACGGGGAAAGAGGTTATTATTACAAATTACTGACGGAGGAAAAATGGATAAACTATTTAAAGGACAACAGATTATACCGACTTATGAGACGGAAAATTCTATGCTTGTTTTGGGAGATACTTTTCAAGTTTTAGATAAACTGAAATCGCAATCTGTTGATTTAATTTTTGCCGATCCGCCCTATTTTTTATCAAATGGCGGGTTTACTTGTTCTGGGGGAAAACAAGTTTCTGTCAATAAAGGAGATTGGGATGCTGCTGATGGCTGGCCTGCAAAACATCGATTTAATCGGCGATGGCTTCATCGCTGCCATCGTATTTTAAAACCGAATGGCAGTATTTGGATTAGTGGTACGCTGCATAATATTTTTTCTATTGGCATGGCGTTGGAACAAGAAGGGTTTAAGATTATCAATAATATTACCTGGCAAAAGTCCAATCCGCCGCCTAACTTAGCTTGTCGTTGTTTTACCCATTCGACAGAAACAATTATTTGGGCTAAATTGAATGATAAGAAAGCAAAACAAACTTTTCATTATGACTTAATGAAAGCAGAAAATGGTGGTAAGCAAATGAAGGATGTTTGGACTACTTCGCTTACTCCGCCATCCGAAAAAACGGAAGGCAAGCATCCAACGCAGAAACCATTAGTTATCTTAGAAAGAATTATTAAAGCTTCTTCTAATGCTGGTGATATTGTATTGGACCCTTTTTGCGGCTCTTCGACGACTGGGGTGGCAGCACAAAAATTAGGAAGAAAATATATTGGTGTTGATAGTAATAACGAATATATTGACTTATCTATAAGGAGATTAAAAAAATGTGCAAACGAAACTTTAAAGATTGGCTGAAGACTATGAGAAAATCAATAAATCAGTATAATTATTATATTGATTTTTCTAAAGTATATAAAAACGTTGAGGAAAATAAAGTTGAGCTTCATATTCTCAATGCCTTAGTAGGCAGCAAGAATATAAAAGAAGAATTTGTTGATATCTTACATCGTTATCCTGAAGTACTGGAATGTATTCCTATCATTTTAGCAGTACGAGCTAATGAAATTTATGCGCAAGATGAAAACGGTGCTTTTAACTATAATTTTCATAAAATGAATCAGTCTATTGAGCAGTATGTCTATTTTATGGAAAAGACAGGGCTGTTTGATTTGATTGCCAATCATATTATTAATAATTTGTATGATTATTGCCTTGGTGTTGAAACGGTGGCGATCAAATGGAAGATCTGGTTGAACGCTATATTCAGCATACCGGCGTAGAGTATTATAAAGAAATGTACTTGTCAGAAGTGGAAGAAAAATGGAATGTTGATTTATCAGCAATTTCGGCACAGGGAACGACAACAAAACGTTGGGATTTTGTAGTGAAAACACCTAAAATGATTTATGTTATTGAAACCAATTTCTATGCATCAGGAGGCTCTAAATTAAATGAAACAAGCCGGAGCTATAAAATGATTGCAGAAGAATCTAAAAATATAACTGATGTAAAATTTGTTTGGATTACTGATGGTGGAGGATGGAAAAGCGCAGCTCGTAATTTAGAAGAAACTTTTCAGGTTATGGATACGCTATACAATATTGCGGATATGGAAAATGGTACTTTAGAAAAGCTATTTTCGATTTAAGCTGATGCACCAGTAGGGTTATTTTCCACGAGCCGCGGGTCACTCGAGGCGATGTCGTCAATTTGAATCTGTTGCCGATTAGTGGCATTTGAATCTGAGGCAGCCTGCGAACTGCCTAAACGCCCCCCTAACAATCTTATCGCTAATGTGATATAATTAACCATTACGGATAATAGTATCTCATTAGCGATTTTTTTGAAGGAGGATTTTTTGGATGCGGCCTTTTGTTCATTTGCATGTTCATACTCAGTACAGTTTATTCGACGGCTTGTGCAAGATTCCCGACATGGTGAAGCGGGCTAAGGAGTTGAACATGCCGGCTGTGGCGATTACGGATCATGGCAATATGTACGGCGTCATTTATCTGTATAAGGAAGCCCTGGCTCAGGGTATCAAGCCCATCCTGGGATGCGAAGTGTATATGACCCGGGGCAGCCGGTTTGAAAAGAAGACCAAGGAACGGCTTTGCCATCTGATTTTGCTGGCCAAGGACAATAAGGGCTATCATAATCTCATCAAAATCGTGTCCAAAGGCTTCGTCGATGGGGAAAATAATTATCACAAGCCCCGCGTCGACTATGATCTGCTTGAACAGTATCATGAAGGGCTCATCGCTATGAGTGCTTGCATCGAAGGCCACATCCAGCAGGATATCCTCAATCATAATGAAGAAGGGGCCAAGCGAACGCTGGATCGCCTGGTCTCTATTTTCGGCAAGGATGACTTTTACTTGGAAGTCCAGAATCACGGGATTCCCGAGGAAAAAGTCGTCCGCACGGTATTCAAGCGCTGGTCCCAGGAGTACGGTCTGAAGCTGGTGGCGACCAATGATTACCATTACATCGACCCCAGTGACGCAGCGGCACAGGAAGTCAAGCTCTGTATTTCTACGGGCAGTACCCTCGATGACCCGTCGCATTTCCGTTTCTATAATAATGAGTTTTATATGAAGAGCGGCGACGAAATGGCGGACCTCTTTGCCGATATGCCAGAAGCCCTGGATACGACGCTGGAAATCGCCGATAAATGCAACGTCGAAATCTCCTTTGATGAACGCCATCTGCCGCAGTTCCCGGTACCCAAGGGGGAAACGGATTCGTCGTATTTGCGCAAGCTCTGCGAGCAGGCCCTGCCGGAAAAATACGACCCCATTACAGCGGAAGTCCGCCAGCGCCTGGACTATGAATTAGGTGTCATCGACACCATGGGGTTCCCGTCATACTTCCTCATCGTCTGGGATTACGTCAAATATGCCCGCGACCATGAAATCCCCGTCGGCCCTGGCCGTGGTTCGGCTGCCGGGTCCGTCGTCGCCTATTTGCTGGGCATTACCGGACTGGACCCGCTCAAGTACGACCTCCTCTTCGAACGCTTCCTCAATCCGGAACGCGTCACCATGCCGGATATCGATATGGATTTCTGCTATGAAAACCGGGGCCGCGTCATCGACTACGTTACCCGGAAGTATGGCGTCGACCACGTATCGCAGATCATCACCTTCGGGACACTGGCGGCAAAGGCTGTCTTGCGCGATGTCGGCCGCGTCCTCGATATCCCCTTGAGTGAAGTGAACCGCATCGTCAAGCTGGTCCCCAATGAATTGGGCATGACCCTCGACAAGGCCTTGAAGATGAGCAAGGAATTTCGCGAGGAATATGAACATAACGCTACGGTCCACCGCCTCGTCGATTTCGGCAAATCCCTGGAAGGCCTGGTCCGCCATTCGTCGACTCACGCCGCAGGTGTCGTCATCTCGGCGGCGCCTGTCGATGACTACGTGCCGGTCCAACATTCCAAGGAAGGCGACTTGACGACACAGTATGAAAAGGACCTCGTCGAAGAACTGGGCCTGCTCAAGATGGACTTCCTGGGGCTGCGGACGCTGACCGTTATCGGTGATGCCGTCAAGATGATTAAAAAAGACCACGGCATCGACCTGGATATCAATGCCATCCCCCTGGATGACCCGGCAACGTGCCAGCTCCTGACCGAAGGCGACACGGCCGGCGTCTTCCAGATGGAATCATCGGGCATTACCAACCTGGTCAAGGAACTGGCACCGAAGCATTTCGAAGACATGATCCCCCTCGTCGCCTTGTATCGTCCGGGGCCTTTGGGCAGCGGCATGGTTGATGACTTCATCAAAGGCAGTCACGGGGAAAAGAAGGTCACCTACCTGCACCCGCTGCTGGAGCCGATCTTGAAAGATACGTATGGTGTCATCCTCTATCAGGAACAGGTCATGCAGATCGCCTCGGTCATGGGGGGCTTTTCCCTGGGCCAGGCTGATTTGCTGCGCCGCGCCATGGGCAAGAAGAAAGAATCCATCCTGGTCGCCCAGCGGGCGAATTTCCTGGCAGGGACGCGGAAGAATGAGATTCCCGACGACATTGCCAACAAGGTCTTCGACCTCATGGTCTATTTTGCCGGCTATGGGTTCAATAAATCCCACTCTGCCGCCTATGCTTACGTAGCCTGGCAGACGGCGTACCTCAAGGCCCATTACCGGCCGGAATTCATGGCGGCGACCATGACCAGCATGATCAATGATGTCAGCAAAATCAGTTACTACGTCGCCGAATGTCGCCGTCACGGCGTTCAGGTCCTGTCGCCGGATGTCAATGCCAGCGTATCCATGTTCTCCGTTCAGGACGGGGCCATCCGCTTCGGCCTGTCTGGCGTCAAGAGCGTCGGCGGCAATGCCATCGACGCCATCGTCATCGGCGTGGGCAGCGGCGGCACCATTACCGGCGTGGCGGAATACCTGAAAGCCTGGAACAGCATGATCCGCATTGTGGCCGTGGAGCCCAGCGAATGCGCCGCCATTTCCGGCGGGTTCATTGGCCACCACAGCATTGCCGGCATCGGGCCCGGTTTTGTGCCGGAAAACTATAACCCCTATGTAGTGGATACCGTGCTGACGGTCTCTTCGGCCGATGCCGAGCGCGCCGCACGGGAGGTGCTGTTCTATGACGGCATCCCCGCCTGTTCCAGCGCCGGCGCAACCCTGTGTGCTGCCACCCAGCTGATGGGCACCGGCAAGTGTAACCGCCCTCTGTGCATTTTTGCCGGACGCCGCACTTACGAATGATTCAAATAGACCAGGCCGCACGGCTGCCGCCATTAAAGAATGGCGCAGGCTGTGCGGCCTGTTTTGTTCTATGTACATTGTGAGAGGCTTTGTTGAAAGAGTGGGTCCTGATAAACCAAAAGAGCGCTGAACCTTAACGATTCAGCGCTCTTTTGGTTGGTGCGGAAGATGGGACTTGAACCCACACGTCATAGACACACGCACCTCAAACGTGCCTGTCTGCCGATTCCAGCACTTCCGCATAAGGCAATGCCTTGGCATTGCAAAAAGTATTTTAGCATACCCGCCGCAAAAAAGCAAGGGCTTTTTGGGCTTTTCTTCAAATTATTAACCACTGTGCCTTCTCGCGCGAAAATTGTTCGTTATACAGCATCTTTTACCCCATTTTCCCGCATTGCAGCAAAAAACTTCAATTTTTTTCAAAATAGGGCTTGCATTTTTGCTCAGGCTCTGATATACTAATCAAGCACTGTTAAGGCAGGCGCACAAATGAATATGGGAGCTTTCCCGAGTGGCCAATGGGGACAGACTGTAAATCTGCTGCTTAATGCTTCGGTGGTTCGAATCCACCAGCTCCCACCAAAAGAGATCCGCAACTGAGGTTGCGGGTCTTTTTTTGTGCTGGAACTGGTAGGGTTCGAACAGGTCGGCCGCCCGAAGGCGGCAAGCAACAGTCCTGCGGACTGTTGCTTAGACCGCGGCTTGGCGAATCCACCAGCTCCCGCCAAAGTGTTGAACGATAAAACGTATGTTTTATCGTCTAGTCTTTTTATCTGACCGCACTTTTGACCGCATTTATTATAAAACCCATATCAAAGCGCCCCTCTGTTCCTATCACAGAGAGGCGCTTTTCTTCATTTCAATTTTATCAGGTTGCCTCCCGGCGGGCAAAGTAGGAGCCTACTGCGGTGATCTGCTTGGGCAGGTCAGGGCGGTAGAGGGGGGAATCCGGGTAAAAGCTGTTGATTACAACACCATTATCCCCTGCTCGCGCGGTGGAATGAATGTACTCTCCATTGCCAAGATAGAGCGCCACATGGCCGGGGAAATACACCAGATCTCCCACGCGCATATCCGAAACATGGGCCGGATGGATGGGGTAGCCCTCTTTCAGCTCGGAATCCCGCCAGATGGAAATACCACACAGCAGGTATGCCATGCTGCACAGGCCGGAGCAATCAATGCCCGCCGGGGTTTTGCCGCCCCAGCGGTAGGGCGTGCCAAGGTAGCGCTTGGCTGCCTGGGCAATGGCTGCACGCAGCTTTTCCTGGTCCTGCTCGCAGGGCTGGGTGTACAGCGGGGCCAGCGCGTCCGCACGCAGGTAACCGGTGCGGCCATCCGGCAGCGTTACGGCCTGCCAGCCGTCTTCCGGCTCCCCCTGCACGGCCACGCGGGCGCCCAAGGGCAGGCCAGCAGCCACGCAGGCCCCCTGCACACGGGGTTCCGCCAGCACATCAGCCCAGCGGGCTATGACCACCATCTGCGGCTGAACGAGCCATTCTTCCGCCTTGGGGCCAGTCAGCAAAGCATCCTGTGCTACCCAGCCGGTATAGCCGTAAAAGGTGCGTACCGGTACCATGTGCTGTTCGGCTTCGCCGGTAATTTCCACCGGCATGCCCAGCAAAAGCTCATCCACCAAACGAGATTGCTGCGGGTTCTGCGCCCAGAGGGCCGGGTTTGTGGTAAGCGGCGCTATGGCCACGTTGATTACTGCCTGCATTGTTATTTCCTCACTGTGTTATCTCAGTCCCAGTTTTCGCCCGCGCGGTGGCAGGCAACCATACGGCCATCCCATTCCCGCAGCTCCGGAACCTCGGTGCGGCAGCGCTCCGTTGCGTAAGGGCAGCGGGTATGGAAGCAGCAGCCGGACGGCAGGTTGACCGGACTGGGCACTTCGCCCATCAGCACACGGCGGTGCTGGTTGCGGCGGTGTGGATCCGCCTGCGGGATGGCATCCATCAAAAAGGCGGTATAGGGGTGCATGGGGTGGCTGTAGAGCTCTTCCTTGGTGGCAACCTCGCACACATGGCCCAGGAACATTACGCAGACGCGGTCCGCAATAAAGTTGATGACAGAAAGATCATGCCCGATGAAGAGATAGGTCAGGCCGTACTGCTTTTGCAGGTCCTTGAGCAGGTTCAACACCTGGCTCTGCACCGAAACATCCAATGCGGAGACCGGTTCATCGCAGACGATCAGGTCCGGCTGCAGCGCAATGGCGCGGGCAATGCCGATGCGCTGGCGCTGGCCGCCGCTGAACTGGTGCGGGTAACGGTTCAAAAACTCTGCCGGTACACCAACAGCCTGCATCAATTCCAGTACGCGGTGGGTGGTTTCGGCTTTGGTTTTGCATACATGATAGGTTTCCAGCGGTTCGGCAATGATATCCCGCACCTTCATGCGCGGGTCAAGGCTGGCATACGGGTCCTGGAAGACCATCTGCATCCGGCGGCGCAGGGGGGCAAATTCCTTATCCTTCATGGCGGTGATGTTCTGCCCCTCAAAGGTCACGCTGCCCCTGGTTGCGGGCAGCATGCGGATCAGGGTGCGTCCCAGGGTGCTTTTGCCGCAGCCGCTCTCCCCCACCAGGGCCAGCGTTTCGCCGCGGTACAGGGTCAGATCCACATTGGTCAGGGCATGAACGGCCTGGTCTTTTTTGCTGGTTTCAAAGTTTTTATAAATACCTTTTGCCTGCAAAAGAACTTCGTGTTTTACCTCGCTCATTGATGTTCCTCCTCACAGCGGAAGCAGCGCACCTGATGATCCGGTGCAACGGGATGCAGCTGCGCTTTTTCCGTGCGGCATTGGTCGGTGGCATATTCGCAGCGGTTGCTGAACGGGCAGCCCTGTGGCAGGTGCAGCAGGTTGGGCACCACACCGGGGATGGTGTGCAGCCGCTCGGCGTTCTGGCCAATGCGCGGGATGGAATCCAGCAGGCCCTTGGTATAGGGGTGCATGGTATGGTCAAACAGCTCAAAGGTTTCGGCCTGTTCCATGATCTTGCCTGCGTACATGACATACACATAGTCACAGATTTCCGCCACAACGCCCATGTTATGGGTGATGATCAGCACGCTCATGCCGGTTTCGTCCCGCAGCTCCTTCATCAGGCGCAGGATCTGGGCTTCAATTGTCACATCCAGTGCGGTGGTGGGCTCATCGGCAATCAGCAGCTTGGGCTTGCATACCATGGCCATGGCAATCATCACGCGCTGGCGCAGGCCGCCGGAAAGCTCGTGCGGGTAGCAGTCATAGCGCTTTTCCGCTTCGGGGATGCCAACACGCTGGAACATTTCCACCACGCGCTGCTTGGCTTCCGCCTTGCTCATAGTCGGGTTATGCACCAGCAAAGTTTCGCGCACCTGGCGGCCCACCTTGAGCACCGGGTTCAGGCTGGTCATCGGCTCCTGAAAGATCATCGAAATATCATTGCCGCAGATCTTGCGCAGCTCTTTATCCGAAAGTCTGGTCAGGTCCTGATCTTCAAACCGGATGCTGCCGCCCGCCACGCGGCCGGGGTATTTCAGCAGGCCCATAATGGATTTGGCGGTCATGCTTTTGCCGCAGCCGCTCTCCCCCACCAGGCCGATGATCTTGCCCTTGGGAATATCCAGGTCCAGGCCATCCACCGCCGGGGCCACGCCTTTTTCGGTAAAGAAATAGGAGTTCAGGCCGCGGATTTCCAGAACATTATTATTATTTTCCATCTTTTACTTCTCCCCCGCCGTTACTGGTTCTTCATGTAGGGGTCCAGCACATCGCGCAGACCGTCACCCAAAAAGTTGAACGCCAGCACCACGATCATAATGGCAATGCAGGGTGCCAAGGCCAGCCAGGGCTGGGTGAACAAAAACTGCTTGGACTGGTTGACCATCAGGCCCCAGGATGCTGCCGGGGGCTGTGCGCCGATGCCCAAAAAGCTCAGCGAGCTTTCAGACAGAATGGCAGAGGGAACATTCAGGGTAAACAGAACGATCAATGAGGGAATGCAGTTGGGCAGGATATGCTTGAGCATGATTTTGCCGTTGCTGACGCCGATCGAACGGGCAGCCTCAACATATTCGCTCTCCTTCAGGCTCAGGGTCTGGCTGCGCACCACGCGGGCCACACTGGCCCAGCTGGTGAGGGAAAGCGCGATAAACAGGTTGACGGTGGACTGGCCCAGGGTGTACATAACCACCATGGCCAGCAGCAGGGACGGGATGGACAGCATGATATCCGCCAGGCGCATGATGACATAATCCACCCAGCCGCCAAAGTAACCGGCCAGCAGGCCAAAGAAGATGCCCACCACCAGCGAGATGATGCTGGGCAGAATGCCGATGGTAAGCGAGAGGCGCGAACCATACAAAATACGGGAGAACACATCGCGGCCCAGTTCATCCGTGCCAAACCAGTGGGCAGCGCTGGGGCCCTGCAAACGGCTGATCAGGTCCTGCTCAGCCTCACCATAGGGGGCCAGAACGGGAGCAAAAATAGCTATCAGGATGACAACCAGAATCAGCACAGCCGAAAAGGCGGCCAGCTTGTTCTGGCGGCACATGCGCAGCAATTGTTCTTTCAGGCCGTCCTCTTCGCCGATCTGGCTTTCCAGTTCCTGCGGCTGGGCATTTTTCAACATTTCGTCTGCCATGGCTTATGCCTCCTTTCTGATGCGCGGGTCCAGCACAGAATACAGCAGGTCCGCAATCAGATTGCCTGCAATGACCAGCACGGTGGTAAACAGCACGGTCCCCTGCAGCACCGGCATATCACGGTTCTGGATTGCTGTGGTGGCAAGGCGGCCGATGCCGGGAATGGCAAAAATGCTCTCGGTGATAACTGCGCCGGACAGCATGCCGGAAAACTGCAATGCCATCATGGTAATGACCGGCAGCATGGAGTTTTTGAGCGCATGGCCCAGAATAACCGCCTGCTTGCGCAGGCCTTTGGCACGGGCGGTATCAATATAATCCGCCTGCATCACTTCCAGCAGGCTGGAGCGCGTCATACGGGCAATGCTGCCTGCGCTGTTCCAGCCCAGGGCAATGGCGGGCA
>OLWD01001091.1_pt1 | contig 10288 bp, 9 predicted proteins | sample 1673971 | NCBI WGS metagenome assembly OLWD01 (sample SAMEA103958136, study PRJEB25191) | human gut metagenome | reverse complement strand
GGCGCACCGATGTGACCATGATGGCTTATCACTTGCGTTATCTTCAGAAAAAGTATTGGAAAACCAAATACAGTGTAAACTTCCCTCGTATGCGTCCGGCAGAAAACGGTGGTTTCCAGCCGAATGTCATCATGAATGACCGTGAATTGGCGCAGCTCACTTTTGCCATGCGCATCTTCGACCACGATGTGGATATCTCCTACTCTACCCGCGAACCGGCACACATCCGCGACAACATGGCAGGACTTGGAGTGACCACCATGAGTGCGGAAAGCAAAACCGAACCGGGAGGATACTACACTTATCCGCAAGCCCTGGAGCAATTCCATGTAAGCGATGAGCGCACGGCCGTAGAAGTGGAACGTGCACTGAAATCATTGGGACGAGAACCGGTTTGGAAAGACTGGGATGCTTCTTTTGACCAATTTGCATCAACACGATAGCATACAGATAGTATTACACTTAGTCATACAACCTTTCATAATAATCGTTTCACTTTAGTGATGATAGTTTATCACTTAGGACATTCAATTATATCACCGCAGTGAAGAAATTTAATCACCTGAGTGAAACGATAAAATCAACCGTTAGATAATATGGAAAGATACAACCGTCAAATCATTCTCCCCGAACTGGGAGAAGAAGGACAGCAACGCATCCAACGCGCCAAAGTCCTTATAGTCGGTGTAGGCGGACTGGGATCTCCCGTCGCCCTTTACCTGACAGGCGCCGGAGTAGGCACCATCGGACTGATGGACGATGACGTGGTAAGCATCAGCAACCTGCAACGCCAGATACTCTATAGCGAAGCCGAAGTAGGTATGCCCAAAGCCATCCAAGCCAAAAAACGTCTCGAAGCCCTGAACAGCTCCATACAAATCAATGCTTACCCCAATCGTCTCACCACAGAAAATGCCGCCGGAATCATCAGCCAATACGACATTGTGGTAGACGGATGCGATAACTTCGCCACCCGCTACCTCATTAATGACACCTGCGTGCAGTTGGGAAAAATCTATGTATATGGTGCCATTCGTGCTTTCGACGGGCAAGTATCCGTATTCAATTACCAAGGCGGACCGGACTATCGCCACTTTTTCCCGGACGAAGACGAAATGCTCTCCATGCCCCACCCGCCCAAAGGTGTACTTGGAGTTACTCCCGGCATAGTGGGATGCACCGAAGCAACCGAAGTACTGAAAATAATAGGCGGATACGGTGAAGTGCTAAGCGGGAAATTATGGATTATCGACCTCAAAACAATGGAAACGCATATCCTCTCATTATAAAAACAGAATCTTTTATGATGTGAAGTATTGCTTTATCCATTTTTTATATTACCTTTGTAACTATAATAAACCCTTAATCTTCGTTTGCCTGTGAAGGTCGACGAAGATTTTTTTATTCATGACTCTCCCCCAACCGTTAAATAAATACAGCAAACTGTTAGGAATATTACATATTGATTACTATCTTTGCTTAGCAATTAATTGGAAAGTATGAAGTTAATTCTAATCACAACCCCTACATATTTTGTGGAGGAAGACAAAATAATCACGGCCTTGTTTGAAGAAGGACTGGACACCCTCCACCTACGCAAACCCGACACGGCGCCCATGTTCGCCGAACGGCTGCTTACCTTGATTCCCGAACAGTATCATAAACGCATCGTGGTGCACGGACATTTCTACCTGAAAGATGAATATAAGTTGAAAGGTATCCACCTGAACGGCCGCAATCCCAACCCACCCGAAAACTATAAAGGGCATATCAGTTGTTCATGCCACTCTTTGGACGAAGTAAAGGAGCGCAAACAGACGTGTGACTATGTTTTTCTGAGTCCTGTATTCAACAGCATTTCCAAGATGAACTATAACTCCGCATATACGGCCGAAGAACTTCGTGCCGCCGACAAAGCCGGCATTATAGACAAGAAGGTGATTGCACTGGGTGGTATCGATGTGGACAATATTTTAGAAGTAAAAGACTTCGGCTTTGGCGGAGCAGCCATCTTAGGTGCTTTGTGGAATAAGTTCGATACACGCTGCGACCGTGACTACCGATTACTGATAGAACACTTCCGCAAACTGAAAAAGTTGGCAGATTAACTAAAAGCAGAGAAAAACAACACATATTCCTGCCTGAAAAACAGGCGTTTCAAGGAAACGCGAATTAATTTTTAATGTTCGATTTTTAAATTCTAATTATAATACGTACCTTTGTACGCAAATTAATAAATAGGTAATATCTATTACAAAATGAGTAAAACATCTCCTTTTAAAGTATTCTCGGGAACAAACTCGAAATACCTTGCAGAAAAAATTTGCAACAGCCTCGGTTGCGAACTGGGAAACATGAATATTACACACTTTGCTGATGGTGAATTTGCTGTTTCCTTCGAAGAGTCAATTAGAGGTGCCCATGTATTCTTAGTTCAATCTACCTTTCCTAATTCTGACAACCTGATGGAATTGCTGCTGATGATTGACGCAGCAAAAAGAGCTTCTGCCAAGAGCATCGTAGCCGTTATCCCTTACTTCGGATGGGCTCGCCAAGACAGAAAAGACAAACCGCGTGTTTCTATCGGTGCCAAACTGGTGGCTGACTTGCTGAGTGTGGCAGGTATCGACCGTTTGATTACCATGGACTTGCATGCCGGCCAGATCCAGGGTTTCTTCGACATTCCTGTCGATCACCTCGGCTCGGCTTCCATCATTGCCAAATACATCAATCAGAAGAAAGAAGAAACGGATATGGGCGACATCGTCGTCGTATCTCCTGACCTCGGTGGCGTAACGCGTGCCCGCGATCTGGCTGACCGCGTCAATGCACCGATCGCCATCATTGAAAAACGCCGTCCCCGTCCGGGCGTTGCTGAAGTCATGAACATCATTGGCGACATCAAAGGCAAGACCTGCATCCTCGTCGACGACATCGTCGATACGGCTGGTTCCTTGTGCGGTGGTGCCAAAGCCCTGAAAGAAATGGGCGCTTCCCGTGTCTTTGCTGCCTGCGCTCATGCCGTCCTCACCGATCCGGCTGTCGAACGCATCCAGAAATCGGTCATTTCCGAACTGATTATCACCAACACCATCCCATTGCCGCCGGAAAAACAGATCGACAAGATCAAAGTCCTTTCGGTTGCACCGCTCCTCGGTGAAGCTATCATGCGCATCTTCCACGACGTTTCCGTAAGCCGTCTCTTCGACAAATAAGGAAATCCATCGTGCATATGATCGTTGGCCTGGGCAATCCGGGCCGTCAATATGAAGAATCGAAACACAACACGGGTTTCCGTGTCGTCGATGAATTAGCCAAGCGCTGGAATGTGACCTTGTGGCAGGATAAGATGGACGCCCTCGTAGCCCAGACTACGGTGAACGGTGAAAAAATCATCCTGGTCAAGCCGCAGACTTACATGAATGAAAGCGGCCGCGCCGTCGGCCCGCTCATGCGCTGGTATAAGATCGACCAGCCTGACGTCTACGTCGCGTATGACGATATGGACCTGGCCGTCGGCCGCCTGCGGATCCGCAAGAACGGCAGCGATGGCGGACATAACGGCATCAAGAGCCTTTTCGCCAACGGCTGTACGGACTTTACCCGCTTCCGCGTCGGCATTGGCCGGCCCTTGCCGCACCATGACGTCGTCGACCATGTCCTGACTCCTTTCCCGGAAGAACTCCGCGAAGCCTACCAGCAGGGCATCGAAGACGCGGCCACAGCCATCGAAGGCTGCCTGAGCCTCGGCGTCGACAAAGGCATGAATCGCTATAACCCAAAGAAGAAGAAATAAGAAAAGGGCTTGTCGCATGTGCGACAAGCCCTTTTAAGTGGTTAGCAGCTAGTGGTTAGTGGTTAGCAAATGGTTTTAAATTTAAAGGCCTTTATCCGTAGGGGCCGTCCCAGAGGGCGGCCCGCCTGATTCCTTAAAAGGAGGTCCTATGATCCAGCAAGTCTATTCTCATCCCGATATTTACCGTATCCGCGTCGATCTGCCCGACAACCCCTTGCAATATCTCAATGCTTATGTCATCAAAGGGCCGTCTGGCAATCTGGTCATCGACACGGGTTTCAACCGCCCTGAATGTAAACGGGCCTTGGGTCAGGGTTTACAAGAATTGGGTATCTGTTTACAATCCGATACGGCCCTGTTCATCACCCATCTCCACGCCGACCACAGCGGCCTTGTCGGCCTTTTTGCCGCTGCCGGCTGCCCTGTTTACATGCATCCCGTCGATTACCAGTATCTCGTCGATTCCGAGGACGGCTCGACATGGAAGGCGGCTGAAGACAATTTCATGCGCGAAGGCATGCCACCGGAAGAAATCAGGACCCAGTTTTCCAACCAGGCCCGGACCTTTTCGCCGGACCCTCATTTCCCGGTGACGACCGTCCAGGACGGAGACCACCTTCATCTGGCCGGCTGCGATTTACAGGTCATTCATGCGCCGGGCCATACGCCGGGGCTGTGCTGCCTGTACCTGGCGAAAGAGCAGGTTTTCTTTACGAGTGACCACATCCTCTTCGACATTACGCCGAACATCCAGGTCTGGTATCACATGAAACACGCATTGCAGCGTTATCTCGAAAGTTTACAGAAGGTCCGCGACCTGCCCGTCCGACTGGCCCTGCCGGGGCATCGCGAAGGCGATACGTCTATTGTCGGCCGTATTGATGAAATCATGGCCCATCACGACCGCCGCCTGGCCGAAATATGCCATCTGGTAAAGTGCTATCCGCACAGCACGGCTTACGAAATCGCCCCGCATATGACCTGGTCCATGCGCGGCAAGAAGTGGAAGGATTTCCCGCCGACGCAGAAGTGGTTCGCCCTGGGCGAAACGCTGGCCCATATCGAATACCTCGTCGATCACGGTACCTTGCGCTGCTGTGAAGAACAGGGCTGCCGCCGCTATAATTTGATTTAACGAGAAAGGAACTATAAATCCTCTCGGGAGGTTTGTCATGAAATTCAGTCTGCCTAGGTTGCGTAACTGTATAATCGTCTTTATGGCCCTGACTTATCTGGCGGGAGCAGATGCCGTACAGGGCGCGGACTGGCAGTCTGCCGGCCGGTCCCTGGCGGCGACACAGGCCGGGACGGCGACGTTTTATCAGATGGCGTCGGATCTTCTCTGGCGCCGGTCTGATGACAACCGTTTCACGGCCTACAAGGACCTGCTGGAACCATCTGATGACACGGGCTGGTGGGTCAAGACCGATTACCACAGCTATACCTTCCCGGATTATGGCAGCCTGTCTTACAGCCAGGACTATAGTGCGACCCTCATCGGCTACGAATCGCCGCACAACATGGCCCGCTGGGGCGGGATCCTCCACCAGGGGGCTTTTTATACGATGAGCACGTCCAATGTCTATACCGACGGGAAAAACGGCAGCCAGCCCTATGGCAGCGGGTCGGACTCGATGAAAGAATATGGCGGCGGCTTTGCCGTGGAATGGGGCGATAAACGCGACCGCCATGGCGATGCCGTCATCCGCCTGTCGCAGCTGCAGCATACCGTGTCCTACAGCGATACTGACGGGAACAGCGACTTGGTCAACTATCGGACCTGGCTGTTAGGCGCGGGCATCCGTTATTATGAAACACGGCTCCTGCCCAAGCAGTTCTTCTGGGAACCCCAGGCCGGCCTGTCCCTGGGCTATGTCTTTCCTTATACGATCAGCGGCGATGCCGTGACTTACCGATCCGGGAATAAGCCCTATGTAAGCGGCCGCCTGGGCATCATGGCCGGGAAAGCCTATTCGGTCAACGGCCATGCCGGCCTGCTCTACGGTCGCTTCGGCGTCCAGCGGGCTCTGGACGGCACGACGACAGGGACCCTGGACCAGGGAAATACAGCATCTATTTCTGGCGATGTCGGGTCCAAGACGTATACCTGGTACGATATGACTTTCGGCTCTTCTTTGTCGCTGGGACAGGGAAATTCTGTCTGGGGCGAATTGACGCGGCGGTCCGGCTCCAATATGACGCCGACATGGAGCGTCAACGGCGGCCTGGTCCTCAAGTGGGGCGGTGCCAGCCGGACGACGAGGGAACGGATGAAAGCCCTGAAAAAAGACCCGCACAGCCTCGATTTGGATATTAAGAAAAAATAATAAAAAATAATCGTTCTCCGTTATTGACAAGTGTACCGATTTAGTCTATAATGAGCACATAAAGAAAAAACAATTATTAATTAAGAAATAACTTCTCATATATAGATTGTACCTTAGTCAGGGGCCAGGCCCCAAAGGAGGAACCCATATGAAACACGTAGAATTTTACCGTAACGATAAAGATGGCAGCGTTTTAGTATCTGTAGGCACACAAGTACCGGAAAAACTCATCTATGCCGGCCAGGAATTGACTCATCTCGTCGCCGACACTGTCGACGCAGCTAAAGAAAAACACGTACCGGCTATCCAGAAAATCGATGGCCACTTGGAAGTCCATGTCGGTTCGGTGACACACCCGATGGAAGAAAAGCATTACATCGAATGGATTGCCCTCGTCGATGACAACGGCGTCGACATCCGCTACCTGAAACCCGGTGAAGAACCGAAGGCTGAATTTGAAACGGGCGATGCCGGTGAAGTCTATGCATATTGCAATCTCCACGGCCTGTGGAAAGAATCATTCGCCGTCAAAGAAGCTCCGTCCCTCGATGGCGCTACTTGCTCGCCAGAATTTGGCGGCTGCGTCATCCACGAATTATAAGTCCGAAGGAGGCCCGTCATGAACGTATACGATTTCACGGTCAAAGATATCCAGGGACACGATGTATCCCTGAGCCAGTATAAAGATAAGGTCCTGCTCATCGTCAATACAGCCAGCAAATGTGGATTTACGCCGCAGTACGACGGCCTGGAAGCCTTATATCAGAAATATAAGGATAAAGGCCTGGTCATCCTCGGCTTCCCGTGCAACCAGTTCCTGGAACAGGATCCGGAAGACAACCAGCATATCGAACAGTTCTGCCGCCTCAACCACGGCGTCACCTTCCCGCTTTTCGCCAAGATCGACGTCCGCGGTGACCAGGCAGCACCTCTGTACCAATACCTTACAGAAGCCGCACCCTTCAAAGGCTACGAAACGGATAAAGAAAGCGGCCAGCTCATCCAGAAGGTCGTTTCCGAACACTATCCGGACAATGCCCAGGGCAACGGCATCAAATGGAATTTCACCAAATTCCTCATCAACCGGGACGGCAGCCAGGTCCAGCGCTTTGAACCCAGCACGACACCGGAAGAATTAGACCCGATCCTCGAAAAACTACTCCTCTCCTAATAAGAAAAGGGGGCTGTCGCATTAAGCAGAAAATGCATAATGCGACAGCCCCCTTTTTTGTCATTTTACGTCAAAAAAACGTCGTTTTACGACAAACTGGCCGCAAAGGCTTTTTCTTTTGATATGATATAAAAGAAAAAGTGTTGTCTTGTAAATACGAAAGAAATGAAGGTGTTCATATGGATAATAAGAAAAGATGGAAGCTGCCTTTGGCAACAGCGTTAACACTTTTCCTCCTCAGCAGTGCCGCCTATGCCGCAGATCCTCAGCAGCGGCCGCAGGCCGGTTCCGATTCGGGTGTACAGCTCAGCCGTACGCGGCAGTACCTGGAATACCAGCGCATGCAGCAGCGCCTGGCGGAAGGACCCGGCATCGGCATTGAAAGCAATAAAGGCACAAAAGAAGAGTCTAAAAGCAACGTTTCTTTTACGTTGAAAGCCGTAGAGACATCGCCGTCCCAGGTCTTCCAGAAAGAGGACATCCAGAAACTGGCAGCGCCTTATCTTCAGAAGAATGTCAGCCTCGACGACCTCTATGCCTTGGTCAATAGCATCAATGAGCAGTATCGGAAAAAAGGTCTCATTACCTGCCGGGCTTTCCTGGCACCGCAGACTATCCATGACGGTGTCGTCCGTATCGAACTCATCGAAGGGAAAACAGGGCAGGTGGACGTTGAAGGCAACCCGTCGACGCGCAGTGATTATATCACGAGCCGCGTCCACTTACCCCAGGGCGGCCTGGCCAACGTCAAGGAACTGGATAAAGAGCTGCTCCGCTTCAACGCCACCAATGATGCACAGCTCCACTTGTCCCTGAAAGCCGGAGCTGCTCCGGGGACGACAGATTACATCCTATCCTTGGCCGAACCGCAGAAACAGGTCTTTGGCCTCTTTGCCGACAACGCCGGCTACAAGACGAGCGGCCTCTATCGCGGTGGCATGTACTGGCAGGACCGCAGCCTTTTGGGCAACCGCGATTCCTTGTTCATGAGCGCTGTTTTTTCTAAAGGGACGAAAGCTTTCGCCTCGTCCTATACGGCACCGGTCAATCACCACGGGGCTAAGGCTGGCGTCAGCTATAGCACGAACAGCGTCCACATCATCGACGGTCCCCTGGAACCGCTCAGCGTCCGCGGTCATTCCTATGCGTACAATTTCTTCGTGACCCGGCCGGTGCAGACGACAGAAACTCTCAAATCGGAAGTCGGACTGGAATACAATTATCAGCATTCCCAGACGACTTTCTTGGGGATGCCTTGGGTTAACGACAGATTGAGCACGTTCCACGTCTACTATGATCAAATTGATTATGGAAAGACGACGATTTTCTATCAGAAACACGGCTATCGCTTCGGCCGTTATACGAATATCAGCGACGTCAGTCGCAATTACGGTAAATATGAACTGAATACACTGTTCCAGAAAGTCTTTCCCCACGGCCAGGGATGGACCCTTCGTCTGGATGGACAGCTCTCTAGTACGCAGTATTTGCCAAGTGCCGAGATGTTCTATCTAGGCGGTCTCTACAGCGTGCGGGGCTATAAAGAAAGCCTCATCGGTGGTGACGGCGGCTTCATGGCCAGTGCCGAATATGCCGTACCGGTCAGCAAGAATAAAAAGACCAGCGCCTATGTCTTCCTCGACGGCGGCCGCGTCTGGGGCAGCAGTGCCTTCGGCGACCGCAGCCTCGTCGGCACGGGCCTGGGTATCAAGAGCGACGTTGGCAGCCATGCCACGATTAACGTCGCTCTGGCATTCCCACTGATCCGGACCATTAATGACGAAGAACAGAGCCGGACACGCGTTCATTTTTCATTTAATAGTTCATTCTAAAGGAGGCAAATATGAGCGGACTACGGAAAGACCATAAAAAAACGAAAAAACAGCGTGCCTATATGACCTGGACAGCCGATAAACAGTTGACGCGGAAAGTCCTTTCGGCTGTAACTGCCGTAGGTTTTATGGCCAATCCTCTCACCGCCCTGGCCGGGAGCATCACCGCTTCCAACGGGACGGACTATGCGGACAAGAATGGCGTATTCAATATCTATGCCCAGAAGTACAGCGGCAAGAACAATGCCATCAACCAGTTCCAGAAATTCCAGCTGGATGCCGGCAAAATCGCCAATCTGTATTTCCATACGGAAAATGACAGTCGGGAAGCCCAGAACCTGCTGAACTTCGTGGATACCCGGATTGATATCAACGGGACCCTGAATGCCATCCGCAACAAGCAGATCGGCGGCAACCTGTTCTTCCTGAGCCCCGGCGGCATGGCCGTGGGCAAGGGCGGTGTCATCAATACGGGAGCTCTCTATGTGATGGCTCCTTCCTGGACCCAGGACCTTACGGATAAGGATCAGAGATCCTATGAAATCCTGAAGGGGAACTTTGCCACCGGTGCCTATGGGGATACGGAACTGGAAGCCATCAAGAACGGGACTGCCAATATCCGGATCAATGCCAGCGGCACCATCAGCGTCCTGGGGAAAATCAACGCCACCAATGAGGTGAAGCTCTATGCCGGCAAGGTGGCTGTGGGCAGGAACCTGACCGAAGACACCATCGATGATACGGCTGCCGGCGGCATCGAAACGGGAGCGGCCATCAATACGGGCATTACAGATTTCTCACAGCTGGTGAAGCTGGACGCCGAACAACAGAAAGCCAGTGGACTGACCTCGCTGACCGCCGTAAAGGACGGCAGCGGAGACGTGGTCCTGTCCGCCCGGTCCGACGCGGCCAACAGCCTGGATCAGGCCTTCAATGCTTTAGTGAACACCACCGGGCTTTTGGGCGGCACGGACATCAATATCCCCAAGACCATCACCGCCAGCGTGGAGAACCATGGCACGGTGAAAGCTGCCGGGGATGCCACCCTGACTGCCAAAGCCACCAACGGCTATTTCAAGGAAGGGGAGGAAACCTATTCCAGCAATGCCAGCGGCTTTGCCCAGACTGTGGCCAAAGTGGACGTGCAGGGGAATGTGACGGC
>OLWD01001090.1_pt1 | contig 10289 bp, 4 predicted proteins | sample 1673971 | NCBI WGS metagenome assembly OLWD01 (sample SAMEA103958136, study PRJEB25191) | human gut metagenome | reverse complement strand
TCTTTATTAGTATAAAAAGCCGAACATCCAGAGAGGTATCTGGTTGCCTCGACCTATTTCCGCCTTTTGCAACGCGTACGTCACATCCGGGTTATTTTTTATTTTTGTACCTTCCGGGCAAATTTTGAACGGCATTACTTCATCCACCATAAAAGAGGCATTTTTGTCTCCTTTATGTATTTTATGGTCTTTCCATAAGGAGTTGGCAAAGAAAGTCTCAAGTACATCCTGTTCCTCCACCTTTACCGGATAAATCGAATACATCAAGTTTGAGTTGTGCATCATAATCTTTGACGGTTTTTTGGGAAATTCTTCTCCTTTCGGATAAACCAGATTAATGAGACGTGCATCTGCCAGATACTTGATGTAATTCATCACCGTTGCGCGGGATGTCTGTATGTCGCTTGCCAGTTGGCTGACGTTTGGAGCTTTCGGACCGTCGACAGCCAACAAATATAGTAATTTTTTTATCTTTGAAAGATATTTCAGCTCAATTTGTTTGATAAGAAGTATATCTACTTCTATCATCATATTCATGGTTTTTAGCAGATTCTCCGAAAAGTTACGTTTTTCCAGGAAGAATGGGTAGAAACCGTGATGCAGATAGTCTTGAAAATAATCCAACGGCTTCACGTTGCGCAGGATGGTTTTCGCTATCTGTTCGTGATTCTCCAAAATTTCTTGTAAGGTATAGGCACGGAAACAATTACCGCTTTGCAGATTCAGATATTCGCGGAATGAGAAACCTCTCAGGTAGTATACCTTGACAATGCCGCTCAGTTCTGGATTTTCTTCTTTCAGTCGCATCACGGATGATCCGGTGAATATAATCTTCAGAGTAGGAAACATTTCATAGCAAGCACGCAGGTCGTGGCTCCATTCGGGATACTTGAACACTTGGTCTATCAACAAAACTTTTCCTCCTCGTTTTACGAATTCTGCGGCAAACTCCACTAACGTATATTTAGAGAAGTAAAAGTTATTCATGTTGATGAACAGACATGAGTGATCCGTTCCGAACTTTTCTTTTGCATATTGCAGGAGGAAAGTCGTTTTCCCTACGCCACGAGTACCCTTGATGCCGATCAGTCTGTCGTTCCAGTCTATTTCGTCCATCAAGTCCCGGCGAACAGGAGCATTTGTATGTTCCACCAGATAACTGTGTGTTCTGTAAAAGGTTTCCATGGTTGCTTTTTTATCGGCTGCAAATATAGCAATACTAATTCAAATTGCAAACTGGAGATAGCAAAATATTATTTTTTTTCAACTAAAAGACGAACAAGAGAAATGGTTTGTACTCTAAAACATTTATCTTTGTGTCCGGAAATGGAAGCGCTTTATTTATTCAATCCGGAAAATGATATGGCATTGGCTTGTGGTGATCCTTATTATATGGCACCTGCCAGTGCCCGGCGAATGGCGGCCGAGCTGTCCGTGTTGCCTGCATGGTATGCAGAACAGGGAGGAACTGTATGGCTGGATTCTGCTCTGCGTATGAAAACAATGGAAAGACAATCTTTTTTGCCGCTTTCGGTCAATTGGACTTCAGAATTCCTCCCCATTTATAATAAGGTGATTCCTTGGGGATGGAATCCGTCTTTGGTGCGTCGTTTGCAGGAAGCTGGATTTCCTGATACAGCATATCCTTCAGTAGAGCGTATGAAGCGTATCCGTCAAATATCCGGACGTCAGACGGCTGTAAAAGTGTTACGACGCCTTTGTAGGCATATAGGTGGGAATATTCCCACATTGGGGGAGGCTTTTGTATTGTCATCAACAGAGGAAGTGAAGGCTTTTGTGTTGTCTCATCCTCGTGCTTTGTTAAAAGCGCCATGGTCTGGTAGTGGGAGAGGGATACAATATGTTTCAGGTAGTTTTACCATCCCTCTGGAAGGGTGGGTTCGACACATACTTACCACTCAGCATGAGGTGATAGGAGAGCCTTTTTATGATAAGCTTTTGGATTTTGCCATGGAGTTTTTTGCAGACGAGTGGGGACAGGTACATTTTATAGGGTATTCTTTATTTGAAACAGACAAGAGAGGTGTTTATAAAGAAAACTTGTTGGCGGCGGATCGGGTTATTGAAGCGAGGATATCCACTTATGTTTCTGCGGAAATCTTACATCAGGTTGGGAGGATGTTACAGGTAGAGTTGGCGGAAGTTATAAAAGGGAGTTACGAAGGCTATCTGGGGGTGGATATGATGATATGCCGTACCCAAAACGGCGGGTATGCCATTCATCCGTGTGTGGAAATAAATCTTCGTATGAATATGGGAGTGGTAGCACGTTTGATATATGATAACTATGTGTGTGATGGCGTGCAGGGACGGTATGTTATAGAATATTATGCAAAGCCTGGTGAGGCATGGCATTCTCATCTTGCGCTTCAAGAAAAGTATCCTTTATATCTGGAGAATGGAAAAGTGAAGTCGGGTTATTTGTCACTTACACCGGTAGAGAACAATACGTCCTATCAGGCATATATCTTAATTTGATTTTCCGGATAAAGGAAGATACAGAAAAGAGGGGATGGTTACCATCCACCCCCTAATGCTTTATACAATTTTACTAATGTAATTTGTTTGTCTCTTATTGCATTACTTAATCCTATTTGTGCATCGAAATAGCTACGTTGTGCATCCAATACATCCAAATAGCCTATTACTCCATTGATGTATTGCAATTGGGCCAGTTCCATTGTTGCTTTAGAGGAACGTTCCAGTTGCAGACGCGATTCGTAGATATCTTTTATCTTATTGAAGTCCACAATGGCATTGCGGGCCTCTTTGAATGCAGTCAGCACTGATTTTTCATAGCTGTAGCATTCCTGTTCGTATGCGGCTTTCTTAGCCTTTAGGGTTGCTCTGTATTTTCCCATGGCGAAGAGAGGAGTGAGAAGATTGCCACTGATATAATGAATGGGTGATTTAAAGAAATCAGAGAATTCTTCACTTTCTACGCCATATTGTGCTGTGAGGCTGAGTCGTGGGAACATATTGGTATAGGCAATACCTACACTGGCATTGGCTGCTATTAATTTCTGTTCTGCTTCGCGTACATCGGGACGACGTTCCAACAGAGTGGAGGGTAGACCTACTGGTAATGTTTCAGGTAGTTTTACCTCTTCGGGTAGAATGGAACGCTGTATGCGGTGCGGGTATTCGCCTGCCAGGAATGCGATATCATTTTCTTTCAATGAAATTTTCCTTTCCAGTTCAGGAACTAAAGTTGCGGTACGTGCATACTCCACTTGTGCCTGTTGATAGGAAGTTTCTGAAGTTAGTCCTCCTTCAAAACGAAGCTTTGCCAGGCGTACTCCTTCTTTACGGGCATAGAGTGTTTGACGAACGATGTTCAGCTCATTGTCTAATGCGACCAATTCAAAATAGGCTTGTGCCACTTCGGACACAATACTCATTTTCAAAGCACGTTGCGCCTCGATGCTTCCCAGAAATTGTGCTATGCTTTTGTCTTTTGCCCAACGCAGGTTACCCCATAAGTCTAATTCCCAAGTCACGGTAAGTTTACCACCCTGTTCGGGGTCATTTTTATAGTTGTCACCACCATAATTACTTCCTTCTTTTTGGGCATAAGCGCTTCCGTTCAGTTGGGGGAAAAGGTTGGCAAAGTCTATGCGCTTCATTGCGGCAAGTTCTTTTACACGTGCCGCAGCAATTTTCATGTCTTTGTTGTTATCCAACGTCTTTTCTATCAGGCTTTGCAAGGTTGTGTCCGTATAGATTTCCCACCATTGCATATCGGCTATAGATAATGTATCCTGTTGTCGTAATGTATCTAATTGTTGGGGAAGATGTAAGTCGGGACGTGTGTAGTGCTTACCTAATTGGCAAGAAGTCAGCAAAGTCATTCCTGATACGGCTATATATAATAATGTATGTTTCATCATTTCTTTCATCTTTTTATATCCTTATTTTTGTTTCATCTTCGCTTTCATCTTGTATATCAGTACAAAGAAGAAAGGTACTAACAAAATTCCCACAGTTACAGCAAAGATCATTCCGAAGAATACACCTGTACCAATAGCCTGACGGCTGGCTGAACCTGGCCCGCTGGCAATGACCATAGGTAACATACCTAAGATGAATGCCAATGAAGTCATCAAAATAGGTCGGAAACGGAGCTGTGAAGCATGAAGTGCAGCTTGTACTACATCTACTCCTTTGTCTACTTGTTCTTTGGCAAACTCTACAATAAGAATTGCATTTTTGGCGGCTAGTCCTACCAGCATCACCAATCCGATCTGGAAATAGACATCATTCTCCAGTCCACAGCCCCATACACCTAGATAAGCACCTAATGCGGCTACAGGCAAAGAGAGTAATACTGCAACCGGTACCATCCAGCTTTCGTATAAGGCAGCAAGGAACAAAAATACGAACATGAACACTAATGCCAGCACCATGCCGGTCTGTCCACCTGCCTGTTTTTCCTGGAAGGATAGTCCGCTCCATTCTACACCGATATTTTCCGGTAGGTGTTCGCGGGCTATTTGTTCGATAATTTCCATAGCCTGTCCTGAACTGTAACCGTCTGCGGCCTCACCGAGAATCACAGAACTGTTGAACATATTAAAACGTTTGATGCTGCCCGGACCAGTGGTATACGAAGTGGTACCCAGCGAGGTGAGCGGTATCATGGCATTGTCTGTACCCCGTACAAAAAATAGGTTGATATTCTCCTTATGTTCCCGGTAGGGTGCTTCTGCTTGAATATATACACGGTAGATACGATTAAACATATTGAAATCGTTTACATATACCGAACCTGTATAAGCTTTCATAGTCGAGAATACATCGGCTAAAGGTACTCCTGAGAATTTTACTTTGTCACGGTCTACATCAAAATAAAGTTGGGGGATATCCGCTTGTAAAGCCGAAGATAAACCTGATAATTCCTTACGTTTTGATGCATAATACATCAATGTATCCGTAGCTTGTACCAAATTTTCGAAAGTGGCATCTCCACGTGCTTCCAATTGCATTTCGAACCCGCCCGAACTGCCCAATCCCGGAATAACGGGAGGGGTGGAAAGATATACCTTGCATTCGGGGTATTGTGACATGTCTTTTTTTACCTGTGCCATAATATTGTCAATAGTTTGCGAGTCACGTTCCTCCCAAGGTTTTAAGATGACAGTCAGTTCACTTCGTGCCTGACTGGTTCCTACACGCGGACTGCTTCCCGCCACACTTTGCACATATTCCACTGCCGGATTTTTCATCAGGTATTCCACAGCACGTTCTGTTACGATACGTGTACGTTCCAACGTTGCACCTTCGGGTAGCTCCAACTCTATTTTAAAATACCCTTGGTCTTCGATGGGGAGGAAGCTGGTGGGAATGATGCGATGGATTAACAGGATGGCGATCAATACCATGCCGAATGTGCTCAGTACCCGACGCGGGTGTTTCACAATGTGTTTGATAAGCCCTACATATTTATGATTGCCGATAGCCAGCCACTCATTGATACGGCGGAATACGATATTCTTTTTCTTGTTCGGATCTTCCGGTTTCAGAATAAGTGAACACATGACTGGACTCAGTGTCAAAGCTACTACCGTAGACAGTAATACAGATACTACGATGGTTACCGTAAACTGGCGATAAAGTTGTCCGGTAATTCCACCTAGAAAACTTACGGGAACAAATACTGCTGCCAGTACCAAAGAAGTGGCGATAATGGCTCCTGTAAGTCCTTCCATAGCTTTCTTGGTAGCTTGGTAGGGAGATAGTTTCTCCTCTTCCATGATACGCTCCACATTCTCTACTACCACGATAGCATCGTCCACCACAATACCGATGGCAAGTACCAACCCCAACAGGGTCAGGATATTAAGCGAGAATCCGAAAATCAACATGAATCCGAAAGTTCCAATCAGTGAGATAGGTACGGCAACTAGTGGGATAACTGTTGCACGCCAGCTTTGGAGTGAAAGGTATACTACGATAATAACCAGTATCAGGGCTTCAAACAGTGTTTTGTACACTTCATGAATAGATTCCGAAATATATGTGGTCATATCGAAAGGTATCTCGTAACTCATTCCTTCGGGGAAATTCTTGCTGATTTCCTCCATAGCTTCTTTCACGCTTTTTGCTACTTCCATAGCGTTGGCTCCTGGTAACATATAGATGGCCAATACCGCTGCATTTTCTTTGTTGATGGCACTCTCGGTATTGTATGATTGTGCTTCGAGTGAGATGCGGGCCACATCACGTAAACGGATGATGGAACCATCGGCATTGGCACGGACTACGATTTCCTCAAACTGGCTTACAGTAGATAGACGTCCCTGAGTAGTGATGGGAATGGTTACGTCTAATCCTTGTACGGGTTGTTGTCCCAGTACACCGGCTGCTGATTCCCGATTTTGGTCTTTCAGTGCATTCTGCAGATCGGCTACGGTCAGACCGAAATTGGCCAGTTTGTCGGGCTGTACCCAAATTTGCATGGCGTAATATCGGCTTCCGATGTTTGAAACACGTCCTACGCCAGGGATACGGCGGATTAGGTCCAGTACATTCAGAGTAGCAAAGTTGCTAAGGTATATTTCATCGAATTTCGGGTCGGTAGAGGTAAGGCATAGGGTTAGCAATTGACTGGCAGCCTGTTTCTCTACCGAAATACCATTTTGTATAACTTCTGCTGGAAGACGTGATTCTGCTAACTTGATACGGTTCTGTATTTCTACTGCCGCCAGATCGGGATCTGCCGAGATATCAAAAGTGACGGTGGCTGAAAAACCTCCCGAATTGGAACTGTTTGATTCCATGTAAAGCATTCCTGGAGTACCGTTCAATTCCTGTTCTATAGGAGTGGCTACCGCTTGTGATACTGTCAGGGCACTGGCACCCGGATAGGATGCGCTGATTTTCACTACCGGCGGAGTAATCTGCGGATATTGGTCAATGGGTAGCATCGTGAGACCGATGATACCGACAATGACTATTAATATGGAGATGACAGCTGAAAATACCGGTCTGTCTATAAAGAAACTAACTTTCATAATGTCTATTGTTTTTTTGAATGCGTAAATTTTCCTCCATAGGGGAATTCGTATTCGGGAGTGAAATTATCCGATCGTATCTTCTTCCTCCGTTTTTTTGTCCTCTACGGCAGGACTTACTTTCACTTTCATGCCTGGATTCAGCTTGTGGTATCCTTCTATGACAATGTCTTCTCCGGGGGCCAAGCCTCTTTCCACCACTACTTGATTTTGGAATTCAGGACCTAATTCAATGAAACGTCTCTCTACTGTAGAATCTTTGCGCATTACATAAATATAGGCGCCGCCTTTTTCTATGATAACGGACTTTAACGGGACTACCGTAGCACTCTCTCTGACATCCAATAATAGTTTTACTTTGGTGAACTGTCCAGGAAGTAATATCCGTTCTGGATTCGGCATTTCGGCACGTACGGAGAATGTACCTGTGCGTGGATCAACTTGCGGTTCGGCAAAGTCTACCAGTCCTTTGTATGGATAAATAGTATTGTCTGCTAGAGTAATGGAAACATTGGGTTGCCAAGAGCGGGTAGAGTCTTTTTGACCTAAGTTCACATTACGCTCTTTGCTTTTCAGATAGTCTAGAGCTGTCATGCTGAAATCCACTAATACAGTATCACTTTTTACTACGGTGGCAAGCAGTGATTTGCCACTTGGACCTACCAATGTCCCTAAATCCACGTGGCGTTCACTGATATGTCCTGCTAACGGAGAACGAACTATCGTATAACCTAGTTCCAGTTCTGCTTGATCAAGGTCGGCACTACTCATAGCTACCGAGGCTTCTGCTGTTTCATATGCAGCAGTAGCATTGTCCAAGTCCAACTGGCTGGCAGCATTTTGTTCATATAGCGGACGGATACGTTCTAAATCGCGTTTTGCTTTTTGTGCCTGTGCTTCATCTTTTTTCAATTGGGCACGCGCTTTGTCAGCTTTGGCTCGATATTGATCTTGATTGATAACAAACAGCACTTGATTCTTAGTGACATATGTACCTTCTGCGAAAAGCATTTGTTCTAAATATCCCTCTACTCGGGCACGTACTTCAACGAATTGCTGTGCACGTACGCGTCCTACATATTCACCATATATTTCCACATCGTCTTGCGTTGCCGGTGCTATGGCAACTACTGGAAGTTCCGGCATCTTTGCCGGTCGATGGGAAACAATCAGGTAAATCCCGATAACTAGTCCAATACCTATTACTACAAGCGCTGTTCTTTTCTTTTTTAGCGCAATTTCTTTGTGTGTAAAAAATAGTTTCATACTTTAGTTTTGTTATTGTTTAAGATGCCGTCAGTAGGAATACAAGCAGCGTGCCAAACTACTGTAAATAGCCTTTCCTTTTCATAATCAGTGTTTTATTACTGCCTTTTGTTGATAGGGAAAGTGTGGAAAACAGGCAACAGCTGTAGAATAATTCCACAGTAGGCGAATTAAATTTAGTAGAGGATTATCGATTTGGATGCAAAAATAGTAAAATAGTGGGTAATTTTAAAATATTTATTCATTATTCATTATGATGAGGACGATGTTGTAGTGTTAGCAGATATGTATGTAATTTAAATTTTGCTTGAGATCGTCATATCTGCAACCTTGTTGTTTTGAAATACGCTCCCTTTCATTTTGAAAAGGGTAGTGTTTCCCTTTTTTTTATGACTTCATATAATATCTGTTTGTTTATCAATAGTTTATAATGTTGTTTTTCATTTTGGCATAGTATTCGCTATATACTTGTCGAATATAAAAGGTATAAAAAGATGGGAGAATTTTATAATCCAGATAAATTATATAAAGGTGGAAGCCGGAATAATAGCTTGATAAATAAAAAAATGATATTCCGTGTATTGGGGGTATTACTTTTTATTGAATCTGCTATGTTCCTGCTTTGTGCGGCTGTTTCCTTATGTTACGGTGAGCAAGATTATCAATATTTTCTATATACCATTCTTTTGAATACATTGGTCGGTGGAGTTTTGCTAATTTGTAGTAGAGGTGCTGAGAATCGGCTGACACGACGAGATGGGTACTGCATTGTAACTTTTACTTGGTTTTTGTTTACGTTGTTTGGAATGTTGCCTTTTTATTTTAGTGGAGGAATCCCTTCGGTGACGGATGCCTTTTTTGAAACCATGTCGGGTTTTACTACTACAGGAGCTACTATATTGGATGATATAGAATCTCTTTCACATGGTCTGTTATTTTGGCGTAGCTTGACACAATGGATAGGTGGCTTGGGTATTGTCTTTTTTACTATTGCTGTGCTTCCTATTTTCGGGGGAGGAACTATACAACTTTTTTCAGCTGAGGCTATCGGGGTGACGCACGACAAAACACATCCCCGGATTGATGTGATGGCTAAGTGGCTGTGGATGATATATGCTATTCTTACAATTGCAGAAACTGTGCTGCTGATGATAGGAGGAATGAGTTTTTTTGATGCGGTATGTCATTCATTCTCAACAACGGCTACAGGTGGTTATTCTACCAAACAAGCTAGTGTAGCTTATTGGAACTCTCCGTTTATAGAATATGTAATAGCGATATTTATGATCCTTTCGGGTATTAATTTCTCTCTCTATTTTATGTGTCTGAAAGGGAAAGGCAAGCGTTTATTTCAGGATGATGAATTCCGTTGGTTTATGAAATCAGTGAGTATTCTGACACTTGTTATTACGTTTGCCTTAGTTTTTCAGAATCATTATGATTGGGAAAAGGCATTCCGCAGGGCTCTGTTTCAAGTAGCTACGGCGCATACGTCATGCGGCTTTGCAACGGATGATTATAACTTGTGGCCATCTTTTACATGGATGCTTCTTATTTTTGCTATGTTGTCAGGTGGATGTACGGGGTCTACTAGTGGGGGAATCAAAAACATGCGCCTTATGATTCTGGCGCGTAATATCAAAAATGAATTCAAACGGATGCTGCATCCTAGGGCTGTATTGCCTGTTCGTGTGAACCGTCAGGTTATATCGCCTTCCATCATTGCTTCAGTGAATACATTCTTTGTATTTTATTTGTTCTGTATTTTGGCCGGATGGATACTGCTGATGTTTTTCGGGGTGGGGCTGACTGAGGCGATGAGTACGGTTATTTCTAGCTTAGGCAATGTAGGACCGGGGTTAGGGGCATTCGGTCCTGCTTTTTCGTGGGCGGCGTTGCCCGATGCTGCTAAATGGGTATTGTCGTTCCTTATGTTGATAGGGCGTTTGGAATTGTTTGCTGTGTTGTTGCTTTTCTATTCAGGATTTT
>OLWD01001081.1_pt1 | contig 10351 bp, 10 predicted proteins | sample 1673971 | NCBI WGS metagenome assembly OLWD01 (sample SAMEA103958136, study PRJEB25191) | human gut metagenome | reverse complement strand
TGGTTAACTGCCAGAAGGAAATGCGCAAAGCCGTTGATTGCGGATATTGGAATATGTTCCGCTTCAATCCTGCCATGAAGGCAGAGGGCAAAAATCCGTTCACAATGGACAGCAAAGCTCCCTCTGCAAGCTATCAGGACTTCATTATGGGCGAGGCACGTTACTCATCACTTACCCGTTCCTTCCCCGACCGTGCAGAAAAGCTGTTTAAGAAAGCAGAAGACACCGCTGTTGAGCGTTACAACCATCTGCTTCGCTTGGGCGAGCTTTACGGTGCAAAATAATTAAAGCTTAAGGCTTTGAATCGGAGCTGTCTGATTAAGGCAGCTCCGTTTTTGTTTTTATAATACAGTATAAAAAGCACGGCATTCGCAAAAAACGCAGGGGCTGATAAATATTGAAGGCTGTTTTTTCAAGTGTCAGCCGCGGGATTTTTTCATAACAGTTACCGTTGTTTCACATTTGTTTTTTCTTAAAAGCAGTGCAAAAAACTTGCATTTAATTTGTTTTTTCAAATTTTTTATATTGATTTTTTCTAAGGTTTTGGGTAAAATATATTCCGAGATAGAATTACCTGTATTTTAAGGAGAGAACAAATGAAAATTTTGTTTTATGACACCAAATCATATGATCGTGAATCATTTGACAAGGTTTTGAGCAACTACAACGACATTGAAATTGAATATCTTAAAACCGATATCTCCCTGCACACGGCACGTCTTGCAAAAGGTTACGACGCCGTTTGCGTTTTTGTTGCGTCGGTTGTTGACCGAGCTGTGGTTGAAAGGCTTTCTCAGCGCGGAGTAAAGCTTATTCTGCTGCGCTGCGCCGGCTTTAACAATGTTGATATTGAAGCGGCAAACGAATTCGGAATAACCGTTATGCGCGTGCCGGGTTACTCGCCCGAGGCTGTGGCAGAGCACGCATTGGCGCTTGCGTTTGCTGTTAACCGTCACATACACAAGGCATACATTAAAATGCGTGAAAACAACTTTAGCTTAATAGGACTCACGGGCAAGAACTTAAGCGACAAAACCGCAGGCATAATAGGCACGGGAAAAATAGGTGCTGCAATGTGCCGCTTTTGTCACGGAATCGGAATGGACGTTATCGCATACGATAAATTCAAAAACCCCGATCTGCCATTTGTTAAATATGTTTCGTTTGACGAGCTGCTTAAAAGCAGTGACCTTATATCTCTGCACTGTCCGCTTACCGATGAGAGCTACCATATGATAAACACCGAGGCTATTGACAAGATGCGCGACGGCGTTATTTTGGTAAACACCTCACGCGGTGCGCTTATCAGCACAGAGGACCTTATTAAAGGCATAAGAAAGCACAAGTTCTCCGGCGTCGGCCTTGACGTTTACGAAGAGGAGCAGCACAATGTTTTTGAAAACCGCGAGGACGATATTCTTGAAACGTCGATAACCGCAAGGCTGCTTTCATTCCCCAACGTTATTGTTACTTCTCACCAAGGCTTTTTAACCGAGGAAGCACTTGAGGCGATAAGCATAACGACGCTTGAAAACGCCGAGAGTTTTATTAAGGGCGAGCCGATTAAGGAAAATGTGGTTAGCTGACGGAAGCTTTGTTTTTTATTTATATTGTTAACGTCACTGAAAACTGCAGGATAAATCAAACTTTGCATTGGGTTCTTATATATAAAAACAGCAGGCATTTGTCCCCATTTTGGAAATGCTTGCTGCTTTTTTTATTTTCTTTAAGCGGCGGTCGCAACTAAAGCACCTTCTAAAATCGGCAAGACTTTCAAAACGCTGCGGTTTGAAGTTTTCAAAGAGGTTTCGCAAAGATGCGTAAGCCGCAGTGCGAGGGCGCGCAGCGGAACGCTGCTGTGCCGAGCGCGCGGCAAGATTGCTCCGTTTCCGAGCTTTTGTCAAAAGGCTCAGACAGCCGCGCGCTCGGCACGGCAGCTTCGCTTAGCTTTCCCGCACTGCGGCTGCTCAATTATACCATAACTGCCTTTTGGCAATTACAAAAAACAAAAACCGCCGACCGTTTTAAACAGTCAGCGGTTTGGTTTTCACCGGCATATATTACATCTGTTTTCTTCCCTCAAGGGCTTTAGAAAGCGTTACCGAATCGGTATATTCAAGGCTGCCGTTAACGGGTATACCGTAAGCGAGACGCGAAACGGTTATGCCCATCGGCTTTGCAAGGCGGCAGATATAGCTTGCCGTTGTCTCGCCCTCAACCGACGGATTTGTTGCCATTATAAGCTCTTTAATTTCGCTGCCGGAAAGCCTTGCCATAAGCTCTTTAAGCTTTATCTGCTCAGGCCCTATTCCGTCAATCGGTGATAGCACGCCGTGCAAAACGTGGTAAAGTCCGCGATAATCGTGCGTTTTTTCAAGCTTGATAACATCGCGCGGGTCTTCAACAACACATATCACCGAGCGGTCGCGGCTTTCGTCCGCACAAATGGGACACAGCTCGCGGTCGGTCAGATTTTGGCAAACGGGACAATAGTGCAGCGCTCTTCTTGCCGAAACCACGGCGTCGCAAAATTCCGTTGCCTGCTCTTCGGGCATCGAGAGCACATAAAACGCAAGCCTTGCGGCGGATTTTCTGCCCACTCCCGGCAGTCGTGCAAAGGCGTCGGTAAGCCGCGCAAGCGGCGGTAAATCATAGCTTGCCATTTTTAAAACAGTCCATTCATTCCGGGAATATTAAGTCCGCCTGCAAGGCTGCCCATCTCTGTTTCTGCGGTTTGAGCGGCGTTCCTTATCGCCTCGTTAACAGCAACAGTGATAAGATCCTCCAACATTTCAGTGTCCTCGGGGTCAACCGCGTCGGGGTTTATTGTAAGCTTTTTAATTTCGTGCTTGCCGTTAACCGTAACCTCAATCATACCGCCGCCGGAGGTTGCAGTGTATTCTCTTTCGTCAAGGTCGGCTTGCAGCGCCGCCATATCCTCTTGCATCTGCTGCGCTTTTTTAAGCATTGCGCTCATATTTCCGCCGCCCTTTGTCATTCCGGGTACTCTTGCTTTCATAAAAAATGCTCCTTTTTCGCCGCACAAGCGGCGGTATTTCTTTTGTTTATTTTTCGCCGAGATTGTTAAGTCTGTCCAAAAAGCCCATCATCGGGTCGTTTTTTATCTCGGTTTGTTCCTTTTCCATAACGGGCACAAGCTCTTTTCCGCTTACCGATGAAATAGCTGCCACAAGCCCTTTATAATTTATGCCGTCTGTTTTTGCAAGCATATGCCGCAGCTGCGACGACGGCGAGTGAATTATTACTCTGTTTCCGCTGACGGTTGCCGTTGAGCCGTTTAGCATACCGAACATAACGGGTGCGGTTTTATAGCAAGCCGATATCACGTCGCCCCAATTTGTAAACGGAGTCTCGGCGGCACATTGTGAATTGACATACGGTGTTTCTGCATGCGCTGCCGCTTGCGGCGTTTCGCTTTCGGCAGAAGATTCCTCGGCTTTAAGCTCAGCTTCGTCGGCGTATGCGCCGTTTGAAAAGCTGCTCTCTTCTACCGTTGTAACGGGCTGTTTTTCAGACGGTATCTTATCGCCTTTTGCGTTTGCGGCGTCTGCTTGAAGTGCCGGTGCTTTTGCTTGTACAGTGCCGTCGGCAAAAGGCGTCGTGCTCGGCAAAGCGGAAAGACCCTGCAGCTTGCGCTCGATTATTTCAATTCTTGCGGCAAGTGCCTCGGGCGACGAATCGGCGCTTTTTGTGCAAAGCTTAATAATTGCCATTTCCAAAACGCTGCGGCGAAGTCCCGAGTCCATTTCGGAATACGCCTTTTCAAAAACCTTTAAAAACCTTAGCGCCGTTGCAGCGCCGAGATTTTTGGCAAATTCGGCATATTTTTTTGCCGTGTTTTCCGTTGACCCTACCGCAGCTTTAGGTTCAACTCCGGCGCAGATAAGCATAATCTTGCGCCAAAAATCGCACAGCTCGCGGCACAGCCTGCCCATATCAACGCTGTCGGCGTGCAGCCTTGCCACCGTCTCAAGTGCGGCGGCTGTATCGTTTTGCAAAAGCTCTCCGCAAAGAGTAAATAAATATTCTTCCGACGCCCTGCCGCAGACCGAATTGACCAGCTCTTCGGTTATATCGTTTCCCGCGGCGGTGCAAAGGTCGAGAATCGAAAGCGCGTCTCTCATTCCGCCGTCGGCAAGCTCTGCAATAAGCTCTGCCGCGCCGTCGGATAAGGCAAACTGCTCGCTGTTTGCAACAAATTTCAGGCGGTTTGCAATAACCTCCGGCTCTATTCTTTTAAAATCAAATCTTTGGCAGCGCGATAAAATGGTGGGCAAAAGCGACTGCACCTCGGTTGTTGCAAGGATAAACACCGCGTGCTCGGGCGGCTCTTCAAGCGTTTTTAAAAGCGCGTTTGAAGCCGCTGCCGAAAGCATATGCACCTCGTCTATAATATACACTCTGTATTTTGCCTGCGCCGGAGCGAAAACAATGCGGTCTCTTAAATCTCTTATATGGTCAACGCCGTTGTTTGAAGCGGCGTCTATCTCAACAACATCGGGCACGGAATCGTTGAGAATACCGATGCAGTTTTTGCATTTCCCGCAGGGGTTGCCGTCGACAGGCTCAAGGCAGTTTACAGCGCGTGCAAGAATTTTTGCACAGGTGGTTTTGCCCGTTCCGCGAGAGCCTGTAAAAAGATATGCGTGCGAAACCGAGCCGCGCTCAACCTGTCTTTTGAGTGTTGTGGTTATGTGCTCTTGCCCCACAACATCGGAAAACACAAGCGGACGGTATTTTCTGTAAAGTGCTTTATACATAACCCCTGCCATCTCCTATCCCTTTAAAAAGGCATACCCTTTAATGTACAAACGAACAGATTTACTGCGGCACACGAAAAGCTCCACTTAATGCTGCTCGGTTCCCCGCCTGACATGGTTCATGGTATTCCGTCGCACAGGACCCGCCCGTTTGTACACTAAAAGGTACGCCTGCTTTTGCTATTATACAATAAAAGTGCCCAAAATACAAGCGGTTTTTAAAAAAAGACTTGCTTTTTTAAAAAAATGTGTTATAATATGTAGCGTAAGATTTTGTGTAAAAGGAGAGTGGGTTTTCGCCCACTCTCTTGTTTTTCCGCAAGAGAACAAAAGAGTTGAGCCGTTATTGGGCACAACAGAAAAACGCACGCAATTACGGAAAGGAGCTTGATGCCTTTAATGGCAACATCAAAAACCGCGCAGATCGTGGCAGACCTTGTAAGGCCCGAGGTTGAAAAGCTGGGACTGAGACTCTGGGACGTCCGCTATTTAAAAGAGGGCGCTTCGTGGTATTTAAGAGTGTATATCGACAGCGACAACGGAATAAGCATTGACGACTGTACAAACGTTTCCCACGCAATCGACCCGATAATCGACGAGGCAGACCCGATTCGCGAATCATACTTTTTGGAGGTATGCTCCCCCGGCATTTGCCGCGAGCTTGTAACCGACGAGCACTTTGTCCAAATGGCAGAAAAAAGAGTGCTTGTTCACACCGTGAGAAACGAAAACGGAAAACGCGATATTTTCGGCACGCTTTTAAAAAGGACAGACGACAGCGTTGTGCTTTTGTGCAACGAAGAGGAAACGGCAATTTCGCGTGCAAACATTGCGTTTGTGCGGCTTGACGAAGAGGAACAATAACAAATAACAATATTTCAGGGAGGAAAAAACGGAAAATGAGCAGCGAAATTATAAACGCTATAAAATTTATGGCACAGGAAAAAGGAATTGACAGCCGGATTTTGGCGCAAAAGGTAGGCGACGCCATTGCGACCTCTTGCAAAAAGGCATACGGCGGCAACGAGATAACATTTTGCGAAGCGGATACGGAAAACGACATCTTCCGCATTTACATTCGCAAAAACGTTGTTGATGAAATTGAAAACGACTACACCGACATTCTGCTTGCCGACGCAAAGAAATACGATAAAAACGCCGAAGTAGGCGGCACTGTTGACATTGACCTTGACACTAAAAAGTTCGGCAGAATAATTGCTCAGTCGGCAAAGAACGTTATCCACCAAGGTATCCGCGAAGCGGAGCACGGCAAGGTTTTGGAGGAGTTCCAAAGCAAAAACAAGGACATTGTAACGGCAATCATTCAGAGAATCGATCCGAAAACCGGCAATGCAACAATAACAATAAACGGCAGCGAGGCTGTTTTGCCGAAGGTTGAGCAGGTTCCCGACGAGGTTCTTAACGAGGGCGACCACGTAAAGGTTTACATCGTTGATGTTCGCTCCACCGAAAAGGGCCCCAAGGTTATGATCTCCCGCACACACCCGGGGCTTGTTACCCGTCTTTTTGAAGCGGAAGTGCCCGAGATCTTCGACGGTACTATCGAGATAAAAGCAGTCTCCCGTCAGGCAGGCTCAAGAACAAAGCTCGCCGTGCTTTCAAAGGACGAAAGCATCGACCCCATCGGCGCTTGCATCGGTCAGCGCGGTATGCGTGTTAACAAAATCGTTGAGGAGCTCGGCGGAGAGAAGATAGACATTGTTAAATATTCGGAAGACCCCGCAGCGTTTATTTCGGAAGCCCTGTCACCTGCCAAGGTCGTGGGCGTTGAAATTCTGGACGAGGAACAAAAATCCTGCCGCGTGACCGTGCCCGATTCTCAGCTTTCTCTTGCTATCGGCAACAAGGGTCAGAATGTGCGCCTTGCGGCAAGACTCACAGGCTGGAAGATAGACATTCGTCCCGAAAGCGGCTTCTTCGGCGAGGGCGAAGAGGAAGAAAACAAAGAGAGCGAAAACGAATAACTTCCAAACCGGAATTTTGATTTCGGAGAATAATACAAAAAACGAAGGGAGCGCTTAATAAAATGCAGCAGAAAAAAGTGCCGATGCGAATGTGCACCGGCTGCGGCGAAAGAAAGCCAAAAAAAGAGTTTGTGCGCGTTGTAAGAACACCCGAGGGCAATGTGGTGATAGACGCCACGGGAAAAACCTCCGGCAGAGGAGCATATATCTGCAAGAGTGCCGAATGCTTGAAAAAGGCAATTAAAAGCGGCAGAATCTCGCGTGCTTTCGGCGTTACCGTTCCCGACGAAATATATAAAGAGCTGGAGGGCGAGCTAAACTGAGCACCGATAAATTTTTGGGAATGTTGGGCATCTGCCGCAAGGCAGGCAAGCTTGAAATCGGGTTTGCTCGCTCGGCGGAATCATTGAAAACCAAGAGGTCGTTCGGCATTTATGTTGCCTCCGACCTTTCCGCAAAAACCGAAAAGGAGCTTTCGTACATTGCGGCCAAGTCGAACATACCCGTAGTTCGCACTTGTTACGACAGCGCCGCCCTGTCGCAGGCAGTCGGAATTAAAACCGGTGTGTTGTCTGTTAACGACGAGGGTTTTGCAAACGCTCTTAAGGAGAAATACAAGGGGGAAAGCCAAATATGAATAAAAAATACCGCGTTCACGAGGTAGCAAAGGATTTTGAAAAGACAAGTAAAGAAATACTTGAAATATTGAGCAGCCATTCAAGCGGCGAAAAGAAGAGTATGACAGCGCTTGAAGAAAGCGAGCTTGACATTATTTTTGAAAAGCTCACCGCAGCGTCTTCCGTTAAAAGCTTTAAGGATTACCTTGCAGACGGCAAAAAGGCAGAGCCTGAAAAGAAGCCGGAGAAAAAACCGCTTAAGCGCGACGTTTCCGACCGCCGTGCCGAACAGGAGCGCATTGCAAAGCAGCTTTTAGAAGCAGCTGCTCTTGCCGCAAAGCAAAACGAGGAAGCAAAGAAAGCGGAAGAGAAAAAGAAAGCCGCTGCCGAAAAAGCGGCAGTGGAAAAGACAAAGGCGGAAAAACCCGCTGCCGAGAAAGCCGAAAGCAAAGCAAAGACCGATCAAAAGGTTCAGAAAACAGAGCAGCCGAAAGCTGCCGAAAAGCCCAAGAGCACCGAGCCCAACCTGCACCCCTTTAAAGCAAAGGAGAAAAAGCAGGTCGGTGCGCAGCCTAACCGCGGACCGCAGCAGATAAGGCACGTTGACACACGCACGGTTAATGTAAACATTGATAAATACAACGAAAAATACGAAAACATTGCTCCTGCAAACTCCTTTAAGGACACAATGCAGCGCAAGCAGAAAATCAAGCAGAAATCTCAGGATTACCGCCGTCCGAAGGGTGTTAAGCGTGAAAGCGAGGCTGATAAGCTGAGACGTTTGCAGCTTGAAAAAATCAAGAAAACCCCCGTCACCGTTACTTTGGGAGACGAGATAGTGGTAAGAGATCTTGCGGTTGCTATGAAAAAATCGGCAACCGATATTATAAAAACCCTTATGAAGCTCGGCGTTATGGCTTCGATTAACGATACAATCGATTTTGACACCGCAGAGCTTATTGCAACCGAGCTTGGCTGCAAGGTGCAAAAGCAGGTTACGGTTACCATTGAAGAGCAGATTATGGACGACGCAGAGGACAAGGCAGAGGATCTGGTAGAGCGTGATCCGGTTGTTGTTGTAATGGGTCACGTTGACCACGGCAAGACCTCTATTCTCGACGCGATTCGCAACACCGCCGTAACAGATACCGAAGCCGGCGGAATTACTCAGCACATCGGTGCATATCGTGTAAAATGCGGCAACAGAGATATTACTTTCCTTGATACTCCCGGTCACGCTGCGTTTACTTCAATGCGTTTGCGCGGCGCAAAGTGCACGGATATTGCAGTGCTTGTTGTGGCGGCGGACGACGGTATTATGCCGCAGACGATTGAGGCTATCAACCACGCAAAGGCAGCCGAAGTTCAGATTATTGTTGCGATGAACAAAATGGATAAACCCGAGGCTGATCCCGACCGCATAAAGCAGCAGCTTACAGAGCACGGTCTTGTGCCCGAGGAATGGGGCGGCGACGTTATCTGCGTGCCGGTTTCCGCAAAAACACACGAGGGTATTGACACCCTGCTTGAAAACATTTTGCTTGTTGCCGATATGCAGGAGCTTAAAGCCAACCCCGACAGAAAGGCAAAGGGCACGGTTATTGAGGCTCGCCTTGATAAGGGCAGAGGTCCGGTTGCAACCATTCTTGTGCAAAACGGAACCCTGCACTCCGGCGATGTTATTGTTGCCGGTACCGCAGTGGGCAGAGTGCGTGTTATGACAAACGAAAACGGAGCGGAGCTGAAAACGGCAGGCCCCTCTGTTCCTGTTGAAATAACGGGTCTTGCGGAAGTGCCGTCCGCAGGCGATTCTTTCGACGCGGTAAGCGACGAGCGTTTGGCAAGGCAGCTTGTTGAGCAGCGCAAGCACAAGCAAAAAGAGGAAACCTGGAACAGCCGCAACAAGGTTACGCTTGATAACCTTTTCTCTCAGCTTGAGCAAGGCGATATGAAAGAATTGAGCATAATAGTAAAAGCAGACGTGCAAGGCTCTGTTGAAGCCGTGCGTGACAGCCTGGAAAAGCTTTCAAACGACGAGGTTCGTGTGCGTGTGATCCACGGCGGCGTGGGTGCTGTTAACGAATCCGACGTTATGCTTGCAGGCACTTCAAACGCGCTGATAGTCGGCTTTAACGTGCGACCCGACCCGGTTGCAAAAGAAAATGCCGAAAAGGACGGCGTGGAAATAAGGCTTTACCGCGTTATTTACGATTGCATTGAAGAGGTTGAAGCCGCAATGAAGGGTATGCTTGCTCCGAAATTCCGCGAGGTAATTATGGGAACCGTTGAGGTTCGCCAGACCTACAAAATCTCTGGAATAGGCACAATTGCAGGCTGCTATATAACAAACGGTAAGGTAAACCGCACATGCGAAATCCGCGTTGTGCGCGACGGCATTGTGGTTGCTGAGGACAAAATTCAGTCGCTGCGCCGCTTTAAAGACGATGTTAAGGAAGTTGCACAGGGCTATGAGTGCGGCATCGGTCTTGAAAAATTCCAGGACGTTAAAGAGGGCGACGTTTACGAAGCCTTTGTTATGGAAGAATACAGAGATTAAGCGAAAAGGCTTTTCGATAATATTTGCGGCGGATATCGCATTTCTTTTGCGTGCCGCAGCAGCCTTTGCGCTTTTTTAAAAATGCACTTAATTGCGGATTATTGCTTGCGTTATGCCCGATTATTTCTATTGGGAACAGCAATTTTGCGTAGGCTGACGAGAGTCAACCCCCGTAACGCCCGGCGCGCAAGCGCAATTTGTAAAGGAGAAAGATATGGCAGGATATAAAAACGGCAGGATAACCTCGGACATACACCGAGAGATGTCGGCGCTTATTCGCACCTGCAAGGACCCTCGCATTTCACCGCTTGTTAACATCGTTAAGGTTGATGTAAGCGGCGACCTTTCATATGCCAAAATCTACGTCAGCACTATCGACGGCGAACAGGCAACTATCGATACCGTTAAGGG
>OLWD01001077.1_pt1 | contig 10374 bp, 10 predicted proteins | sample 1673971 | NCBI WGS metagenome assembly OLWD01 (sample SAMEA103958136, study PRJEB25191) | human gut metagenome | reverse complement strand
GACCGTGTCTCAGTTCCAATGTGGGGGACCTTCCTCTCAGAACCCCTATCCATCGAAGACTAGGTGGGCCGTTACCCCGCCTACTATCTAATGGAACGCATCCCCATCGTCTACCGGAATACCTTTAATCATGTGAACATGCGGACTCATGATGCCATCTTGTATTAATCTTCCTTTCAGAAGGCTGTCCAAGAGTAGACGGCAGGTTGGATACGTGTTACTCACCCGTGCGCCGGTCGCCATCGGCCTTAGCAAGCTAAGACCATGCTGCCCCTCGACTTGCATGTGTTAAGCCTGTAGCTAGCGTTCATCCTGAGCCAGGATCAAACTCTTCATTGTAAAAGTATTGTTAATCACTCCAAAGGAGTGGTTCTTGCTCTGTTCAGGACGCTCGAATTTAAAAAAGCTTTTCAATTACCTATATATTAATAAGTATTGACGGTTCTTTTTTTTACCCAGATACATATCTTAAAGATTAAGAATGTACCTGCTCTTGTACTACTTGTATTGTTTATGTAAATCTGTTCAAAGATCGCTTGTTTTACGATTGCTTTTCTTTTCAAAAGCGGATGCAAAGGTAAGGACTTTATTTTATATCTTCCAAATATTTTCGGAAGTTTTTTTTATTTTTTTTCTTTCTTCAAGTCATCTCTCTTGCGAAAGGAAGAACAAAGAAAAAAACTGTCGTTACCGCCCGGGTTTCAAAAAGATTGTCAAACAACGCTGCTCTCATTTTGAAAGCGGGTGCAAAGGTAAGAACTTTATTTCATATACTCCAAATAAATCTGAAGTTTTTTTTTCATTTTTCTTTTTAAAGGCGGTATTCATGAAACAAACAGCACCAAATAACAAGAAAAAAGGAAGGGTTCCTACTCCGTTTCTGTCAGAATGTCAAACTATCGCTGCCCCCGTTCTCGAAAGCGGATGCAAAAGTAGCGGATTTGGGAATACGCACCAAATATACAAGGCCTTTTTTATCAGAAATATCAAAACTTTTTCATAAATGACTGATTGACAAACAGGTTGCAGAACATGATTTTTAAAAGGAAAACAAAAGGGGGGAGGAAGACACACAATATATATACACACGCACGTGCGGGCGGGCGTATGGGCGGGCATAAGGACGGGCGGTTTCAAGCCGGACATTACCTGTAAAAAGCCACATAACAGCGGTTTAGTCATTACAACCACAAAACGGACACCCAAATAGCCACCCTATTACGCTTGTTATCAGCAACTTGAACAGGCCCAACAACCACCCCTACAACCAACAAACGGACACAATATAAATAATAAGAAGATAAGATATACTATCGTATATCTACCGGGCAACCGAAAAAAGAAAGGAAGAGGCGCGGAAAGAAAGAGAAAAAGCAGGGGAAGGAACATAAAAAAGGGAAAAGCCAAAAGGATTATACGTTTGAGAAAAACAGATGATGCGTTCGGAGTAAACAAATGATGCGTTAGGGGCAAACAGATGATGCGTTTGAAGTAAACAGATCATCCGTTTTGCACCGGCACGACGATGCATGATTCTCTGAATTCATTATCTTTACCAGTCACTTAAATTTATACACACTGTACAAAGCCCTTCGCTGCCTTTATCCGCAACGCTTGCACAAAGATATCGGATGGAAGTTATGCAAGAAAAGTAAATATCTACAGTTATGACAGTGTAAACATCTACCAAGCAATGGATTAAGGACGGAAAAGTGTAGTTTCTCACATGATTATACGGAGGAGCAGGAATCATAGCGGAGTCTCACTATGACAATCCCCCTGCCAAGACTTATGCACATAGAGAAAGGCTTTGAGCAGCAAGTCGGAGAACCACCGATTAAATTTAAGGTTAACAAAAAAGATTGGCTGTCTGAGAAGATAAAGTACACACCATATACACACTGACATGCGATATTTATAATAAGCACCCTAATTTTCATTCAGAAAAAGACATTTACAGTTGCCATTTCACCTATTTTTCAATTATCTTTGCGACATTAAATAATAAAGATAATATGCAAGAAAAATCTCTTTCATAAATCCATTTGTTATATTCTCCACAAATTATACTTTATATATGAAAAAAACGAAAATCATAAAGCTGTTACCCGCTTATATATTATTGCCTTTGTTACTGAACACCAACACCGCATGCAATAATGGGCAAGCAAGCATCAAACAATCAAAGGTGATTGAGACAGATACTATCACTACCCTCACGCTCCCCACAATACCTGCCATGCTGAATACTGCAGAACTGCGTGCAGACTATCTGGCACGCCACTACTGGGACAATGTGAACTTTGCCGACAGCAACTATGTACACCACCCCGAAGTGACAGAGCAAGGCTGGGTGAACTTCATCGACATTCTGCGGTTAGTACCCGCCTCTACTGCCGACATCGCCCTGAAAACCTTATTTACACAGGCAGAAAAAGAAAAGAAATGCTATATGTACCTGACGTCCCTTGCTGACAAATATCTGTATGACCCCAACTCACCGATGCGCAATGAAAAATTGTACATCTCTGTACTGGACGCTATGCTGAAATCCCCCATTTTGGACGATACAGAGAAAATACGACCGAAAGCCCGTCGAGATTTGGCACAGAAGAACCGCATAGGCACTAAAGCGTTGGACTTCACTTATACACTTGCCAACGGAAAACAAGGCACGCTGTACGCCCTAAAAGCGCCCTACACACTGCTCTTCATCAATAATCCCGGCTGCCATGCCTGCAATGAAACGATTAAAGCCTTGAAGCAGAGCCCTACCGTAAGCCAAGCCATTGCGCAGCACAAGGTGAAGGTTCTTTCCCTCTACCCGGATATAGATCTGGCAGAATGGAAGAAGCACCTCTCCGATTTTCCCAGTGACTGGATTAACGGATACGACAAAAAACAGATGATTGATCAAAAGAACCTATACGATCTGAGGGCTATTCCCACCCTGTATCTGCTGGACAGGGACAAAACAGTACTGCTGAAAGATGCCACAGCCGAAGAGATCGAAGAATATTTGCAGAAGAATATTTGAAAAAGAATCCGCCATTCGGGACACAACAAAGAACCAGCTCTTCATGATAGAAAATAACCTTCTTCGTTGTGCTTCGAATGACGGATAGTAATAAAATTTACGTCTCAGCTACACGCTATTCTATGATTTTTGCATCTTCGATGTCAACATCTGAAGTTTTATCGCCGGCAACCGGTGCTTTTGGACGGAGACGGGTAAACTTAAACCAGTTTATCAATTCCGAAACCGCATAAACCAAACTGGTGATCCCTATAATTATAAATGCCGTAGAACGCACTCCGGTAGGATTGAACAAAGCAATCAGTCCGGCAAGCAATATCAACACCGGAACAACATAAAACCCACCCGGTACGGGTGTCCACCGTCGGGCAGCCGAAAGCGATGCTATCTGCTGCACACCGCCCATCACAAGAATAAAGCCCAATACAAACGTCAACAAATCGGCAAAAAAGCCGGGCATAATAATCAGCCATAGCCCGAATAGCAAGCTACCTACTCCCTCTACAGGAAAACGGCGGCGCACCTCGGCTGCCTGAGCATAATATCCTATGATACTGATGAGCGAAGGTACAAGAAAAATTACACCAATCGTTATCACAAAATAATCGCCGGCCTGATCGGGGAACATCACCAATACCAAGCCAATAACCAGCGCACATATCGCACGCAAGAATGAATAACTTAATCCTTTCATGAGTCTTTGATTTTTTGCGAAGATACATTATTTATCCAAACACTCCCGCATGATGATACGAAAAAAATCAATTTACATTGAGCCATGCGTTCAAGTCTTCGGCAATAAAAAGCCAATATAGCAATAATACAATAGCAATAATTGCACCTACGGCAACCAAATGTTTTCGCTTCATAGTCTGTTCCTTTCTTTTAATATAAATAAATAACGGCTGTTAATTCTATAAAGAACAAAAATTCAGAAAGAATGTTCTTACATAAAAAAAGTAAGATTTATTTTGGTAATTAAAACAATCTGTATTATATTTGCCCCCGTTAAAACAAAAAAAGACAATGAAAACAATATTCGTAAATACATATTGGTGGTGGCACCCGTTACAACTCCGACAGTCGTAAGGGAGCAGCGCTCGTATGTATATATGTAATATATAGTAAAAAACAAAAAGAGCCCTGTCGCACCAAGCGACGGGGCTTTTTTCGTTTAAGCAATAATGCGTTTTGATTTCTGAAATAGTAAATAGTAAATCGTCAAATAGTAAATAACATGATGAATTTCTTAGTTGACAAAGAAGGTTATTACGGAGAGTTCGGCGGGGCATACGTTCCCGAAATCCTCCACAAATGTGTAGAAGAGTTGCAGAACACCTACCTCAAGGTGCTGCAAAGTGAGGACTTCAAGCGTGAATACGACCAGTTGCTGCGCGACTACGTGGGACGCCCTTCCCCACTCTACTTGGCACACCGCTTGTCCGAGAAGTACGGTTGCCGGATTTACCTCAAGCGTGAAGACCTGAACCACACCGGTGCCCACAAAATCAACAACAGCATCGGGCAGGTGTTGCTGGCACGCCGCATGGGCAAGCGCCGCATCATCGCCGAAACCGGAGCCGGACAGCACGGTGTGGCCACAGCCACCGTCTGCGCCTTGATGAACATGGAATGCATCGTCTACATGGGTAAGACCGACGTAGAGCGCCAGCGCGTCAATGTGGAGAAGATGAAGATGCTCGGCGCCACCGTCGTTCCCGTCACCAGTGGCAATATGACGTTGAAGGACGCCACCAACGAAGCCATCCGCGACTGGTGCTGTCATCCCTCGGACACCTACTACGTGATAGGTTCCACCGTCGGCCCGCATCCGTACCCCGACATGGTGGCACGCCTGCAGTCCGTCATCAGCGAAGAAATCAGGAAACAACTTCTTGAGCATGAAGGACGCGAATGCCCCGACTACCTCATCGCCTGCGTAGGCGGAGGAAGCAATGCAGCCGGCACCATCTATCACTACGTCAACGACCCGCACGTGCAAATCGTCCTCGCCGAAGCCGGAGGAAAAGGCATTGAAACGGGAATGACAGCCGCCACCATCGCCCTCGGCAAGATGGGCATCATCCACGGCTCGCGCACCTACGTCATCCAGAACGAGGACGGACAGATAGAAGAGCCCTATTCCATCTCTGCCGGACTGGACTATCCGGGCATCGGCCCCATGCACGCCAACCTTGCCAAGCAGAAACGTGCCATCGTCCTCGCCGTGAACGACGACGAAGCCATCCGCGCCGCCTACGAGCTGACCCGGCTCGAGGGCATCATCCCCGCATTGGAAAGCGCCCACGCACTGGGTGCGCTGGAGAAGATGAGGTTCAAGCCGACGGACGTGGTGGTGCTGACGGTGTCGGGACGGGGGGATAAGGATATAGAGACGTATTTGAGTGATGAGTTATAAGTGATAAGTGATGAGCTATTTGAAAATACGAGATGCAATGAAATAAAATACAAGATACAATGAAACAATATGATTATAAAACAGTCAGCCGCACCATGCTCGGTGACTTGCATACGCCGGTGAGCACGTATCTGAAGGTGCGCGACATCTTTCCGCAGAGCGCACTTATGGAGAGTTCCGACTATCACGGCAGTGAGAACAACCGTTCGTTCATCGCTCTGTGTCCGCTGGCTAGTGTCAGCATAGACCACGGCACGGCTATCTTCCGCCTGCCGGACGACAGCCGCGAAGAGCATCCCATAACCGATGCATACCGGGTGGAGAATGCCTTGAACGATTTCCGCGCCCGCTTCCGCGTGGAGGGCGAATACAGCAATTACTGCGGACTCTACGGATACACCTCCTTCAATGCTGTCCGCTACTTCGAGAATATCCCCGTGAAGGACAGCCGCGAAGCTACCAACGATGCGCCGGACATGCTGTACATATTATATAAGTACCTCATCGTCTTCAACGATTTCAAGAATGAGATGCTGCTCCTCGAGATGCTGGCGCCCGGCGAGACCAGCGAACTGGACCAGGTGCAGAAGGCCATCCATAACCGCAACTACACCGCCTACGATTTCCGCGCCGTCGGCCCCACCACCTCCCCACTTACGGACGAGGAGCACAAGGCGAATATCCGCCGCGGCATCGCCCACTGTCTGCGCGGCGACGTTTTCCAGATAGTCCTCTCCCGCCGGTTCGAGCAGCGTTTCACAGGCGATGACTTCAAGCTCTACCGTGCCCTGCGCAGCATCAACCCTTCTCCCTATCTGTTCTATTTCGACTTCGGAGGCTTCCGCATTTTCGGCTCGTCCCCCGAAACCCATTGCCGCATCGAAGGCCGCCATGCCTATATCGACCCCATTGCCGGAACCACGAAGCGCACCGGCGATGCAGAGCAGGACGCCCTCAATGCCCGGTACCTGCACGACGACCCCAAAGAGAACGCCGAACACGTGATGCTTGTGGACCTTGCCCGCAACGACCTCTCCCGCAACTGCCACGATGTAAAGGTGGACTTCTATAAGGAGATGCAGTATTACAGCCATGTCATCCACCTCGTCAGCCGTGTCAGCGGAACGCTCCGCGAAGAGGCCGACCCCGTCAAGGCCTTCATCGACACCTTCCCTGCCGGTACCCTGAGCGGCGCCCCCAAGGTACGCGCCATGCAACTCATCAGCCAGCTGGAACCGCACAACCGTGGAGCCTACGGCGGCTGCATCGGTTTCATCGGACTGAACGGCTCGCTGAACCAGGCGATTACGATTCGTACTTTTGTCAGCCGCAACGGTGTCCTCTGGTTCCAGGCAGGCGGCGGCATCGTGGCCAAGAGCAACGACGAGTACGAGCTGCAAGAGGTGAACAACAAGCTCGGCGCACTGAAAAAGGCGATTGAGATGGCAGAAAAAATGTGAGTTTATGTACGATTTGACGATTTACGATGTACGATTTGCCATGCGGCGTACATTGCGCAGCCAAATCGTACATCGTAAATAAAGTAACTTCAATCGTACATCGTAAATCGTCAAATAGTAAATAAAATAGATTGTAAATACAAAAGATGAAAACAGTTATCATAGACAATTACGACTCCTTCACCTACAACCTTGCCCATCTGGTGAAAGAGCTTGGCGCAGAAGTGGATGTGCTGCGCAACGATAAATTCCGGCTCGAAGAATTGGAGCCATACGATAAAATCATCCTCTCACCCGGCCCCGGTGTCCCCGAGGAAGCCGGACTGTTGCTGGATGTCATCCGCACCTATGCCGGACGGAAACCCATACTCGGTGTCTGTCTGGGCGAACAAGCCATCGGACAAGCGTTCGGTGGAAAGCTGGTCAATCTGGAAGAGGTGTTCCATGGGGTACAGACGGAGATAAGGATGAAGGGGGAAGGATTAAGGATTAGGGATGAAGGATTAGGGGGGAAGGATTATGAAGGTATTTCTCTCGAAGAAGACTATATCTTCTGCGGTTTACCCGATAGGATTCCCGTCGGACGATACCACTCCTGGGTAGTGGATACGAAGGACTTTCCCGAAGCGCTGGCCATTACCGCCATCAGCCCCGAAGGACAAATCATGGCGCTGAAACATCGGGAGTATGACATACACGGCATCCAGTTCCATCCTGAATCGGTACTGACACCCGACGGAAAAACAATCGTAAAAAACTGGCTTTTCAAATGAGGCACTTCAGAAAAAGAGTAACTTCAATCGTCAAATCGTAAATCGTCAAATCGTAAATAAAAAGATGAAAGCAATACTCACCCGTCTCTTCAACCACGAAGAGCTTACGTCGGAGGAAACCAAACAAATCCTCCTCAACATCACCAAGGAAATGTATCCTGAGGCGCAGATAGCAGCCTTGCTCACTGCCTTCCAGATGCGAAGCATCACTGTGGACGAGCTTATCGGTTTCCGCGAAGCACTGATGGAGACACGCCTTCCCATCGACTTCGCCCCCTATCGCCCCATCGACATTGTAGGTACGGGCGGCGACGGAAAGAACACCTTCAACATCTCCACCTGCGCTTGCTTCGTGGTGGCGGGAGCCGGCTACAAGGTTGCCAAGCACGGCAACTACGGAGCCACTTCCGTGAGCGGAGCCAGCAATGTCATCGAGCAGCACGGCGTACGCTTCACCAACAACCCCGACACGCTGAAACGCAGCATGGAGGAGTGCAACATCGCCTACCTTCATGCCCAGCTTTTCAATCCGGCGATGAAGTTTGTCGGTCCCGTACGCAAGACGTTGGGAGTGCGCACCTTGTTCAATCTGCTCGGCCCGTTGGTGAATCCATGCTGTCCGGCATACCAGCTGCTCGGTGTGGCAGACCTCTCGCAGATGCGCCTATACACCAACGTATTCTATAAGCTCGGCATTGACTTTGCCGTGGTCAACAGCCTCGACAGCTACGACGAAATCTCCCTGACGGACGAGTTCAAGGTGATGACCCGCAACTATGAGCGCATCTACCGTCCGCAGGCCCTCGGCTTCAAGGATGCCCGTCCCGAAGAACTCTTCGGCGGCGTATGCAAGGAAGATGCCGCCCGCATCTTCGACAATATCCTTACGGGGCATGCCACACCTGCACAAACGCAATGCGTCATTGTCAACGCCGCCTTTGCCATCCAGGTGATGGAGCCGCAGAAAGAGATTGAAGAGTGCATCGCCATCGCACGCGAATCATTGGATAGCGGACGGGCGCTGGCGACACTGAAAAAATTTATCGAGATTAATAAATGAAGCAATGAAAGATATACTGTCCGAAATCATCGCCCATAAGCAAACAGAGATTGAACTGCAAAAGCAAACCGTCTCTCTGGAACAGTTGCAGGAGCAAGCCGGAATCATCATCCGGGAGAATGCGGCCCACCGCCGCAGCATGAAGCAGGCCCTTGCCGCTTCTTCTACAGGAATCATCTCCGAGTTCAAACGCCGTTCACCCTCTAAAGGCTGGATAAACGAGGCTGCCCAAGCAGAGGAAATACCCGCCTCCTACGAAGCCGCCGGCGCCGCCGCCCTCTCCATCCTGACGGATGGGAAGTTCTTCGGCGGTACGCTGCGCGACATCCGCACGGCCCGTCCGCTGGTCCACATCCCCATCCTGCGCAAAGACTTCATCATCGACGAGTACCAGCTTCTGCAAGCCTGCATTGTAGGTGCCGATGCCGTATTGCTCATTGCCTCCTGCCTCAGTCCGGAGCAGTGCAGCACCCTCACCGCCCAAGCCCACGAACTCGGGCTGGAGGTATTGCTCGAAATCCACAGCCCTTCGGAACTCTCCTATATAAATAAGGAGGTCGACATGGTGGGTGTCAACAACCGCAACCTCGGCTCTTTCGTCACCGATGTGGAAAACTCCTTCCGGATAGCCCGGCAACTGCGCGAAGCCACCCACGGACCGGCATCCCCGCTCCTTGTCTCCGAAAGCGGCATTTCCGACCCCGAAACCATCTGCCGCCTGCGTGCCGCCGGCTTCCGCGGTTTCCTCATCGGCGAAACCTTCATGAAAACAGCCAACCCGGGCGAAACCCTGAAAAAGTTCATCCAAGACAGTCTCTTAATTAATAATTGAAAATTGAAAGTTGATAATTGTAAATACAAAAGTCTCTCATACAGCGTTACATCGCGCAGCCAAATTGTAAATCGTAAATTGTAAATCGTAAATTGTAAATCGTAAATAAAATGTCTCCTCTCATCAAAGTATGCGGAATGACCGAAGCAGAAAACATCCGCAATGTAGAACTGCAAGGTGTAGATATGATTGGTTTTATCTTCTACCCCAAATCTCCCCGTTGTCTGTGCCAGATGCCCGGGTATCTGCCAGCCTGCGCCAAGCGCGTCGGCGTCTTTGTCAACGAAAGTAAGGAAAACATCCTGATGTATACCGACCGTTTCGGCCTGGACTACATCCAGCTGCATGGCAATGAAGCTCCCGAATACTGCCGTTCCCTGCGCAATGCAGGCCTGCACCTCATCAAGGCTTTCTCTATCTTGCTGCCCAAGGACCTGCTTGCCGTATCTGCCTACAATGGTCTGTGCGACTACTACCTCTTCGACACCAAGACCCCGCAGTACGGCGGTTCCGGCAACCAGTTCGACTGGAACCTCCTGCACCGCTACAACGGTCCCACCCCGTTCCTGCTTAGCGGTGGCATCAACCCCTACAGCGTAAAAGCCCTCCGGGAGTTCCGCCATCCCTATTTCGCAGGTATCGACATCAACAGCCGTTTCGAGACGGCACCGGGAATAAAGGATGTGGAACGCATCTCAAACTTCCTGAAAGAACTCAAGGGAGGTACGATTTGACGATTTACTATTTACTATTTGGCTGCGCAATATACGCCACATGGCAAATTGTACATTGT
>OLWD01001075.1_pt1 | contig 10379 bp, 13 predicted proteins | sample 1673971 | NCBI WGS metagenome assembly OLWD01 (sample SAMEA103958136, study PRJEB25191) | human gut metagenome | reverse complement strand
TGCCGAAGCAGGTGCAAGGATGGAATTACATCATAGGGTTGTCAAGCAGGTCTTCGATATCGCAACCAAGAACACGAGATAACTTATAGAGTATATGTGCTTGTGCTTTATCGATGCTGTTGACTCGCTGCTCATACATCTGAATGTTACGGACTTTGATGCCTGATTGCTCTGCAAGTTCCGTCTGAGATAAACCTCTATTCTCTCGAATGCGTTTCAGATTGGAATCACCCTCGGCAGCCTTGTAGAACTCTTCCATTGTCTCGATGAAGTTGGTTATGTCCATCTCGTGATAAACGGAATACATCCCGATAATCTTGGTCAATGGAATACGCTCAAAGATATCTTTGAATCTGCGACCGGTGAACCATTGATACTCTGCAAGCGCCCATCCTGCCCAATACTCAGGAGAACAATCCTCTGCATGGGTAGGCTTCGGTAGTTCCTTTCTGCCATATGCCTTTAGGATAACAGCACGAGCAAGTTCGACACCCGACATACCTGCTACATAGGCAGGATTGCCACGCTCAAATTGTTCTGCATAGCCTGTATTGATAAACAATGCAGTAATCCAATCAGGCTTTAACTTACAGTCATTGATAGCATAATCGAAGAATGAAGATAGACGATCCTTTGCATTACTCAAATAAGATTCGCTGTATGCGTGGGTCATCGCCTGCCATCTCCTCTCTCAAGATGTCGAGTACGAAGATATCGTCCCGGTAGGACTTGCTTTTCTTAATCTCCTTACGATAAGTATCCCTCGCCTTGGTGTCTCTATCCAGGAACTTGGGATAATAAACACTTTTGTCGACCGGATAGGCATCGGTGAACTTCAAACGCTCAAAGCCCTTCGGGGAAATGACAACAGTTTGTTCACCGAGTTTGCCAAGACGGAGTGCCTTGTTCAGACTTCTGAGGGGCAAGGTGTTGGACACAAAGGACTCGGCATACTGGAAGTAGGAATCGTCTGCTCGGTAGCCGATGACAATGTCGTATCCGGTGAGATCAACCGAGTAATGTTCGATGATGTAATCCCTTGCATCAATGGCGACATCAGAGTCAAGCTTGAAAGTACGAAACTGAAGCAGCAAAGCAATCCAGTTGAGTACGGTGTGATTGCCGTCCAACAGGTTAAGGACTTTCAGCCCCTCGGTGTCAAAATCGTAGATGTTGACAAAGCCGTCCGTGTTCTTCTTACAAGCCCACTCACGAGCCATCTCATCGACTCGGGTGCAATAGAAGCCCATGCCGTAGTCGTTGTGGGGATTACCGATATTGATATCAGGAACCTCAATGATGTGATCAGTTCCATGAAGTAATTGAATTACACTCATAAAGAGATACCTCCTGTATCATTGCAATGATAGTTCGATAAAAGTATATCATTGTGATGACAGTTTGTCAATGGGTTTTGGAAAGAATTCAAAGAAAAATACGAAATGGAGAATACAAAATGCATACTTTCAGATATTTGATGCCCCTGGACACAATGGAACGCATCAGCCGACAGAAACTCTGCGAGGACTTCGACAATGTCCTCGAGCGAGTAGACAAAGAAGATATTGGTTTTGTCATCGTAGATGATGAAGGCAAGGAAGGTCATGTTCTGTGTCCTGCCAGATGGATGGAATACTGCTTCGATGATGACTTCGGATGTATCATCAACAGCGCGCTGAGATATGCCATTAGCAGACATACCTATATGCCGGGAGTGGTCGTAGACTTTATTCGCAGATACATCAACATCATTGACACAAAGACCATCGATGTTACAATCAAGGATATTGACCAAGAACTGAAACAAAACAATGTCCACGATCCCGAAATGTGGTCTGCACTCAAGGCAGAACTTGAAGCAAGGCTTTCACGGCTACAAACAAAGAATGCTGAACTGTCGGAATGAAGACATGAAACTAATTCGTGAGGTCGTGGATGAGGACTGAAAACTCATCCTCAAAACAATACGCAAAAGTGAGATGAAACGATGACCTATGTATTATCCGACATCCACGGCAACCTGCGAAGGTTTGAGTCCATTATGGCTCAAATCAATCTCCAACCGGATGATACATTATATGTCCTGGGGGATGTGATCGACAGGTATCCCGATGGAATTAAAATATTAAGACGAATCATGCAGATGCCCAATGCAAAGATGCTGATCGGCAACCACGAGTATATGATGCTCAAGGCCATCGGTCATTGCAAGGATGCAGCAGAAGAAAAGGAAAACACAAACTGGCGACAGAGAAAAATTTGGTATCGGAACGGCGGTATGGTCACCCATGAGCAGCTCAAACATTATAGAAAAGACACACGCTCCGAAATCTTCGACTTCATTTGGAAGCTGCCGACTAATCTCGAGGTTGAGGTCAACGGCATCAAATATAAGCTCGTCCATGCCTCTCCCGAGGAAAACTATATGGCTAACTATTGGCACAGCGAAGACTACAAGGACAGTCGTGAATTTGCCGTATGGGAGAGATGGAACGAAAACTGTCCTGTTCCCGAGGGATATGTGCTGATCTTCGGCCACACGCCTACTTGCTACTTCCACAACAGAGAACCTTGGAGCATATGGAAAAGTGAGAAAGCAATCGGCATCGACTGCGGCAGTGGATTTGAATATGGACGGCTCTCATGCCTCCGATTGGATGATATGCAAGTGTTCTACTCCGAAGAATGATAAAGAGCAGAAAGAGAGAAAAAGATGAGTACATCCTATTACATATTTACAGAGGTAAAAGTAAACGGCGAGTGGCAATGTATCAATGGCAAAATCACAAGACTGATGCCTATTGAGCATCCGATTATTGCTCCGACTTTCCATACCGATGCAAGACGGTACTTTGAAAAGGCATACTTGCAGCTTTGTGATGATGGGTATCGCTTCGATATGGAAGACCTATCCGAGAATCTGCGGATAGCAGTTACAGAGTGGGCTGACCCCGATGACAGCATCAAACTCGCTGTTTCCTACGATAACATCCTAAAAATGCTGAATGCTTCCGGCAAGGAGCATTGTGCCTTTGCGCTACGGTCGGAGGTGGCAGAATACGAAAATGACGAAACCGATGACATATACGAATATGTCTCTGTCAAGGAATACCGTCAGATGGACGATGAACTCAAAAAGGCATATCAATATTACGAATGGAACGACCGATCCGGTGCTTACCGGTATTATGACGAAATCCATAAGGAGGTTGCGTCGCAGCTCCGTGATTGGAAGACCGTGAATCCCGGCGAAGTAATCGAGGACATTCGGATTGTGATGTTCACGAGTTAAGTGAAAGGAGTTGCCAATGGGAACTTATTACGCAATATATGCCGAAGTTCGTGTCGGCAACAAGTGGTACAGCCTAAACCCGACCTTCCAACGCACAGACGGAAAAATAGATGTCTGCCCGGTTGTATCGGGACGGAATTGGCTTCGTGAAGCATACGAAGAATTGGAGGAAGTCCAATACTCTTACGGCAGACCCGAGGATTTAAGCAAAGAGGTAAGGTCGGTGTTCTGCCACGAAGATGATGAACCGTATGACCCCTATCTGCACATCAACACCTACAGGGATTTCTATAACCGTTCTATCTTCCTTGTGAACTATGGGAAATCCATAAAGAGCAGAGTCAAAAAGGACAAGCCCACCCGATACCGTGGGTATGCCTCCAAGGTCAGTATCGCAGCTTTCGAAATTGACGAATACGACACCATCGGTCATTGGCTCACTCCAAAGGAATACGAAAAACTATCTGACAGGGCAAAGAAAGAGTATGCCTATTACGAGTGGGACGAATGTGATGATTGGTACAAGGTCTACAACATGATCGTCAACAGAGTGGACACAATGCTCGGATACTTCTGCCGATGGGCAGATTATGCCGTCAAGGATGCAGACCTGGACGAAAGATGCCCGACTGCCGACTATGTTCGGCTGATCGTCTACCGAAGTTGAGGTGGGAACATTGGGAAAACGAATTACTCATTACACAGGAGGAATACGACAATGCCCGAACGCAAAACCCTGACATACATTGACCCAATGGCAGAAATGATTGCTCAGATACGGCAAGAAGAACGAAATGGAGCAAAGATTGATTTTGTTGTTGCCATGCTCCGTGGTGGAGAACTGGACGAAAAGATAGCCAAATATGCGCGGCTCGATATCGAGAAAGTTCGTGAAGCAAGGGCTGTATGGGAAGATATGACCAAGGGTGAATCAGAACAAAAAAGCCGTGCAATGATCACACGAATTGGAGAATGCTATTGGCTTAGAGGAAGTAATTCCGAGCGAAAACAAATGGCGAAAAGAATTGAAAAAATGGAGATACCCCATGATAGAAAAAGATACCTTCTGCAAATGCTTGGCTATGATCCAGGAAAGGAGAAGGAAAAAATGAGCTACGATATACATCTAAATGATCCCGTCACGAAGCAAACCCTCGAATTGGATGATCCCCATTTTATGCGAGGTGGGACATATGTTGTTGGCGGTACGAAGGAACTGTGTCTGAACATAACATACAACTATGCCTGTGTTTTCCGTCGTCCCGAGGTTCTTGGCGAAGGTGGTATTCGATCCATATGCGGAAAGACCGGAGCTGAGAGCATCCCCGTTCTGCAAAAGCAATCGAAGCCTTGTCCGATGAGGTTGATCCCGACTATTGGAAGCCAGCCGAGGGAAATGTCAAAAAGTCACTTTACCAATTGCTGTCTATGGCGCGGATGCGACCGGATGGCGTTTGGGATGGCGACTAAAAATGAGCGTTTTTGAAGATATCAAAAATGGACTGCTCCAGGCAATCACTTTTGAGAAAGAACGAAAAGCCATCCGTTCTCATTTTGAACGATCTAAGAAAGACATCAAAGATGGCAGAGTGCTGTTGGCAGAAGAAGCAATTGAAAGCGTGGCTGATGAACTGATATCTTTTTCGTGTCTCAATGAAAATGGACGAGGAAGATCACAAACCACGACAGGCACTAAGAAAAAATAATAAAAAGTCCGAAAAAGCCTTATCTCAAGCGGATTTTCCTAAAAATCCGGTGATATCTTTTTCGGTGCTACGAGCCAATGAAAAACCGCTCAACTAAGCCATTTGTGCTAAGTTAGGCGGTTTTCTTTATGCTCTGAAACAGGAGAATAATTCAACTATAATTCAACTCTATTTCAAAACTATGATTTTTTAAGGAATATTTCCGAAAGTATATCGGCGTTCTTTTTGTCGGCTTCTTCCACGATATGAGCGTATATATTCGCCGTTGTGCTGACTTGTGCGTGACCTAAACGCTTTGAAATAGAAACGCTGTCAACACCGTTGAAGTATAGCATACTTGCTATAAGAGCAGAAATTAAATGAGGTATAACTGATGAAGCGGAGGTATTACCTTGCGCTTACAAAGGATGAATGGCGGCTTATGATTGAGTGCTTAAGTGAGCTTCGTAACCGACTTATATCGGAGAGCAGATACACCGATGCCGTGGATGAGGTGCCTGTTAAAGTGGCGAACGCTAAAATCAAGATAATCAAGGGCGAAGAACGGAGGGCTTGAATGATGAACAACCATCTTGCGGATATTGATAGGCGTGATGAGGAAATGTTTGAACGGCTTACAAGGCAGATGGCGGCATCAGAGAATATCACAGAATTGATGAAGGCTATTGATCAAACAGAATGGGTAAGAAAAATGAACAGCATAAGAAATCGAGTTGCAGAAATCGTAAATAGTGATCTCATATACGCGTATTGAAAGCAACCCGCAACGATCGGTCGATTTGTTGCGGGTTGCTTTTGTATATTTGTATAAAGGTTAAAAATAGTTTTGAAGTTCCTTAGATCGCTTGGCCTGCGCATGTCGGTAGGTTAATCCCGTTTGGCTGGTTTGCAGCTCCCGCAGCGTTTCTTCGGCGGATGATTTATAATAATCCGTCTTTACTGCCGGAAAGATACAGCGTATCCCCCGATCCAAACAGGTAATCCGGTTGTATAATATCTATTACCCGTCCGGCGCTTTCTATGGCAATAATATTCAATCCGAACTTCCCCCGCAGATTTGCATAAGCAACACTTTTCCCAACAAGCTGTTCCGGCACCTGCATTTTGGAGATGTTTATCTGTTCACTCAACTGAATAATATCAAGTTCTTTTGCCGTTCCCAAACGTGTTGCTAAGCGGATCGCCATATCCCGCTACGGATAGACGGCCTCTGCGCCGAGTTTTTCCAAAATAATACCGTGCTCAATGCTTGTAGCTTTCGCCAGCACCTTTGGTATTCCCAAAGAAACCAGATTAAGAGTAGTTAAAATGGAGGTATCCATTTGCTCTCCGATGCAGACCACGGCAACATCACAGTTCTGTATCCCGGATTCTTCCAGTGTCTTTTTATCTAAGCATTTCACGACATAAGCATTTTCGGTCACTTCTCTCATTTCGCTGACCTTATCCTCATTTCGATCCAAAACGGTCAATTCCGCACCGGACGCTGCCAATTCATTTGCAAGTGCGAAACCAAATCGTCCAAGCCCAACTATACCGTATGTCGTTTTTTATCGGGTTTATTCCCAAACATACCGATTCTCCTTCATCCGATAGAAATATTTCCCTCGAACGGCTTTTGCGTCCATACCGACTTCATCTGTAATTCTCTATACACTGTCATTGCTGCAATCATCTTCGCTCTGGTGATAAATCACCATAATGCGCAGCAGAAAGGGATAGGTGTCTGACGTCGTCGTGATAACACCGCTTCGCGACGTGCGGATGTAGTCCTCTATGCCATCTTGAATGTACCGTTTCTGAAAAGCGACGAACGGTGTACCGACAGCCGGGTCATACTTTTGCAGAGCGGTCAGGATACCCCACACCTCCGACTGCTTAATGTCTGCAAAATGCTCCGCCATAGTTGCAGTATTTCTGCCGCCGTGCACTCTGTATCAGAGAATACTGCCTGCAGATTTCACATCGCCTCGAATAGAGAAAAGCGGTCCGTTGACGAGCCTGCTGCGGAGGTGGTACAAAGGGGATATTCCGCCTAAAGCAAAACACGGTGCAGCCCCTTTTCAGAGTCCGCACCGTGTTCTACATAAAAACTTCGCTATCCGTCCGTCACAAAAAACCGTTTTATTTTGTGTAGGCAAACGATAATACAGCCTTAGGTTTACGGCATTTTTTCGATATTCTCAATAACGGCCGTGCCGTTCTCAACTCTAAAGAGCACATTAAATCCATTGTAGTTCATTCCGTAAACTCTTGTAGGGTCATTTTGATAGCTTGGTCTCGGGTCGCCTGCAAGCAGTGCTTTTATTTCGTCAAGCAGCTTGCCGTCGGTCATCCTTTCAACAACCTCCGGCACTTCAACCGACATGCGGTAAGCGGCTTTTTCTTCGGCAAAACCGCTTTCGGCATTTTCAATACAGTCGGTATATTTTATATAAGGCTTTATGTCATAGATCGGTGTTCCGTCTAAGATATCCGCGCCCGAAATATTAAGCACCATGCCGTATTTTTCGGTTTTTTGAACACCTGTAAGTCTTACCGAGGAAAGTCCTATACCGTTAGGTCTGTTAGGAGAGCGTGTTGCGAAAACTCCCACACGCTCGTTGCCGCCGAGGCGTGGTGGGCGCACTGTAGGCGACCACTCCGCATTTCCAAGCTTTCTGAATTCCCACAGCAGCCACAGGTGTGAATACTGCTCAATTCCGCGCAACGCGTCGGGATTGCGATATTCTTTTTCAAATACTATTTGAGAAGGAATATCCGCAAGTCCGCTTTGACGCGGTATTCCGAATTTTTCGGAAAAACCGTTGTGTATTTTTGCAATAACCTTAAGCTCTTTCATTACTCTGTCATAAGCTTGCAAATCATATTTGTAAGCTCAGTCGGATTTTCAACCGTCATTCCGCCTATAAGCCTTGCTCCGTCGTAAAGCATTTTTGCATAGTCGCCGAGCTTTGCCTTGTCGGAAACATACAGCTCTTTAAGCTTCTTTGCAATAGGGTGATCAGCATTAATCTCAAGCACAACCTGCGCCTTTACCTTTTGTCCGTCCGGCATTGCATTGGGCATAGAGTTAAGCACCTTTTCCATTTCAATTGATATTGCGCCGTCGCTTGAAAGACAAACAGGGTGATTGTTAAGCCGATTTGTAAAGCGTACCTCGTGAACAGAGTCGCCGATTGCTTTTTTCATTTCTTCAAACAGCTCTTTAGCGTCCTCATTCTGTTTTTTGAGCTCGTCCTTTTCCTCATCGGTTGCAATGTCAAGATTATCTGAAAGCACATTAACAAAAGGCTTCTCATTGTAGTTCATCAGCATTTGCAATGAGAATTCGTCAACATTGTCTGTAAGATACAGCACCTCAAAGCCTTTCTCTTTAACTGCCTCAACCTGCGGCAGCATATCGATCTTGTCAACTGTTTCACCGCTGGCATAATAGATTGACTTTTGCTCTTCTTTCATTCGCTCTGTATACTCTTTAAGTGAAACATATTTCTTCTCATTTGAAGAGCGGAACAGCAAAAGGTCTTTAAGAGAATCTTTCTCGGCGCCGTAGTTAGCATATACGCCGTATTTTAACTGAACACCGAAAACGTCATAGAATTTCTCGTATTTCTCACGCTCGTTTTTAAGTATTTTCGCAAGCTCTTGCGTAATTTTCTTTTCAATGTTCTTTGCAATCAGTTTAAGCTGATAATCATGCTGAAGGAGCTCACGCGATACATTAAGCGAAAGGTCGGGACTGTCTACAAGACCTTTAACAAAGCTAAAACAATCGGGCAAAAGATCTGCGCATTTATCCATAATCAAAACTCCGCCGGAATAAAGCTGCAAGCCCTTTTCGTATTCCTTTGTGTAATAATCGAACGGTGCATGCGAGGGTATATAAAGCAGTGCGTCGTAAGTTACCTGACCCTCGGCTTTTGTATGGATAACGTGTGCAGGGTCTGTGTAATCCATAAATTTTTCTTTATAGAAATTATTGTATTCCTCGGCAGTTATCTCATTCTTGTTCTTCTTCCAAAGCGGAACCATACTGTTAAGGGTGCGCGGCTCGGTGACGGTTTCATATTCGTCCTCTGTTCCCTCTTTTTTGTGGCTGGTTTCCATATTCATTATGATAGGATAGCGAATGTAATCTGAATACTTTTTAACCAGCGTGCTTATGCGATAGCTCTCCAAAAACTCGCTGTATTTTTCCTGCTCTGTGTCCTTCTTAATGTGCAGCACGATCGTCGTTCCGTTTGTTTCCTTTTCACACGGCTCAATCGAATAACCGTCTGCACCGTTTGAGCGCCAGCAATACGCCTGCTCACTGCCGTGTGCTCTGGAAGTAACTGCGACCTCATCACTGACCATAAATGCGGAATAAAAGCCAACGCCGAACTGCCCGATGATGTCAACATCGTCGGTTTTTTCGTTCTCGGTCTTAAAGTCGAGCGAGCCGCTGCGCGCAATAGTGCCCAGATTATTTTCAAGCTCTTCTTCCGTCATACCGCAGCCGTTATCGCTTATTGTAAGGGTACGTGCATCTTTATCAATATCTATGTGAATTTGATAGTCCTCACGGCTGTAACCAACGGTGTTATCGGAAAGCGAGCGATAATAAAGCTTGTCCAACGCATCGCTTGCATTTGAGATAAGCTCTCTCAAAAAGATTTCTTTGTGCGTATAAATTGAATTGATCATCATATCAAGCAGCTTTTTAGACTCTGCTTTAAACTGTTTTTTTCTCATTAAAAACATCTCCGAAAACTATAATTAGCACTCGCTATTATTGAGTGCTAATTATAGTATACCGCATCTTTTAAATTTGTCAAGGGGTAAATGAAAAAACATATTTTATAATTTTCTAGGGAACTTAGTAAAATAAACTGCCGCCGATGTTTTCAGGGATAATGTTTCATCATAATGGCAGAGAGCAGCAACGTCAGCCTAAACAAATGTAACTTCGAAAACCGTTTGCTGCTTTCTGCCAAAGCCTGCAAAGCTGCCTTTGCACCAAGCATTTGCAAACGCCCGATTGTCCGGACGATACGCTCGTCGTTTAAAATACCGAATGCAGTTATGAATTTTTGTTTGTGTCAGCACGTCGTCCGGCACCGCTGCTTGACAGCCGCGTCTGAGGCGTCGATAAGCGCGCAGCGCCAACCGTTTTCCCTAAATTTTCCGCACTGTTTTAAATGCTTCTTAAAGCATAGCTTTCAGCGGCAATCGGCTTTTTCGCAAAACGGTTGAAAGAGCCGCCGGCGGGCGGCTCTTTCCTCGCCTTCGGCGAGGTGCGCTGCGCGCTTATCGACGCCTCGGACGCGGCTTTCAGAAAAAAGCTTCGGGCGACGTGTCAACGAAAAGTAATCTAAAAAAACAGCAAAGACATTCCT
>OLWD01001072.1_pt1 | contig 10404 bp, 16 predicted proteins | sample 1673971 | NCBI WGS metagenome assembly OLWD01 (sample SAMEA103958136, study PRJEB25191) | human gut metagenome | reverse complement strand
TTGATTTTAGCATTGAACGACTCCGCTGAAGCATTTGTCAATCGTTCTTCAAAATAATTTATGATGGTCGTACTATGGTTTGAAAACGTATCAAGTACCTTGTTGAACTCCATATAGTCAAACCTTTCCACTTCATTGTACCATCTTGCGAGATTTAGCCTTGCTTCATCGAGACCTGACTTCTTGTTGAAGATGTCTGTCAGTTTCATGCTAAGGCTGTATCCTTCCAGAAGCTTGGGGAATTTATCAAAGAGAATGGCAGCCCTGGTCTTTTGCTGTTCATTCCATTTGCTCCAGTGTTTCAGTATAATGTGCTTGCTTCTGCTTACTATCTGTGGCAGGGTTTCTCCGTTCTCCATTCTTTCAGGTTCCCATTTCCCTATTCTTTCCCTTTCCGCCTTACTCTTTGTTTCTTTCTTCTTTTGGCGATGCTCCCTGATAGCCTGATTTTCCGCATCAAGTACTTTCCACCGATAGCGTATTCTTAACTGGTCAACAGCTTCAGACATGAGCTGCTGTACATGAAAACGGTCATTGATCAGCTTTGCGGCAGGAAACACCTTTCTGACTGTCAGCATCATGGCTGAAGATAAATCTGTAGTAACAGTCTTGACAGACAGCCGTTTCCGGTGCGGAAGCCTGCGCAAGATTCCGCTTACCGCATCTGTGGCCACTCCACGAACTATTGCAACTAAAGCACCCTTACGACCTTTAGCTGCTTTATTGGTCAGAATCGTATAAACATCTCCATTGCTCAGGCAAGTTTCATCCAAAGAAAGGTTTTCTCCAATATTTTCAGGATAAAGGAGGTAGTCATGCGCATGTTCGAGCTGATCCCAGTTCCGGTAATCACTGATTTTCTCCTTGTATTGTTTACGAAGAGTCTGCCCTTTTACGCCATAACGTTCCGCAAGCACACTGATGCTCACAGGAGTAGATTCAATCTCCTTCTTTTAAAAAAGAGACGAACTCAGAATTGAGCCGTGTACCGTCAAATTCGGATAAATCCCAATCATAACTGAAGATTTCATTGGAAGATTTGTCAAGCCATTTACGTTTACGAACATGGAGATAAGTGGCGCGACCACGAATAGGATAGTCTTGGATTGTACGATACTCACCAAAACCATAGGATATGATATCCGGATTGATCTTATCTTCTTTTAGTTGAACTTTTTTTTCATCAAGATAAATATCAAAACGGTCAGCACTCTTGTCGAAATTGACAATATCAAAGTTGTCTATAAGCACATCCGGAAGGATGGCACGAAGGAGTTGTGCGGGTTTCATAAAACAAAGGTAAGCAAAGATAGCTAATTTTAAAACTTACCAACCAGATATTTCCGCTGAGCCACAATTGCCCAAAGTATAAAACCTAAATACATGATATATTCAATTATTTGTTAATGGAATTGGATTACAAAATTAAACACAAAACGTAGGGATACAAACCAATTGCCGATAATTTTATAATACCCGCCAGCCGTATTACTGGCGGGGCATCATAACGTGATTTCGCTGGTCGAACCTCAACGTGCGTCTATGCTTGTTTACGTGGCAATAATATCCCTAATATTTTGTCTGAAATTCTCTAATTTTTTCTTCTTACTGTACAGTACTCTACTGAATGCCAACGAAAGTAATACAATTATTATTCATATCATAATTAGCTATGATATTTTTGTTTAAACTTTTAAGATTGAATTCGGGTTTAGACGGTTTTGAATTGCATTTCCTTATAGCCATAGGGGTAAGTAATCCCATGATTTCCCGTTTCTCTTGTTCTATTGATGCAATAACGTCCCTAAGCCGTTTTTGAAGTTCTTCCATTGTCATTTTCTTGTATGGTGGGTACGGTTGAAACATACCCACCGGGTTAACTATCCAATCTTTATCAAATTCGCTATCTTACAACTTCTAAAGGCTTGTTTCTCATTATCGTAGTAAGTTATAAGGCTATCGTTCTTTTTACGTTCAGCGCCTTTTGTTTCGGGTATCAAGCCCTCTTTCAAGGTTCCCCATGCGGTACGGATTTCTCCGTTTAGCTTTTGATAGTAGAACTTTACGACACCTTTCTTTAGTGCCGCTTTCAATTTTAAAACTTGCCAGGCTTGTTTCATAGCCTCAGCCATTGAGAAACCGTACACTTTAACAAGCATCCAAGCCTGCTTCATTAACTCACTCATCTTGTTTTTAAATTCTGTTGCCATAATGGTAGATTTTATGTGTTAGTACTTATATCCGAAATGATTCTCCCAAAAGTCGATTTCTGCCTCAAAAGAAGCGATGCACTCTGTTTTGCTTTCTTCGTACATGGCGAATACTTGTTCTTCACTCATTACTAATACCTGTTGGTATTCTCTGCACATCTGGTTTAAATCTTCTCTTGTCATAAGGCTTATATCTTTTTGTTTAACTTTGACAATGCAAAGATATAGTATTTACTTTAATAAACCATAAGAAGAATAAAGTAAATGCTTACATTTAACATCTATTATTAAACCAAATACTATAATAGATAAACTATTAACTTATATTTGTGCTGTAAATATTAAAGGATATACTTATGAGGATAAAAGAAGTAATAAAAGAAAAAGGTTATACTCAAAAAGAGTTTGCCGAAAAGTTAGGTATGAGTACTGTGGGGCTTGCTCAAATTATAGCTGGAAAACCATCATACACTACGTTGGAAAAGATTGCCGGCGCTTTAGGTGTAGAAATATGGGAGTTGTTAGTATCAAAAGATGAAATTGTAGGTAAGGAAGACGGTGGTTCTTTCACATGCCCCCACTGTGGTAAAAATATCAATATCAAGGTTGAGTAAGTGTATCGTACCACTTTGAAAAGTGTATCGGAAGCGATACGGCCGATACAGAGAATGAAAAAGCCCCATTCCGGTTATATCGGTTTGGGGCTTCATATCCTTATTTTGGGCAAGCAAGTGATTTAAACAATCTTAGCCAGTACGGCGATAAGTTTCTCCAACGATTTACCCTCTATACTAAAATTAGGAGATAGCCCATTATTAGTACGATAATCTTCTGTTTCCTCATCCTCGTTGACCTCAAAGCAAGCGGTGTTGGCAAATGTATCATCTGGGTTAATCCTTTGATATACGGTAATATTTTCTACTATATCAGAGGTATTGATAGTTACCCCGTCCTTCCTTACCGGTTCGGTTGATAGTTTTAGCAGTTGAATACCCAACAAACGAGCTTCTTGTATGTCAAGGTGAACGGCATCTTTTTCTTCGATAAGCTGCCCGTTTTCCACCTTGTTAACAAGGATTTCCCCGTTATCACCTTTCCTCACGTAGAGGGATTTCTCACTATCTTTTCTCACTCCAAAAAAAACTTTCTGTTTCATAAGTCTGTAAATTAAACAGTTAATAAATATATTTCATTGTTATTATTGCGATAGAATGAATGTTTGTATGGTACGTTAAAAACGGGTCTGCAAATTTGTAATATTGCCAATTGGGGCTTTTCCCGTAATATCTTTATGCGAAGTGAGCTTTTTCTACGCAAAAACGCCTCAAAAATTCTTATTTCCCACCCCAAAACACGTCATTCAATCGTTAACCGGTCTTTCCTTGCCCTTCAAAAAAGATGCTAACATCAATGCCATTTCTATAGGCATATCCCAAAAGCTCGTCGGTAGGGACAACATAGAATGTGCCCCTGCTTCTTTTCCTCTCCATGAACCCGGCTTGTGTCATTAATTCCGTTGCGTCCTCTTCCGTGGTGTTTTCTTGGAAAAGCACCTCAAGCAATTCGGCGAAATGCTGTGCCGATAGCCTTATAGGCTTTGCGAGTGATTGTACAAACCATTTCCTCAACAATTTTAGCTTCATCCGTTTTGTCATAACAAATAATCTCCTTTTTTCACTTTTAATCTTATTTTGGGGCAAGCAATCCGGAAAGTACCGGACAGGGTACGGATAGCTCCCCTTTCAATCATCATCTTCTCAAATTCCGGCAATGTAAGATAAATACCCGTTTCCTCTTGAAGGATATGCTTTAAAATATATCCGTCAACTCCCGGCATCGTTTTTTGTGTAGTAATGATGCTATCAGTCCATTCATCTATCTTTTTAATTTCCTGCTCTGTCATAATAGAAGAATTTAATTAAACAATATTGGGTTTATACCCACGAAGATAAACTCACCGTCGGGGCTTGCCCTTATCCATTCCGGGACACCTCCAAACATTTCATTGAACTTTGCTTGACCGATAGTCTTTGCTGCCATATCATCAACTGATTTGTAACCGTTGGCTTTGGCAAAATTGCTATCTACTTTAATTTCTACAATGCCGCTACCGTCTTTCCATAAGCGGAAGGTAATAGGCATCCCTTGAAACTCCCATTGTACGATGTCGTAACGGTCTGTCTGTTCTATAATCTTTTTGTACTCCATATCTTTAATTATTAAAAAGTTGTTTCTGTTCGTTTACCTCCAGTAGGGCAAATTCTATACGGGGGTGATACTTATCCAAATGCTTTTCCGCTTCAATCTGATAGCAAAGTTTATCATCAGTGATTGCATTTACCATTTGCAGACAATCAAGGAGCGTTTTTAGCGAGTTGTCAAGGTCGAAGCGTTCCGAACTATGCCATACTCGGACAAACAATCGGAAACGGCTTGAAATGCGCCTATTGCGATACATCTTGCATTGTTCCATGAAGTTACGTTCATAAGCTCGTATCTTTCCGTCCTTGATAATGCGCTTTGTGTCACCTTTGCCCGGTACGGCTTGGTAATGGTTGGCCTTGGCGATAATCTGACCGTGAATTACTTCTATTTCCATAGTATCAAAGATTAATTACTGCACGTTCTTTCGGTATTTCCAGTTCTGCTAACCATTGGCAAACATCGCCTATTGTAGTGGGTTTCTCCATGTGCTTCCGTTGCTCCAGTATCAAGTCCGCAATGTCTCGTTTGCTATTGGCGGCCTCATCTTTTGCCCAATTAGACAAACTTATGTTCCGGCAATAATCGAGTTTCTTTATTTTCTCGTTCCACTCTGCTACCGCATCAGCATCCGCGTACACAATCACATCACGTCCAGCCAACGCCTTACATCTTTCCGGTGTAAGACCTTGTTTTCCACCACATGACACCCAAACGAAGGCCGGGAATACAATAGAGGCGATAATAGCGGCTTTCTCGCTTTCTGTTAGGCAAACAATATCTTTAGGTCTTTTGGGTAGAAGGTGCTCACCAAACAGACATTGTCGTAAATGAAAGTCAGATGCTTGCTTCCCTTGTTTCTTCATCAAACGAGCGTGCAGCCAGTCTATGGCATCTATTTTCCCTTTAACGCGGTGCCCATCTGTATCGTAATTCATAACTTTACCAGTGTGACACATTGATAACTTGTCTATTTGTGGAAAGATAATTTCACGCTTTTTTGTGCTTCCTAAATGATAATCGGCTGTAATCTTGTTTAGAGCCTCATCCGTGAAGTATTTCCGTAGGTAGTCCATTAATGTATTGTTGGTGCTTTCACTTTGTTGTATCAAAGAAAAAGGTATGTAGTCCGTCTTTTCTTCTTTCTTCGGTTGAGGCGTTGGCGTGGGTCTGAACCCCTTATAATCTGTTGGGTTCTCATCAAAGTACATCTTAGGGGTTTTCTCATATCCACATGAATTACGATGTTCACACCTTCCAACATCTTCGGCAAGCGGATTTCCTGCCGCATCCACATAAAGAGTAAAACAAAATTTCCTTCCACAAGCCGGGCACGTATGGCGGCTGTTTCGCCCGGTGTATTTCTGCAAGCTGTATGTATATTCCATATCAATAAAATCTTTTTGGGTTTAAAAATGGGTTCATGGGTTCAAGTGGGTTCAAATTGGGTTCACTGACCCCGAAAGTGTGGATGGGTTCATGGGTTCACGCCTAAATATAAAGGCGTGACCCTTGACCCCACTTTCTACGGCTGCCCTGGGTTCAATGTATATTTACCGTCTGACCCCACTTTTATAAAGCCGTTTTTCTTCGCTTCTGATATTCTTCGTTTGGCAGTACTTTCGCTTATCGCATCTTCCAAAGCATAAGCGGAAACAAGCTCACGAAATCCATAATTAGGCAATTTATCAAAGCAAAGTTTTAAAACTCTCTGAATGTCTACTACACGTGCAGCGTTTGTGGTTGTATCTGTTGTTTCTTCTACACAAAATTCACCGTTAGCATCAATGGAGAAAGCAAAGTCAGTAGCGGGTACATTCCGGCTATCAGTGCAGGTAACAAGAAACTTTCCGTCTTTCTTTGATACTTCAAAACAATCGGTTAGCTTGTTGAGAAGTTCCGTTCCTAAATGCCCTCTCATGTTGCCATCTTCTTTTGATTTATTTTGATGAAGCACTGAAACAATTGTACAGCCATATTCAGCCGTCAAGGAGAGAAGCCACTGGATAAGTTCGTTACTTTGTTCAAGGCTGTTAAAGTCCTGCAATAAATCACGTACACCGTCAATGAAAATAATATCGGGCTTTTCTTCTTTGATGGCATCTTCAATCGTTTTTCTGCGTTCTTCAATGGTTAAGGGGCGCATGAAAAAAGGGAGAAAGTGTGTATCGTTTTTATCGGTAGGAAGTCCGGCAAACTTTAAGGCTCTCTGGCAGCATTTCTTTAAGCTCGCTTGTGATTGTTCCGTATCGAATAATAAAACCTTGTAGCGGTCTTGTAAAGGTATAACATCACCTTTGGAAATGCCGGCAAGCATTACGGAAATAAGGATATATTCCCATTGGCTTTTACCTTGTTTGGCACGCCCTTTAATCCCGATAAGTTCACCTGCCGGGATTGATGGAATATTGCCGATACTAAACAAAAACTTTGGCTCATTGATTGGCTGCGATAAGTCCAAAACATAATTTTTATATCTAAATCTATCCTCTGTCATTTCCGCTTTGAACTTAGTTTGTTCTGCGGATAGTTCTTGTAATACATTTACTCCCATAGCTACCCCTCCTCGAATAGATTAAATTGCGTATTATGCGGCTTAGTTTGCCACTTTTGAGGGTCTGCGGAATAATGCTTTGCCATAAAGTGGGTACGCTTATCAGGTGCAATATAAATAGCCTGCAGCAAGCCCATGTTTTCCAAATCTCGAACATACCAAGTAATACAGTTTCGGAGAACTCCAGTAGCAAAGAAGCAATCTAAAGTTGTGCCTACCGTATAGCGAAAGTAATCAAGAACTTTGCACAAGTCATTAGGATTGTGTACATTTGCAGTATCAATCTTCGGGGCGGCTTCGGTCGCTCTTGTTTTTTCTTCCATGTTAAGCCCTCCGGTATTTAAAGATTACTTGTTTTTTAACAGCCTCATCAATAGTATCAGCTTCATAGAGGATTCTACTACCTATACGTTTAGAAACTATTAGTCCGTCTTTAGTGAGCCTCGCTAATGTAGGTAAAGTCACATGAAGTAAATCGGCTGTTTCTTTCCGGGTATAGAACTTAGGTTCTTTCTTTGCTGTTACAGACAATACCCTTTCTGAAACTCTGTTTACAATTTCGTCTATGAAGGGAGCAAATAAGCTAATTATAGCCGATTGCTGAGTTTGATTTAATCTTTCCATAACTATTCCTTTTTTTTGTTATGAAGTTCAGAGTACGCACGTCCTTATCTTCGTTTACAAAGTTATGCTGTGGTGATTGTGGTGTTATTGTGGTGCAACAAAGGTGTTTTTTACTTATACGTAAAAAAATAACGCACTAATACGGTTGTGTATTAATGCGTTACATAAATCGAGATAAAAAAACTGTGGTGCCCCTGTGGTGTGGCTATTGCTTTTTTCTTATTATTTCTCCTATCTTCTCTTTCTTCAATTTATTCTTAATATATTCAGCAACATTCGTACCGCTACATTTTTGAGGTTTTATGCCTATACTTTCAGCAGCATCTTTGTACCAATTATTGCCCATACAGATAGATAAACAGCTAATCATGTGTTTTGTCTTAGCTTTATTTCCTTCTTTTTTGCCATAAACAGAGGAGAAATCAGCTTTTTCTACTAATGTGCAGAATTGTGCTTCGGTTAAATCAAAAGCATCACCGTTTAATGAGTTATAGATGTATAATACTGCTTCTTTTTTTTCTGTTTTAATTTCATAATTATTCTCGCTTTCATTGTTTTGGCATGGCTTTCCCAAAATATTCATAGAACTATTATTACTTGTTTTTATTACTTGTTCTTCAATATAATTAAGTGCTGTTTTTAAATCGTTGACGATTATCTGCACCATGTTTGTTAATGTGTAAACACTGCTAAAATATTCTTTTGCGGCTTCATCTGTTCCATAATGTCTTATTGCTCTTTGTTTATGGCTATTGCAGGCATTAGTAAAAATAAAGGTGTGTCCTTCAAAAGAAATGGAGTCATTTTTTAGGTTTCTATCGTATGTAATTAGGGGTTCAAGTCTGATTTTATACATAGGATATGTTACCTTTATGTCTCCTGAGGTTAAAATTTCATTTAATACATCTCTTACGTTTATTGTTCTTAATGCTGTAAATAGTGAATCTAAATATGGAATAGACGGGAAAGAATACCCTACACTTTTTATAATATCTATTGCCTTAAATAATATGTCTGAAAGATTATCCGTTTTAGTAAACTCCATAAGTTTTGATTTTGATTTTTGACTATTAATGAAAGATATAGCTATAGCGACTATAGTGTAGATAAAGAAAAGAGATTACCTCACCCTTGCATCTACCTTGCTATCCTTAATTTCGTAAAATAACTCTCTTTTGCTGCCAGCATACTCTTTTCTGATTCATCTAATTTTAGGTACGTTTTTAACTGCTGTTCGCTGCTATGTCCGGTTATTGCCATGATAGAACTAAGGGAGGCGCCGGCCTTTTGCATATTGGTAGCAAGTGAACGCCTACATGTATGTGTTTTAAGAAGGTCGCAAAAGCGTTTCTTTGCTGTGTACTCCATTACTCCCCGTTGTTCGTCCAATTCTACTATTTCCGTCCATCCTAAAGCCTCGCCAATCTCTTTGATATGGTCGTTTATCTTTTGGTCGTATACTTTGGGAAGTGTGCCGTTATATTTGTCAAGGATAGCAGCAACACGATAATCAAGAGGAATATAAACTACGTTTCCGGTCTTTTCCTGCTTTAGTTTGATATAGCGGTTCCCATCGCTTAGGGTAACAATCATCTTTGAATTGATACGCTTATAGTCGCTCACACGTTGTCCGGTCAGACATCCGACTACAAACACATCCTTCACCTTCTCCCATGCCGGACGATTGGATAGGTCATATTCGTAAAGTTCCTGTATGCGTTCTTCTGTCAGGTAGACATTATCAACATCTTTATAGATTACATCAAAACCAAACCGGACGTTTGCCGCATCCATTAGTTTAAGTTGCTCGGCCGCATAACATATTGTTTTGCATATCTTCACCATCCGCGCAATAGTGTTCGGGGAATACTCTTTATCAGTGAGAAATAACCGGAAGTCATTATAAAACTCTATTGTCAAGTCCTCAAAATCAATAACTTTTAACCTTGTTTCTTGATACGCTTTAAACTGGGACTGAAAACCTTTGTAGCTTTTGACGGTTCCGGGAGATATATTTGTAGTTCCTCCCTTCTTTTTCCGCTTTCCGGTTTCGCATTCATGTATGAATTGAGTTATGAAATCGTTGAAGTCGGTAGCTTGTTCTTCTTCCAATGCTTTAGCCTCAGCTTTGGCACGCTCTTTTTCTGCTGCTATTTGTTCAGCGTACACAATCTCATGGATGCGTTCTTTTACCATATCGGAAGTAATAGCTATGCCATTCTTTATAAAGGCATCAAACATTGAGGAAATAGCATCAAGTTTGAGAAATAGCTCTTTGCCTTTTCCGTTTCTGAACGCTGTTAATGCTTTCGCTCCAGTCAAAGACTTATTCCATTCCTTTACATCAACTTCCAGCCCGGTAGATACCCTAATATTAATCTTAGGTACTCTATTCTGTATGCGAGCGTATAACGTTGCATATCCCTCGCTTTTGTCAGTTCTCAAAATGAATGTCGCTGCCATAATCTTTAGGGTTTAGATTGGTACTACAAATATAGAGGTTCTTTTAAATTTGGTACTACATTGGTACTACATTTTTTTATCTCATTTAATTTTATTTTCTCTGTAAAATAAATAATATATTGAATATTAATAGTTTGTATGTTTTATATTTTACTAAATAAATAAGCAAAATAAAGAAAAAGAGGTTCGCCAGGAACCTCAATAATCCCTCTCAGATTATTTCTGAGAGGGATTTTCTTTTGGGCACGCTCGGAACGAGCATTGTCTAACGGGTGGAAGCGGAGCAACGTAAAAATGGGTCAACGTAAAAACCTGAGGGATTCATAGCTTATGCATAAATTTTCGCCAGTC
>OLWD01001055.1_pt1 | contig 10514 bp, 8 predicted proteins | sample 1673971 | NCBI WGS metagenome assembly OLWD01 (sample SAMEA103958136, study PRJEB25191) | human gut metagenome | reverse complement strand
CTTCTATACGACGCTGATCAATGGCAAGAACGACTATCTCATCGGTGCCCATAATACGGTAACCGGTGACAGCGTAGAAAAGAACCATTCCAATATCGTCATTGGCGACAACCATACCCTGGAAAATCAGAGCAACAACATCATCCTCGGTTCGGCAGACCGTGCCCTCTCGACGGCTGCTTCCCAGGTCACCATCGTTGGTCATAATGCCAATGCCACGGTGGAAGGCGGTGTAGCCCTCGGTGCCGGTTCTGTAGCTTCCCGGGAAGCGGGTGTGGCGGGTTATGACCCGGCAACGAAAAAAGCATCTGAAAAGAATTCGGCCATTTGGAAAGCAACGAATGCGGCTGTCTCTGTTGGCAAGGCGGATGGCACCATGACCCGCCAGATTACGGGTGTGGCTGCTGGTCTCGACAATACGGATGCCGTCAACGTAGCTCAGTTGAAACAGGTTAGCGATGTCATCAATAATAACATTAATGCCAACAAAGTCCATTATTACAGTGTGAAATCCAAATATCAGGGTGATGGGAGCAACTACAATAACGATGGTGCCAAGGGCCAGGAAAGCATAGTCCTTGGTATTGGCTCTTCTTCTGATGCCGGTTATAGTACTGTAATTGGTATGGGCAGTTCTGCCAAAAAGAGAGGGACGAGTCAGGCTTCTGGTATGTACGATACCGTTGTAGGCCAATATTTAGATACTACCGGCAGTTACAACTCCGTCTTTGGTACATTTTATCAGAATGGATCTATCCAGCAACTGACGCAGGTCTACGGTGACCGTAATACTGTACTGGGAGCTGGTAATATTGTAGGTATCGGTAAAAATAACACAAAAGTCAAGAGTGATGAAAATGTGGTTATCGGTGTGAAAAATAGTGTCGAAGGTTCCGGTTCTATCATTGTAGGTAACGCTACTACGGTCAATGGCCAGGATGTCATGAATGCCACTTCCTTTGGCCATGTCAATACTATCTACGACAAACAGGAAGGCGGCGGCCAGTGGGGAGTTGCACTTGGTAATCATTTGACAGTCAAAGGTGAATATGCTTTAGCTGTAGGCAATAATAGTACAGCCCAAGGTGATCAGACGGTAGCTGTTGGTTATAATGCCAATGCCAGCGTTGCCGGTGGCGCAGCTATCGGTAGTGGATCTGTGGCTTCGGTCGATAAAGGTGTTGAAGGGTATAAGCCGAATTCCAGCGTCGATACAAGTACAGATCCTGCAGGAACTTGGAAATCTACTGATGCAGCCGTTTCTGTTGGTAAGGCCGATGGTTCTATGACGCGTCAGATTACAGGCGTGGCTGCTGGTACTAAAGCCACGGATGCTGTCAACGTTGCCCAGCTGAAGAGTGCCCTCTCTGGAGCCAAGGATGGCAACGATACGCTGAAATCCGATACGAATGCCTTGACGCTGAAGGACAATACCTTGTCCATGAATGTGGAAGACACAGCTGGTCATAAAGTATCCGGTTCTGTAGACTTGTCCCAGATTGCCAAGGCCGTCGATACCAATACGACCTACACGCTTACGGGCGAGGCAAATCCGGACAATAATACGACCACCATTACTTTGAACGATAACAAGGGGAATAAAAATAGTGTGACTGTGGCAACTAAGGATACGAGAAATACGGTGAAAGCCGGAGAAAATGTCACTCTCGATACCAAGGACAATGCTGACGGCAGCCATGAATACACGGTCAATGTCAAGGCTGATGGCAAGGTAGAATCTGGCAGCACGAAGATTGTCAGCGGTGGTACGGTATACAACGAAACGAGAGTTGCAAAAGACGGCAATTTCGTCAAACAGTCCAACACGGCTGGCGAAAACTTGTCGGCTTTGGACAACCAGGTAACGGCCAACACGGAATCTATTTACCATATGAATGGTCGTATTTCTGACCTCGATAACCGCGTCAATAAGGTCGGTGCCGGTGCGGCCGCTTTGGCAGCGCTTCATCCATTGGATTTTGACCCTGATGACAAGTGGGATTTCGCCGTTGGTTACGGCAATTACCGCAATGCCAACAGTGTCGCTTTGGGTGCCTTCTATCGTCCTAATGAAGATACCATGTTCAGTCTGGGCACGAACTTCGGCAACGGGGAAAATATGTTTAACGCCGGCTTGAGCTTCAAGATTGGTCAAGGTGGCAGCGGCATCACGACGTCGAAGACGGCCATGGCCAAGAAGATTGAAAGCCTGGAAAATACGGTGGATCAGCAGGATAAGAAGATTGCCGAACTGGAAGCTCTGGTCAAGGAACAGGGAGAAATGATCCGTCAGTACGTCGGCAAGAAATAGAGGGGTATCATGGCACAGACAACGATTTGTATTCGCGTCGACGCGGATCTGAAAAAAGACTTTGAGAAATTTTGTGACTCCATCGGCATGAGCATGTCGACGGCAATCAACATTTTCATCAAGAAATCCGTCGGGGAACAACGGATCCCCTTCGAGATTACGGCTAGAAGCAATATAAAGAAAGCGTAAAGTAAAAACGGCGCTGTCGCTTAAAGCCATCCGCCAACAACTAACTGCTAGCCACTAACAACTTTAACGGGCTTGTCGTCGTGCGACAAGCCCGTTTTTTATTTTGGTATTACGACCGTGTGCCACTCGTCATAAATTCCGGCTATGCCCAGGATTCACGCGGGGCCCTCAACTCTAAAATTCGATGAACGACTTTTCGCCCGGCCGATAGGCACTAATCTACATTAACGGTTCCTTAAATATTCGGAAATTCGATTAAAAGACGATTAGAATTTCAATTTGGTCCTGTTTTGTGGTGTATGATGAAATCAGAAGCCGTTCTATTGCGGAGCGGAAATGATTATTATACAATAAAAGTGAATCTGGAGGTGTGACATCATGTCCGTTAACCCGGGCTATCCGCTGCTAAAGCGGGCCGTCTACTATTGCGGTCGCATGATTTCCAGTCAGTATGGCACGGTTTTCGTAAAATCCCATTATGAAAAAATTCAGAAGGTCTATTCCATTTGGATCTGCACGATGCCAACGAAAAAATGGGAGTACAATATTTCCAGTTACCAACTGACAGAGAAACATCTAATCGGGCATACCCAGGCCGAGCGGAGTCATTACGATTTAATCACAATCGTCTTGGTCTGCCTGGGGAGTAAGAGTCATAAGCAGTTGAAAGGCATCCTGCGGCTGCTGAACATGCTGCTCTTGGATAACATGGGTTCCCAAGAAAAGCAGGAATTGCTAGCAAAAGAATTTAACGTAACAATGACACCACATTTAGAGAAAGGAGTGGCAGCCATGTGTAACTTGAGCGAGGGTATTGAACGGCGCGGGGAAAAACGCGGACGTAAACTAGGGGAAGAAGTAGGCGAAAAACGTGGTTGGAATTTAGGAAAACAAGACGACGTACTGGAAATGCTGAAAGATGGCGTACCTTTTGAAAAGATTGCTCAGTATACTAAGTTATCCTTAGAAGCTATTGCTGACATTGCAAAGCAAAATAAATTAACCTAATCCGCCAGAAGTCCTCCACCTCTTAGGTGGGGGATGAAGGCGGGTATGGCGAATTTACGTAAGTAATTGAGCCATACCATTGCTCTGTAGATAGTTCTGTAGATAGTTCTGTAGTATAATCAGTCGTAGATGAGAAAGAATTGATTATACTATGAAATTGGATAGTAATAACTATTCAGTATTCTTACTCTATTACCAGCTGGTTCTAGTGGTAAAATACCGCCGCAAAGTGTTTTCTGATCAGATGAGCCAATATGCAAAAGGTATATTTGTCCACATAGAAAAAAGATTTTCCGGAAGTCAGATGTAAGCTTTGAAAGGAAATGTTTTGGTCAAAAAGCTATTGCCTGCTGACAACAGGCGGCGCTCCCATAATACGAAAATACATAGAAAATCAAGGCAGGTGATTATAGTGAATAAGGCATACCGATACAGGCTCTATCCAACAACTGAACAAAAAATTATGTTTGCCAAGACTTTCGGCTGTGTCCGATTCATCTATAACAAGATGCTTGGAGACCGCCTTGATTACTATAAGGAAACCGGTAAGAAACTGAATAATACTCCTGCACAGTACAAGGAAGAATTCCCTTGGCTGAAAGAAGTCGACAGCCTTGCTCTTGCCAATGCACAGATGAACCTGAACAAAGCATACAATAACTTTTTTAGAAATCGAAAGCATTTTGGCAAGCCACGCTTCAAATCGAAAAAGACAGGTCATGCTTCGTATTCTACGAACAACCAACACGGTTCTGTAAGAATCGAGGGGAATAAGGTCAGGCTGCCAAAAATAGGTTTGGTGAAATTGTGCCTGCATCGTCCATTGATGGAAAACAGCACGATAAAGACTGTAACCATAAGCAAAACATCATCAGGAAAATATTACATCAGTATTTTGGTGGAGTACGAAAACCAAATACTCCCTATAATGCCGAAGAAATTTCTTGGGCTTGATTTTGCCATGCACGGACTATATGTGGCTTCTGACGAAGATGATGCGAATTATCCAAACTTTTTGCGTAAAACCGAGAAGAGATTGGCTCAAGCACAAAGAAAACTATCCAAAAGGCAAAAAGGAAGCCACAATCGTGAGAAGCAAAGGCTTCGCGTAGCTGTGCTTCATGAGAAAATTGCCAATCAACGTCGCGACTTTCTGCATAAGAAAGCTCGCGATCTGGTAGACAAATATGATGCTATTGGTATCGAGGATATCAGCGTCAAGGCGATGGCTAAACGCAAGAAAGGCGGTAAATTCAGTTTTGGTAAGTCCGTAGCCGGCAATGGCTGGAATATGTTCACAAACATGTTGGAATATAAGCTGGCTTGGCAAGGCAAACAGCTTATCAAGATAGACAAATGGTATCCAAGCAGTCAGATATGCCATGTTTGCGGTTACCAGAACAATGAAACGAAAGATTTGTCTATACGAGAATGGGATTGCCCGAATTGTGGCAGTCATCACAACCGAGATAAGAACGCTGCCATAAATATTAGAGAGGAAGCTAGGCGCATATCCGCCGCATAATGTAACGCATAGAGTACCGTGGGTCGCACGGAAACTTACGCCTGTGGAGAGAGTGTAAGTCGCCACAACTCTTCAGAGTCAGTGGTGCTGTTCTCGATGAAGCAGGAAGCCCCCGCCTCTATAGGCGGGGGTACGTTCACTTTAAGTATGTTTAGCCAATAGAGAAGGGGCTGTTGCGTGAAAGCATAGGCTATCATGCACAGCCCCTTTATAGTAAAAATATTATACGGATGAAAAGGAGATTTATGGAATAAGGGCAACCATTTTCAACAGACTGGGCAGCGTTGTGCTAAGGCTTTTGCATGGTGTGTGTCATCATTGGCGCAGGGGCCAGGCGGCGCCAGCAGCACCAGAGGATAGCCAGCCAGACGGGCATGATGAGGACGGCTGTGAGCATGTCCGGCATCTGGGTCATCATAAGGACAATAAAGCAGAGGAAGGCCAGGCAGAAATAGTCGGCTGCCGGGTACCAGAGGGACGGGAATTTCGTCGTCTTGCCCGCCTTCCGGCAGTAGGTCTTGAATTTCAAGTGCGTCACGATGATGGTGATCCAGTTGACGATGGTCGCGCCGACCGTGAGGGACAAGAAATACATGAAGATTTTTCCCGGGAAGAAATAGGTCACGGCGACGACGAACAAGGTCAGGCCCGAGCAGAGGCAGAGCGTGTGGACCGGTACGCCCCGGGACGACAGCTTCTTGAACCATTGCGGCGCGTTGCCTTCTTCTGCCAGGCCGAAGGCGATGCGGGAATTGCCGTAAATGGCCGAGTTATAGACGGAAATGGCTGCAGCCAGGACGACGAAGTTGAGGAGATTGGCCGCTGCCGGGAAGCCGACGTTGGTGAAGATCTGGACGAAAGGACTGTTCTGGGTGCCAATCTGGTTCCACGGCCACAAGGTCATGATGACGACCATCGTGCCGATGTAAAAGACGAGGATACGCCAGATAATCTGGTTGATGGCCTTGGGCAGGGACCGTTCGGGATTTTCCGCTTCGCCTGCCGTGATGCCGATGAGTTCGACGCCGCCGAAGGAAAAGATGACCGTCACCATGGCCAGGCAGAAGCCCCAGATGCCCTTGGGCAGGATGCCGCCGTAGGCCCAGAGGTTGCTGAAATTCTGCGGGAACGGCCGGCTGTCCTGCAAGATGAGCCAGGCGCCGAGGGCAATCATGCCCAGGATAGCCGCCACCTTGATGAAGGACATCCAGAACTCCGTTTCGCCGTAGGCCCGGACATTGACCAGGTTGAGACAGGTGATGGCTATGAGGCAGACCAGGGCCGTGACCCATTGCGGCAGGTCCGGCAGCCAGTAATGGACGTAGATGCCGACGGCTGTCAATTCAGCCATGCTGATGATGACGTAAGAGAACCAGTAATTCCAGCCCAGCATGAACCCCGGGAAGGGTCCCTAGTATTTGTCGGCATAATAGCTGAAGGAGCCGGATACGGGTTCTTCGACGGCCATTTCCCCTAACATGCGCATGATGAGGAAAATGACGATGCCACAGATGAAATAGGCTGCGATGACCGACGGCCCGCCCAGGGAAATGGTCGACGCCGACCCGTAAAATAATCCGGTACCAATAGCGCCGCCCAGGGCGATCATCTGGAGATGACGGTTTTTCAGGCCGCGCTGCATTTGTGATGCTTCTTTCACGATTAAGACCTCCTGACAAAAAAGACCGCACGAAAGTTTACACCCAAGGTGGTGTACCCCTTCGTGCGGTCGTTTTGCGATTACACTCTGTCTATTAGTATAGAACAAAAACGGAACTTGTCAATCCAAGAAGATATAGTCGCCGAATATGACCGGGCTGGCACAGTTCTGTCACAGCTGTGACGGGATGCTATCTTTTTCGACCGGGAGAAGCTATAATAAAATGGAAATAAAGAGCTATTCTCAGGAAAGAAGGCTGATTCTGGTTGCAAGATGTATGCAGGACTCTCGATTGTGTTATAATGGCAGAGGAGGCGGGAACGATGGGGCCATTCGTCGATGCGGACGGAAACCGGTGCAGTGTCAAACAGGTTGTGCGGAACCTCTTGAAAGAGGACGTGACCTATGAATTCATCGCACACGTTGCCCAATGCCCGCTAAAAACGGTAAAGGAAATTGCCGCGCAAGAAAAAAGCAATAGGGAGTGATTCATTTGAAAATCTTAGTTGTCATGGATGTCGATGCAAAACAGAAACAGTGGCTGGAAATGGCCGCTCCGGAAGCAGATTTTTGCTATTGCCCCGGTGATGGGACCCAGGCCGGGAAGGCCTTGGAAGACGCAGATATCATCATTGGCAATATAGCTCCTGACTTGGTGAAGAAAGCGTCGCAGTTGAAGTGGCTCCAGCTCAACAGTGCCGGTGCCAACGAATACTGTCAGCCCGGTATCCTGCAGGCTGGCGTCACCTTGACCAATGCGACCGGTGCCTACGGCCTGGCCTTGTCGGAACACATGCTGGCCCAGACCCTGGCGATGATGAAAAAATTGTACCTTTATTATGATAATCAGCATCAGTCGCAATGGCACGACGAAGGGCCGGTGACGTCCCTCTACGGCGCAACCGTCGTCGTCGGATTCGGCAACATCGGCCGCAACTTCGGCCAGCGCGTCAAGGCCATGGGGGCCCACGTCATCGGCCTGCGCCGCCGTCAGGGAGCCGTACCGCCCGAAGCCGATGAAATGGGGGATATGGCCCATTTCAACGATTACCTGGCCCAGGCCGACATTGTCGCTTCGTGCCTGCCCGATACGCCGGAAACGTATCACCTCTATGATGCGGTGCGCTTTGGCGCTATGAAGAAAGGGGCGTACTTCGTCAACGTCGGCCGCGGGACCAACGTCGACCAGAAAGCCCTCCGCCATGCCGTCATGTCCGGCCATCTGGCCGGCGCTGCTTTGGATGTGACCGACCCGGAACCGCTGCCGTCGTCAGATCCCTTGTGGAAGACGCCAGGCATCTACATTACGCCGCACATTTCCGGCGGCTATCACCTCCAGGCGACGCACGACTATATCGTCCGCATCGCCGCGGATAATCTCAAACGGTACCTGGCCGGTGATCCCTTGGAAAACATCGTCGACCTCATGACCGGCTATAAAGCGTAAAAGTAAGGGCTGTCTACGTAAAAGGGGGGCTGTCGTACGAAGACAGCCCCCTTTTTTTTACGCTTATATTAAGATTTTTTATCAGTTTTATGAAAAATGGTCGGAATGGAGCTTTTTTGTCTTATTGGAGCAGACTTTTAACCTGTTTTATGATATTGTGTATTGGTGAATGATTTTCAATATTATCGCCACGGGCGAAAGAGAGGGGTTTACCTACATGGCATATCATAAAATCAAGGGAACGAAGAAGGCGTGGATTACCTGGGCTGTTTTGACGGCATTGACGGTACCGGCTTATGCGGCGGCAGCTGATGGGCCGGCGGATAATGCAGCCGTTACGACGAAGGATGTCGTCGTCACAGCGACGCGGACTGAAGCAGACGTCAAGATGGTACCGAATACGGTAGAAGTCATTACAGCCGACGATATCCAGAAGCTCGGCGCAACGGATGTCTACTCGGCATTGCGCTTGGCCGATAACGTGCAGATCATGAACACCAGCACCGGCTTTGGCCACCGCATTTCCATGCGCGGTATGTCCAGTGATTCGACACTTATTCTCATCAATGGCCAGCGGACAGCCATCGAAGATACGGAAACGACGCAGAACCTCTTGGCGTTGGACCGCATCAACGTCAATAATATTGAACGCATTGAAATCGTCCGCGGTGCTGCTTCGGCCCAGTACGGTTCCGATGCCCTGGCCGGTGTCATCAACATCATCACCAAGAAGTCGACCGGGAAGCCGTCGGTCACAGTCGGCGCCACGACGGGGACGACGAACATGTCCAATTATTATCACATCGACTTGGGCAAACAGGGCAAATTCAGCAGTACCTTCGATATGAATTTCTCCAAGGATCGGCAGTGGACGGAACATGAAGTTTCAGGCCTGCCCGTCAAGAACCTCCAAGGGCCGAAGCAGGACTATCATTTCAGCGGGTCCTATGAATTAGGGGAAAACAAGAACTTGAACCTCGATTTAGGCTACTATAAGGACAAACTCAGCGGCGACTGGAGCCATAAGGAATACAACCTCGGCGCTTGGGGCGGTATCGTTCGCCTGCAGGACGCCAAACTGGAAACGGAACGGCGCGACGCCAGCCTGAGCCTGACCGGGAAGACGAAGAAAGACGACTACATGGTCCGCACGTTCTACAGCAAGCTCGACAAATTCCGCTTCCTGCCCTACACGGCGCTGGCCAAGGAATACGGCGAAACCAATAAGTACAGCATCTGGGGCATCGAAGCCAAGAACAGTCATAAGGTCGACGGCGACCACACTTTGACGTATGGCACAGAATACGACCGCTATGACGTCGATGGCGTCAACTTCGGCAAGACCGGCGACAATGGCAAGGATCTCAACACGTATGCTGCGTACATCCAGGACGAATGGCTCTTGGGCGATAAGTGGGAAATCATCCCGGCTGTCCGCTACGACCATCACAGTGAATTCGGCAGCAAGACGACGCCTCATCTCGGCGTGACCTACCTGGCCAATGACCACAACCGCTTCAAGGCCAATTGGGGCGAAGGCTACAAGGCACCCAGTGTCAGCGAACTCTACATGGACTATACTCACATGGGCGTCCTGACCTTAGGCAATCCCAATTTGAAGCCGGAAGAATCGAAGAACTGGGACCTCAGTTATGAAGGGGAATGGGGCAAGACCTTCGGTAAGGTCACCTATTTCCACAACGACATTGACAACCTGATTTCGACCCGCACCGTCGGCGGCCGTCACGGCTATAATGAATATTACAACATCGACGGCACGACGAAGACCCACGGCGTCGAATTGACCTTAGGCCGCAATCTCTCGCGGGATTTGGATGTTAAAGTGACCAGTAACTGGACCAGTGCCAGCAATAAAGCCGCTTCGGCTGAATCGGCAGCCCATGGTGTCGATGGCATTGCCGATAATATTACGACGCTGCAGCTGGCCTATGATGACCACCGCGCTTATGGCTACAACGCGACGTTGTGGGAACAGTGGGTCCACGACTATTACGAAAGCGATTCCAGCCAGACTTATTCTTATAATACCTTGAATTTCGTCATCAATAAGAAATATGGTGACGCCGTCCGCCTCTTTGCAGGTGTCGATAATATTTTCAATAAAAAAATCGATGCCATCTACCTCGACGGCCGTATTTGGCGCACTGGCATCGAATTCAAATTCTAAGGCCTTCGTCCTTGCAATTCCCCTCCGCTTGACGTAAAATAAAAGTAGGAATCAATCGCATGATATGCGGGAGGAGGATGTACTATGGATGTATTAGCAGCAGCTGTCGCCTTGGTCCTGATCTTGGCCATTCTCAATGTCGTCCCTTACTATGTCGGACGCTATATCTTATTGTATAGTCTTCGC
>OLWD01001052.1_pt1 | contig 10543 bp, 4 predicted proteins | sample 1673971 | NCBI WGS metagenome assembly OLWD01 (sample SAMEA103958136, study PRJEB25191) | human gut metagenome | reverse complement strand
TTCTGTCGCTTCTATGGCATTTCTGTATTTTTCATATCGCTTTTTATATTCATCGGCAGGCCATTGATCCTGCATTTCCTTCTGCGACAAATAATCGATCTCCAAAATAACATCTGATACATTTCCGGTTCTGTCCGACTTTTGATTCTCCGTCTCTTCTGCCTGAGTGCTTCTTTGCAGCGCACGGCTGATCTGTGTCCTCACAAGAACCGCCTGCGCCTTCAGTGCCTCCGTCTCTGTATCTGCCGGTACGTCTTTTGCCAACACTCCCGTAAGATACTCATTCCACTCTACTTCTGCAATCCCGTCTGCCTCTTCTTCCTCCGAAGCTTTAACTCTGATGTAAAAATTTTCATTCGTTGTCTCTTCTGGATCTACTCCGTTTACAAACACAGAAACAATGTACGGAAACAATATCAAAATAACAAGGAATGCAGCTGCCGATTTGAATTTTTGTTCTATCGTATATCTTTTCATCAAAAAACAGCCCTCCATATTTCTATCATATGAAGCGCTGTTTTTTTTATAACTTTTGTTTTATCGGACAAACGGTCTCTTTCTCATAATAAACAGGCATATCGCCTCGTATAACGGTACTAACGATGATAATACTGCATGAATAACCGGCATATTTCCTTCCGCGAAGTTTTCATAAATCTGTTTATTCACCAAGACGTTCAAAGCGATCTGAACTGCTCCGAATAAGATCGAAACAATGATCACTACGAAATACATAAAGAAAAACGCAAGTACGCTCATCCCCGCCCCTGTCACATTTTGATTCACCGCACTTCCGGCGAGCGTCATTCCGATGCCAAATACGAGTACCAGTACATAGATGCCGATCGCTCCGCTGTAGATGATCGGAAAAAGCAGTTTCCACAATCCCGGATTTTTGATCGTCGTATTTTTCAGTCGGATCGGACCTGCCATATTCCCGTGGTACTGCTCACGGCACGTACTGCCATCGAACAGAATATCGAGGGACTACGCATCGGTGCGGACGACTATATCACCAAGCCGTTCAACACCAATCTGCTGATTTCGCGCTGCAACAATCTGGTAAACTCGCGTATTCTTCTGCAGGAGAAGTTCAGCAAGCAACCACAGGCTTTCGCACAGATGCTTGCCACCAATCCCATAGACAAGGAGATTCTGGACCGCGCCATGACAGTCATTGAGAAACATCTGGACGATACGGAATTCAACGTCAACGTCTTTGCACGTGAAATGGCAATGGCACGCACCAATCTGTTCACCAAGCTGAAGGCTATCACCGGGCAAACTCCGAACGACTTTATCCTGACTATCCGCCTGAAGAAGGGTGCCCTGATGCTGCGCAACAATCCGGAACTGAATATCACCGAAATTTCGGACCGGATAGGTTTCAGTTCTTCACGCTATTTCTCCAAATGCTTCAAGGACATTTACCACGTCAGCCCGCTGGCCTACCGCAAAGGAGAGAATGGAGGAGAGGAAAGTACGGAAGACAGTGAAGAGACATCTTAATATTGTACATCAAGCCATCGCATGACACGGTTTGTACTTTTTCTCCCCTCCCTTGTACTTCCTTATACACCCGATTCCACAAAACCTCTTACCTTTGACCTCAGAATTACAATCTAAAGTCAAAGAACTATGAAGCATTTTTCCCCCTTGTGGTCTCTGCTTCCCGGTGCAGCCCTGATAGCGGGATGCGGAAGCCAATCTAAAGACAAGACTTCGGAGCACTCTCCGCAGAAGCCCAATGTAGTATATCTGATTGCTGATGACCTGGGCATCGGCGACCTGAGTTGTTACGGTGCCACCAAAGTAAGCACTCCCAACATCGACCGCCTTGCCGGACAAGGCATGCAGTTTACCAACGCTTATGCCACTTCTTCCACCAGCACCCCTTCCCGCTTCGGCCTGCTGACAGGCATGTATCCCTGGCGACAGAAGAATACCGGCATTGCTCCGGGCAATTCCGAACTCATCATCGATACCGCCTGCGTCACTATGGCCGATATGTTCAAAGAAGAAGGCTACGCCACTGCAGCAGTGGGCAAGTGGCACCTCGGCCTGGGTCCTAAAGGCGGTACAGACTTCAACCACTCCATCAAACCGAACACCCAAGACATCGGCTTTGACTATGAATACATCATCCCCGCTACCGTCGACCGCGTTCCCTGCGTCTTTGTAGAGAACGGACATGTAGTGGGTCTCGACCCCAACGACCCTATCACTGTGAGCTACGACCACAAGGTCGGTGACTGGCCCACCGGTCTCGAAAACCCCGAACTCGTCAAGATGAAACCCAGCCAGGGGCACAATAACACCATCATCAACGGCATCCCCCGCATCGGCTGGATGACCGGCGGCAAATCCGCCCTTTGGACAGACGAAGACATTGCCGACGTGATTACAGACAAAGCCAAGAACTTCATCACAGCCCATAAAGACGAACCTTTCTTCCTTTATATGGGTACGCAAGATGTACATGTTCCCCGCGTGCCACATCCGCGTTTCGCCGGCAAGAGTGGTTTGGGCGTACGTGGCGACGTCATCCTCCAGCTGGACTGGACCGTGGGTGAAATCATGCACACTTTGGACAGCCTCGGCATTGCCGACAACACCATTTTTGTATTCTGCAGTGACAACGGTCCCGTCATAGACGACGGCTATCAGGACCAGGCACGCGAACTGCTGAACGGCCATACTCCCATGAAGCACTACCGCGGTGGGAAGTACAGCGCTTTCGATGCCGGTACCCGTATTCCCTTCATTGTACGCTGGCCCAATGGCATCAAACCCGGCAAACAACAAGCCCCCTTCTCCATGATTGATGTATACGCTTCATTCGCCGCCCTGCTGAACCATCCGCTGGAAGCAGGCATCGCTCCCGACAGCCGCGACCAGCTCAACAACTTCCTGGGAACCGATACTGCCGGATGTGACTATATTGTACAACAGAATCTGGACAATACACTCTCCATTATCCAAGGAGACTGGAAATACATAGAGCCCAGCGACAAGCCGGCACTGGAGTATTGGACAAAAATAGAAATGGGGAACGCCCCGCAGCCTCAACTGTACAATCTTTCCATTGATCCGTCCGAAAAAGACAATGTGGCAGAAGCCCATCCGGACAAGGTAAAAACGCTCTCTGCCCTACTGGAAGAGGTGAAGGAAGCAAAGAACCAAAGTGAAAGGGAATAAAAGTACAAGAGTGGTATAGTTCGCAAGTTTTGTACGAATTCGTACTTTTTGCGAACTATTAACTAATGCATTTGTATATTCCATCCCCTACATTTGCGATGTGATTCAACTCTGAAGTGAGTACAAAACAAAGAAACAACCTTTATTAATAACTAATTAAATTAATATTTATGAAACAGAAATCCAGCTTCTTTAAAGCATTAGGTATTATGTTGCTTTCTGTCCTATTTGCCACGCAGGCCAATGCACAGAATCTCACAGTAACAGGTACAGTGACTGACAACTTAGGTCCGGTGATTGGTGCTTCTATCCAGGTGGAAGGAACAAGTAACGGATGTATCACAGACATTGACGGAAACTACACCCTTCCCAATGTTCCGGCAAACGCAACTCTCGTATTCTCCTATATCGGATATCAGACACAAAAGATTGCCGTAGGCGGAAAGACCAAAATCGACGTAAAACTGGCAGAAGACAGCCAATTGCTGCAGGAAGTTGTCGTAGTGGGTTACGGCGTTCAACGTAAGAGTGACCTGACCGGTGCAGTTGCTTCTGTAAAAGCAGCAGATGCATTGAAGAATACCCCGACCGGTAATATATCCGATGCATTGCAGGGACGTATGGCCGGTGTATCAGTTCTCTCTGGTTCCGGTAATCCTACTGAAGACAATACCATCCGTGTACGTGGTATCAACTCTATCACAGCAGAAACCGGTCCTTTGGTTGTTATCGACGGTTTCATCGGTGGTTCCCTTCAGTCGTTGAATCCTTCCGATATTCAATCTATCGAAGTATTGAAAGACGCATCTGCAACAGCTGTTTACGGTTCTCGCGGTGCAAACGGTGTAATCTTGGTTACTACCAAAAACCCATCCCAAGACAAATTGACCGTATCTTTTAATGCATTTGCCAACATCAAGACTGTAGCCAAGTATGCTGATAATCTTTCTACCTATGAATATGCCAACCTGGTTAATGACTATGGTAAGGAATATTTTGGATACGGCGACAATCACTATTATAGTGCAGAGCAATTAGCAGCCTTCAAGTCTGGCAAAGCAGGTTATGATTACTCAAGAGAAATCTTCCGCAGCCCTGCCGTTACACAGAACTATGAAATGTCTATTGCAGGTGGTGGCGAAAAGACTACTTTCCTGGCATCTCTCCGCTATCAAAACGATGAAGGTATCATCAAGGAGTCAAGTAGCCAAATCTACAGCTGGCGTTTGAAAGTAGATACCAAAATCAAGAAGTGGCTGAAAGCTGGTATGAACATCTATGGTCACTACAGAGAAACAAGTACTCCACGTGTCAATGAATATGATGGTTTAATCCAACAAGCAATGTACTTTCCCAGTACTATTGAACCGCAAGATGAAGATGGAAACTACAATAATTCATTTTTTGAGGGTAGTTCAACTTACAATCCAATGGGGCATATTTGGGAAGCAGACAATGCCAACAAGACAATAAATAATCGTATACAAGGTTATGTCCAGTTTGACATCATGGACGGTTTGAGCTTCCGCTCACAACTGGGAGTTCTGCTTGACAATAGACTAAACACTTCCGTACAAAATGACAAAAGTTACTATGCTTTCAAGAATAGCAATTTATCGCAAGGTCAAGCACGTAGTTACTGGAACACTTCCTGGTTAAACACCAACACATTAAGTTATGTAAAAGAATTTAATGCTAATCATCGTGTCAACGCAACTGCTGTTTTCGAACAGTCTTATGATAATAATTTCAATCATACCGGTACTGCTTATGGTTTGGATTATATTGATAGGATCGGTATAAACAACTTGGCATGGTCAAATGCAGAGCTTGCTACCAATAGCTCCGACCGTGTTATCAATACATTAATGTCAGGTATGTTACGTGTAAACTACGTATTTATGAACCGTTACATGGTTACTGCATCTATTCGCGCAGATGGTTCTTCACGTCTTGTTGATAAATGGAGCTATTTCCCATCTGCAGCTTTGGCTTGGGACTTGAAACAAGAAAGTTTTTTGAAAGACAACAGCTTTATCGACCAATTGAAACTTCGCCTCGGTTATGGTTCTGTAGGTAACCAAGCTGTAGAAGCTTACCGCCCCTATTCCAAACGTACTCCAATAAGAAATAGTGATGGCTCCACCTCTTATAAAGTAGACCGCCCTGCTGCTCCTTACCTAAAATGGGAACGTAACGACCAGTTCAATGCAGGTGTTGATTTTGGTATACTCAACGGTCGCATACGCTTGACTGCCGATTGGTATAGCAAATTATCCAAAGATATTTTGTTGGATCTGGCACAACCAACACACATGGGATTTCCCTCATTGTTGATGAACTCTGGCGAAATCAAGAATACTGGTATAGAGTTCACAATCAGTGCAGACCCATTTACCGGTAAAGGCTTCAGCTGGCATACCGACGTTACTTTATCGCATAATAAAGGAACTTTCAACAGCATACCTACAGCTAACCATCGCCAACAGCAAGCCGGAAGTTTCCAAAATCAATTATTCCAGATGATTGAAGGTGAAAAATTAGGTACATTCTGGGGATATACTTTCGGAGGTATCTGGCAGGAAGATGAAGTGAACGCTCCATTCGTAGACGCCAACGGTCAAACAAATGGCAAAACAAACGGTGAAGTCTATAAAGTCGTAGCTGGTAACTCTAAATATGTAGATACCAATAAAGACGGAGTACTGAATGATGCAGACCAAGGTATCATCGGCTGTGGTCAACCGACATTTAACTGGGGTTGGAACAATAGCTTCAATTACAAGAATTTTGATTTCTCATTCTTTATGGTAGGTTTCCATGGCTTTGATATATACAATGCAACTCATCAAATGGGATTCAATACAGTTTCCGGTCAGAACATGGCTGCAGTAACTCCAATGCGTGACTTCTTGAACCGTTGGACGCCAACCAATACAAATACAGATGTACCGGGTTTCGTACAAGGAGGCACAGAAAACAAAGTATTCAGCAGTCGTTTTGTAGAAAATGGAAGCTTTATCAAGATGAAAAGTATCACCTTGGGTTACACTTTGCCCGAATTAGCCTGCAAATCACTTGGTATCAGCAATCTCCGACTTTATGTTTCCATCCAGAATCCGTTCCATATCACCAACTATTCCGGTCTGGATCCTGAAGCAACAATGGGAAGCCCACTGATACAAGGTGTTGATTGGGGCTCATATCCTAACAGCCGTAACTATCTGATTGGTTTAAATTTTGCATTCTAATGATTTACCTTTTAAACAAGAATAATATGAAAAAATTAGCATATATAGCAACAATAGCCTGCAGTATGTTCCTGACAACTTCTTGTGTAGACCTGACCCAAGAGCCACAGTCTTTCATTACTGATGAAGATTACATTGCCAGCATGGACCTAACAGGTCTTCAACAAGCTGCAACAGGACTTTATAACGATTTATGGAATGGGAACTATGGTTTTAACTGCCGTTTACAACGCATAAATGTATGTGCAGATGATATTACTTATCGTGCGGCAAAAGCAAATAATGAATTGGCCAATTACTATAGACTATCTCCCAATATCACAGCCAACACTGCAGATTTCGATACTACTTGGTCACTATTTTTTGCCGTTATCAACCACTCCAATACACTTATTAATAAGACGGTATTACCGGAAAATGCAGACCAAGCCAAGAAGTTTGAAGAAGTATTAGGAGAAGCTTACTTCCTCCGTGGACTTTCTTATTTTTATTTGGTACGCATGTATGGTGATGTACCCCTAATTCTAGCAGAAACAGACGCTTCAACGTACATGCCGAGAACTGCTGTTGCAGAAATCTATGATCAAGCGATTATTCCTAGCTTGAAAAAAGCAGTAGAAATATTACCGGCAAAAAGTCGCAGCGGCTTCAGCTCTACTCCTTCCAAATGGGCAGCCGAAGCTTGTCTGGCAGACGCTTACATGACAATGGCCGGTTGGCCTTTGAAAAGAGGACAAGAGTATTACTCACTGGCAGCGGCTGCAGCTAAAGACATCATAGACAACTCTGGTTTGTACCTGACCGAAGAATATGCAGAATTGTGGAAAGAAGCCAATAAAGCACAACCCAATGAAGTAATGTTTGCCATCCACCATAATGCGAAGATGAAGACGGCAAGTAACTATGGAAAGTCTTACTACCCCAGCGATTTTGCCCCCAATGCCGGTTGGTCTGACTACTATGCAAACGAAAGCTTCTTTCTAAATTATCCGGATGATGCACGTAAAGAGTGGAATTATATGACAGAATGGGAAACTAAAAACGGTCATGTCACTTATAAAGAAAGTGCCGATAAGCTTCCCGCCATTTCCAAGTATTATGACTATGACAACGGCGCACCCGGTAAGAGTGCCCAAGCTAATGGTATCACTTGTATCTACCGTTACGCCGATGTCCTGCTGATGTACGCAGAAGCTTCCACCCGTGCCACAAACAGTGTAAACGCACAAGCTTTGGATGCCATTCAGAAAGTACAGAAACGTGCCGGTTATGCACAAGACCAGCTGACCACAACTACTGATCCTACAGCTTTCACAACAGCTGTATTCAACGAACGCGGTTGGGAATTCTTTGCAGAAATGAAACGTTGGTTCGAACTTGTTCGTCTGGAAAAGGTAAGTGAAGTTAGAGCCGAGACTTGGAATGGTTCGCTTTTCCAAAGCAACAACCATTATTACTTCCCCATACCTTATCAGCAAATCCGTCTGACACAGTGGACTAATAATGCAGGCTACTAATACTGATAAAAACGTAATAACACAAAACTTCTAACCTTATTTATCAAGAAATCAAATAGACCTTAATCAATTTGATATGTACGAAAGGGAGGGGCCGTGAGGTTCCTCCCTTTTATTTATCAATACAATGTAATACTACCCAAACAACATCCAACTAAATCAGGGAAAAGACATCCAGCTGGAAACTAAAAGCTTCATGCTGAAAACTAACAATATAAGACTATCCCTAATAGATAAAACAACGATATCACTCTATTTCCAATACTCTCATTAGAGCGTGATAGATAGGTATGAAAAAACACCTATCACACCCTAATAAATTTATAATCACATATATACTCCTTTGCGTGATAGCGTGACAGATGTTTTTATTTTTTTGTGTAGAAACAAAAATACCAGTAAATGCTATTTCTTTTCCGTACTTTCAAAGTGGCGTTGCTGCTGTTCCACCTGCTTCATTTCATTGATACGTTCCTGCTCTTCCCTGGCAAGGCGCTCTATTTCATTGAAGTCAATCTCTCCGACTTCAGTTTTTCCAAAGATTTCCGTCTTTTGCGGAACCGGAAGCTCTCTATACAAGGCTACACGTTCCGCAGGCAAAGTAGCTATTTCAATCACTGCCTGGGGATGGAACTGTATACCTGGATGCAAAAGACGTGCTTTTATTTTGATAGTACCTGCTTTCGTTGTTGTACGGATCAGTGCAGGTGCAGTCCCCCAACGACTGACACGGGGATTGGCTTCTACCTCTCTTCCACCGACCAACTCTCCTTCTCCTTCCACCTCAAAAATAACGGTTTCTTGAGAAAGGCGCTTTACATAGCCATCCTTATCGGTAATGGAAGCAATCACCGTGACCATATCCGAACCATTGGCACGCAGGGGCAGTCCAGAATCAACAGTCAGTACAAGCTGTTCATTACGTTTGGAAGGCATATTCTTGGTCCTAGCAACAATCTTGCCATCCAGGAATCCCTCAGCCACAATACTACATTGTTCCGGTTTCCCGGCCCGATGAAGTGCCCGGACATCCACAAAGCTATAAGCACCCTTAAAAACAACGGGAGGATGACGAATCCCCTTCTCCTCCAGCAACGGCACTTGCACAAGGGTGTCTTTTTCGTTCACAATGACACGTACACTATCACAGTTGGTATAAACCACTATATCCTCGGGGGAAAAAGGAGTCATGGCATTAGCTATATACACCATCGGCCCACTATCAGCCTGCTCCAAGTGCAGGTGCGGATCACGCTGGCTCATCATCATGTAATAGGAATACTTTGGCTGACGGAACATATCCATCAGTCCTCCCCAGAAAGGGTCAGGATGATAACCACGCTGGTGGTCAAACGAATGCCACAAGGCACCTCCTATATGCCCCCGAGGAGATTTGTAGAACTGATCAACCGTAAGAGAGCCGCCATAATCCTTGCGGGCATAGTGCTGGGCCTGGCGAATCTGTGGCTCTTCACCCCATTCACGTGCCACACGGCTGTAAGAATTGTGGGAATTCCAGTCATCCACACAGTCACCATACTCCCGGGTAAAGCAGGATTTGCCTGCATTCCGGTAAAACGCCTCGTTCTTGGGGGCTGTATAAACTACATCATATCCCATTGCTCCTTTGCTCTTGTCATCAATGGCAGCATAGCAACCCGGAGCCGGATACTCTTCATGAGTAGCCCGATAGGCATTCTGTGCGAAAGACTCCGGAAAAGCCGTCTCATTAAGTACCGGTTCCCACAGAAGGACAGACGGATGATTACGGTCTCGACGGACCATATTACGGATGTCGGAAAGGATACGTTCTTCAAACACCGGTTCCGGATTCCAGTACTGCCAGCCGGGAGTGGCTACAATAATGAACATGCCCAGTTCATCGCAGGCATCCATAAATGCAGGGTCTTGGGGATAGTGTGCCGAGCGTATAATCCGGAAACCAGCATCACGCATTTTCTTCACGTCCAGCCAATGCAGGTTGTTGGGTACGGCATTCCCGATATAAGCATAGTCCTGATGGCGGTTTACCCCCATCAGCTTGTCTCCGAACGGCTTACCGTTGATATAGAGACCGTCGGCACCGCGAAACTCAATGCTTCGGATACCGATACGGGAAACAACAGCGTCGCACAGCTTGCCGTTAAGATAGACAGAGGTGCGGAGCCGATACAGATTCGGAGTATCGGGATGCCACAAAGACGGATTTCTGACAGTGAGCTGCTGCATGACGTGTCCATCACTTCCGGCAGACAAGCTGAGACTTTTCCTTGTACTGGCCACCTGCTTGCCAACAGCATCCAGCAGGGTTGACTCCACTACCACCCGGCAACCACTCTCTCTATCATTGACGATATGAGTCTTGACATTCACCCGAGCCTTTTGGTCCGACACATCCTCATAGCTGACAAACACGCCTCCCCCAGCCACCTGGCCAGCCTCATTGGCATCGCTTACATACACGTCACCGGTACAGATAAGATAACAATCACGGTAGATGCCACCAAATACACAAAAATCCATCGTATACTGTTTGCGCCCCGGCGGGAAAGAAGGGTCATCACTGTTATCAGCACA
>OLWD01001046.1_pt1 | contig 10613 bp, 10 predicted proteins | sample 1673971 | NCBI WGS metagenome assembly OLWD01 (sample SAMEA103958136, study PRJEB25191) | human gut metagenome | reverse complement strand
GGGATGCTTCCAGAGATTACAAGGATATCCTCTTTGGTCAATTTGTCTAGTTTTTCAAATAATTCTTGAATGTTTTCATCTGTTATTTTTGGTCCCATACCATTGATTTCAGTTTCATTATCCGATTTCATTTTTACATTGATACGAGATAGTCCGTTTTTAACTTGAATAAAGTCTGTCTGGCAACCGAAGTTATTCATGCGGTTTTCAATTTCTTTTCCTGTAAAGCCTGCCATAAAACCAAGGGCCGTACTATCATGTCCTAAATTGGAAAGAACGATAGAAACGTTGATTCCTTTTCCGCCGGGCAAAATATTTTCGTAGTATGTTTTGTTGATTTCGCCGGTTTGAAAGTGGTTAACGCGTATAATGTAGTCTAATGATGGATTAAATGTTACTGTGTATATCATCTTGCTTCCTCCTAAAATAGATGTGTTTTCTTTTTACACTCAAAGGGTATCATTATAATTGTTGAAAGTCAAATACAAATTGTTGAAATAACAGTTGACAAGGGGTAAATGTGTGCTAATATAGAATTGTAATTGTTGAAACAACAGAATAATAGAAAAGGAGATTGTTGAAATGAAAGCAAAAGCAGTAAGATTACATGGTGCAAACGATCTTAGGCTGGATGAATTTGAATTGCCAGAGATCAAAGATGATGAAATTCTTGTAAAAGTTGTATCGGATAGCGTTTGTATGTCAACCTACAAATGTGCTATTCTTGGTACGAAACACAAACGTGTTCATGAAGATGTAGCTGATCATCCAGCTATCATGGGACATGAAATGGCTGGAGACATTGTCAAAGTAGGGGCAAAACACCAGGACAAATTTAAGCCAGGCATGAAATTTACTTTACAGCCTGCATTGAATTATAAAGGAACAATGTGGTCTCCTGGATATTCTTATGAGTTCTTTGGTGGAGATACCACTTATTGCATCATTCCAGCAGAAGTAATGGAATTAGGATGTTTATTGGAATATAAAGGGAAAGCATATTATGAAGCAAGCTTAGCTGAACCTATGTCATGTAGTGTTGGTGCGTTTAATGCCAATTATCATACAAAGATGGGTGTCTATACACATGAAATGGGAATCAAAGAAGGTGGAAAGCTTGCGATCTTAGCAGGTGCTGGTCCAATGGGATTAGGAGCTTTGACTTATGCTTTGCATCGTGATGTTCGTCCTGGTATGATCGTAGTAACAGATATCAATCAGGAACGCTTAGATCGAGCTGAACATTTATTCCCAGTAGAAGAAGCAAAAGCTGATGGTATTGAATTGCATTTTGTCAATACAGGAAACATGGAAGATCCAGCTGCTGAACTGATCAAGATTACAGGCGGAACTGGTTTTGATGACGTATTCTGTTATGCACCGGTAGCACAGGTTGTCGAATTATCAAGTGCTGTTCTTGGTAGAGATGGATGTTTGAATTTCTTTGCGGGACCAACTGACAACAAATTTAGTGCTAAGATGAATTTTTATGATGTTCATTATAACTCAACTCATGTTATGGGAACGACTGGTGGAAATACGGATGATATGATTGAATCTTTACGTTTAACGGCTGAAAACCGCATTAATCCAGCTGTTATGGTGACTCATATTGGTGGTTTGGATGCAGCTTGCCAGACGACTCTAAATCTGCCAAAGATCCCAGGGGGAAAGAAATTGATCTACACCCATTTAGAAATGCCTTTGATTGCATTGACAGATCTAAGAAGTCGTGCTGATGAAGACAGTCGTTATGGTGAACTTGCAGATATCGTAGATGCTCATAAAGGTTTATGGTGTCCAGAAGCTGAAGAGTATTTATTGAAAAATTTTATTAAAGAATAGTCGAATCAGCCTTGGCTTTGGCCTGGACTGATTCAGGCTGAAGTGGAGGAATGAGGAAGTATGGAACAAAGACGAAATGATATCGTATCTTTTGTCAATGAGAATGGCAGTGTGACTTTTGCCCAGATCAAAGAGCGATTTGCAGGCGTATCCGAGATGACTTTGCGTACAGATCTAAAGGTTCTAGATCAACAAAACCGAATCATTCGAATTCATGGTGGAGCAAAATCATTGGATCAAGTTACGAAAAATGATGATTTCTTAAAACAGCGCTATATACGAAATACCGAGGAAAAGAAGATCATTGCGCAAAAGGCACTGGATTTGGTAAAGCCAGGACATACAATATTTATTGATTCTGGAAGCACGACAACGATGTTGAGCCATATTTTAAAAGATCAACCGAATACATTTGTCACAAGTGGGTTGACTTGTGCTATCGAGATGGCAAAACTGAAAAGTGCAAAAGTATCATTGACAGGAGGAAACCTGAATAATCGTTCTTTAAGTGTAAATGGTTTTGAAGGATTGCGTTTGATTGAACGAGTGAATTTTGATGAAGCTTTTATTGGGGTAACTAATTTTAGCTATAAAACAGGGTTCACCTGTGAATCAGAAAGCGATGCCGAATTAAAAAAAGCGGCTATACAAAAAGCTAACAAAGTTATAATATTAATGGATTCTTCAAAATATGAAAGAAAAGGTACATATACGATCTGTAATCTAGATGACGTTGCAGCAATCGTTTCGGATGATAAACTTCCTCAAGAATTTATAAAGAAATGTGAAGAATTGGGGATCATAGTCTATTAGTCATAATTTTCTATTTTCCTCTAAATTCTAGAGAGGAAATAATAATGAAAACTGCACTTCAGAAATTTGGTAAATTCCTTTCTGCGATGGTCATGCCTAATATTGGAGCTTTCATCGCATGGGGATTTATAACAGCTATATTTATTGCGGATGGCTGGTGGCCAAATGAACAATTGGCTTCCATTCAGCCTTATATGTTGACTTATTTATTACCTATCTTGATTGCGGCAACAGGTGGTAGAATGATTGCCAAAGATCGTGGTATGGTCATGGGTGCTATCGCAATTGTTGGATGTATTGCTGGTGTTGGCGGAACGGAAGGTCAGCCTATGTTGATGGCTGCAATGATCATGGGACCGTTTGCCGGATGGGTTATTAAAAAATTTGATCAGATGATGGAAGGTCATATGCCTGCAGGTTTTGAGATGTTGATCAATAACTTCTCTGTTGGTATCTTGGGCATGATTCTTGCGATCATTGGATATTATTTCATCGGTCCTGTTATGACAGGTATCTTGTCTGTATTATCTGCTGGTGTTGCATTATTAATTAATAATAGTTTATTGCCTTTGGTTGCGATTTTTGTCGAGCCGGCAAAAGTATTATTCTTAAACAATGCGATCAATCATGGAATCTTTACACCAATTGGTGTGGAACAAGCTGTTGAAGCAGGAAAATCAATTATGTATATGTTGGAATCCAATCCAGGACCAGGACTAGGAGTCCTATTAGCTTATTGGTTATTTTCAGCAGATAAAACAACTAAAGATTCAGCACCGGGCGCCATTATCATTCATTTTTTGGGTGGAATCCATGAAATCTATTTTCCATATATCTTGATGAATCCAGTTGTGATCATAGCGCCAATTTTAGGAAATATTTGTGCGATTACATTCTATACTTTATTTAACTGTGGCTTAAAAGGGCCTGCAAGTCCAGGTTCAATCATTGCTTATCTTTCTATGGCACCAAAAGGAGAAACCTTGATGGTCTTGTTAGGTGTTTTGATTGCGGCAGGTGTATCGTTCTTAGTTGCCAGCCCAATCATTAAACTATCCAACGCTAAGGGAACAAGTCTTGAAGCTGCCAAAGATCAGATGCAGACAATGAAAGCTCAGTCAAAGGGACAAAAGAGTATTCTTACAGCTAAGAAAATCGTCTTTGCGTGTGATGCAGGTATGGGTTCCAGTGCAATGGGAGCTACGAAATTTAGAAATCGTTTAAAAGCAGTTAGACCTGATATCGTTGTTACAAATACATCTGTCGATAATATCCCTAGTGATTGCGATATAGCAGTTGTTCAAACTGTGTTGGCTGACCGTGCAAGAGAATGTGCACCAAATGCAGTGTTGATCACTATAGGAAACTTCTTAGCGGATCCGGCCTTAGATGATTTGTTCTTCCAGTTATCAACAGGGGATCCATTGATGACAGAAGCAGTTAATGAAGAAACAGAAACACAAACAAGCATTGATCCAAATATTCTTGTTCCAGAAGGAATTATATTGAATCAAAAGTCTGTGACCAAAGAAGAAGCTATAACGGCGGCTGGTCAATTATTAACAGATCTAGGTTATGTAGATAAAGAGTATATTCCGTTGATGTTAGAACGAGAAAAGATCGTTACAACATATATTGGTATGGGTCTTGCGATTCCTCATGGAACTACACATGATGAAGGCATTATTCATAAAACAGGTATTGTATTGATCCAATATCCTGAAGGTATTGACTTTGGTGATGAAAAAGCTCAGCTTGTGATCGGAATTGCCGGTAAAGGTGGAGAACATATGGAAATCTTATCTAAGATTTGTACTGCACTAGAAGATGAAACAATCTTAGAAAAGATGAAAACAACAGATGATAAAGAATGGATCATGAAACAATTATCTTAAAAAAGAGGACTGTTATCGCAAATTAGATAACAGTCTTTTCTAATGTTTTGACAAGATTTATATATGTTTCTTCAATTTCTTTACATTCATGTACATCTAAATCAGGGGTTGAATAAAATTGAGGTAAGGGTAGATTTTCATCGCCGGGCATTAAATATTTTAGCTCAATCTGTAACATGGCATCATCGATATCTTTCCATTGTTTGATTTCTGCTTCGTTTAAATCGTCTACATAATATTTTTGTAAGATCACATTCATGATCATGGATTCAATTTCTAAATAATTGGTCAAGTGTACTTTAACAGGACGAATGATATCCGAAATATAGGCTTCACTGGCATCGTGTAGTAAGGCGGCCAAAACAACTCGATTAGAGTAATTTCTAGCTTTAGCTTCTTTTGCACAATTGATGCAGTGCTGTCCTACTGAATAAAATTGTTTTAAATGTCCGCCACCTCGACACAATAAAGAAAGAGCATGTGCTATGTCAACGATATCAACATCTTCTATAGTTATTTTCATAGGATCAAATTGTCTTTTTGTATATGTATTCATTTCTGGCATATTTATATTGTAAGAGATGTTGTGGTAAATGAAAATAGTAAAATATTTCATATGCAATCACTAGTAGAATTTATTATAATTAAAGTGAAAAAAGAAATTAGTGATCAGAATGTCATTGATATTAAAAATTTTAATCTTTTCGATCTGTGTTTTTATTTATATAAAGTATTTTGATTACTTGAATAGAAGAGAAGATAAATATTTAAAAACAAAGCACATGATAGCTCGTATTATATTAGTCTTTTTTTCCTTCTATATACGATTTCTGGCAAACAGTTGGCAAGATGTATTGTGGTATGGGTTTGGGTTGGTATCTCTTACTTTAATAGTAATGATAATATACTTATTTATGAAATGGTATACAAATCAATATCAATAAGTAAATAATAGAAACAGGTGAGGATGTTGGATTAAGAATTATAACTTTGAGTGTTTGTTTTTATATAGGATATCGCTATATAAAAGATTTAAATATGAAACAAGACAAGAATAGAGATTTTAAAGTTGGTATAGTTGTTCTTTTGATGGGAGCAGTATGTTACTTGTTATTTATAACAGATGAATTACGAGAAACAATATTTTATTGTTCAGGTATTCTTCTGTTTATTGTGGTTTATTTGTGCATTATTTGGTATCGAAATAAAAAATGATTGATGTAAAAGATAAACAATAGAAAAATCACTTTAATAAAGAGTGAAGAACTTTAGTAAGGGTGTTAAAAAAACACCCTTTTGTGTTATTCTATCTAAGGTGATTAAAATGAAATTACATGAAATAAACTTTCGAGAGATTGATCAACAAATTGTACGAATCCAAGGTAATGAGGTTTTAAAACAGCTTCATTCTATGAATTTGGATGTGCAAGGTTTAACAGCTGGTATGTTTTACTGTTATATTGATCATGAAAAAGGACTTACGTTTGAATTGCTGGCTTTAGAATTAGAAAATGGAAACTTTCTTATTGCCCCTAAAGAATATAGTTATAAGCTAAGATGTCGTCCATTATTAGATGAAGAAATAATGATTTTAAAAGATGTAAATACAGAAGTGTTTAAAGAAAAAATCGAAGCAATTGATGAAACATATAAAGTAAGTGAAGATATTTTAAAAACACGTTATATTAAAGAAATAGATGATTCAAGACATAGTGAATATCCAGATGATGTTCGAGTATTTTTATTAAAAAAAGATAAAGATCCTGAAGCTTGCTGGGTAAGGATCACTGGAACAAATGGAAGAAAGCTAACAGGGAAAATCTTAACAAAAACGATGCAGGATTTTGATTTAGAGCTTGAGGAAATTATTGAGTTTGGTACTATGACCATGGAAGATAATTCAATATCCTGTGTATGTATTTTATAAAAAATTTTAGAATTTAGCACTCTTTTGTTGTTATCGCAGTGTGGATTTTGTCTAACTTCATAGGGTGTCGTAAGTGCCTATTTATGGGCGTTTCCCGGATTTTATGATTTTATCTTAACTCGTCAGAAATCGTCATTTTATAAAAAATTGGTGTCAAAATTGGTGTCAATCAGCAGAGAGATATCTTTTCTTGCCACAGTATATCAGTATCACAAATTGTAAAATTGAATATCGCAAGTAGATTATGGAACGCCGATATTGACGTTCCTTTTCTATTTCCAGCCGTTCAGAAATGGACGGCTTTTTCTATATCCAAACGAAAGGAGAATTTTAAAAGCTATGAAAAAGATATTGAAGCGATTAGCCACAGGCTTCCTTGCCTTTGCGACTATCGTTACCGCTTTACCGACAACGGCTGTCCACGCTTCCGAGAAGCAATACTGGACGGAAAGTGCCGAGCGTGTCGGTATCGTTGAAAAAGTGATGAATGACGGGTCTATCGGTTCGACGTTCAATGAGGGACACATGACCGTTGAGGGCAAGGACGCTTTCTGCGTGGATATTAACACCAACTTCCGCAACGGTTATAAGACCAGAGCCGACGCAAGCACACGCATGAGCTACGACCAGATTTCAGATGTTGCTCTCTCAATCGAGTATGTCAATCAGTATGTGCAGAGCCACAGCGGATTGAGCAGTCAGCATATTTACCTTTTGAAACAGTGCGTCGTATGGCAGAGATTGAGTGTTCATCTGGGCTGGCAATGCGATAACGTCAGAGCTTCCTATGATGAAATCCCAAAAGCGATACAGGACGAGGTGTACGCTGGGGCGAAAGCCTTTGCCAGCGAGAACAAGGGACGCTATGAATGTGGCGGTTATATCTACTCTGGCGAGGGACAGGACATTGGACAGTTCTGGGCGAAACTTGCCGTAGGAAACGCCACCCTTAAAAAGACTTCCAGTAATGCCAGCATTACCGACGGGAACGGGCTTTACTCTATCGCTGGTGCGACTTATGGTGTCTATTCTGATAAGGACTGCACAAAACAGCTTGCCACCCTTACGACGGATAACAGCGGAAATACGGATACTGTGGAAGTAAAGGCTGGCACAGTCTACATCAAAGAGCTTTCCGCTCCTGCTGGCTACAAGGTGGACAATACAGTGTATTCCTTAAAGGTGGAAGCTGGCAAGACAGCGACCTTGAACGTATCCGATACGCCAAAGGTCACAGATACCCTTATCGAGCTTTTCAAGATTGACATGGAAACACAGAAAGACGCTCCACAGGGCGACGCTTCCCTAGAGGGTGCGGAGTTCACATGGAAATTCTATGCGGGACACTATACCGCTGACAATCTCCCCAGCGAGCCAACAAAGACATGGGTGACAAAGACAATCGCTGAAAAGGACAGCGACGGCACTATCCATTACGTTTCCCGCCTTTCTGATGAATACAAGGTATCTGGGGACAGCTTCTATACACAGGACGGAAAGAACGTGCTTCCTTTAGGAACGCTGACCGTTGAGGAAACGAAAGCTCCTAGTGGCTATCTTCTTGACGGTGCGTATATGCAGGCAAACGGTAGCGAGGAACAGATTAAAGGAATGTACCTTACACAGATTACCGAGGACGGCGACATTGCCGTATTGTCTGGAAGCAATCAGTACCATGTATCAGACAAGGTTATCCGTGGCGGTGTGAAAATCCAGAAACGAGATTTGGAAACCAGCGATACCAAAGGTCAAGGAAGTGCGACCTTGAAAGACGCTGAATTTGAAATCATTTCCCTTAATGACAATGCCGTACTTGTCGAGGGGAAACTTTACAGCAAGAATGAAGTGGTAAAGACAATCCTTACCGACATTGAGGGCGTGGCTTCTACTTCCGCCGACCTCTTACCTTATGGAAAATACCGTATCGAGGAAAGCAAAGCACCAGAGGGCTATTTGACGGACGGTGCAGAACCGATTGAATTTGAAATCACAGAGGACGGAAAAATCGTTGACCTTACAGGTGCGGACACTTCCATTTACAATCAAGTGAAGCGTGGCGACCTAGAGGGTGTCAAGATTGGTGCTGGCACACACCAGCGTCTTGCGGGAGTTCCGTTTAGGATCACAAGCAAGACCACAGGTGAGAGCCACATTATCGTGACAGATGATAACGGGCAGTTCTCCACTTCTTCTGACTGGGCTTCCCATAAGAACAACACCAACGCAGGAAAGACCAGCGAGGACGGTATCTGGTTTGGAACAAGTGAGCCAGACGACAGCAAGGGTGCATTGCTTTACGATACCTATATCATTGAGGAATTACGCTGTGAGGGCAACAAAGGCTTTGAGCTTATCCCGCCGTTTGAAATCGTGGTGTCCAGAAACAATGTGACCGTTGACTTAGGGACACTCACTGATGAATACGAGAAAGAAATCTCTATCCATACCACAGCCACAGGCAAGGACGGCGAGAAGTCTATCGTGGCTGGCAAAGAGGTAACAATCATTGATACGGTTACGCTTGACGGGCTGGAAAAAGGTACAAAATATCAGCTTGTAGGCTGGCAGATGTTGAAAGAGGAAAACGCCGAGCTTCTTATCGACGGACAGCGTGTGGAAAGTGATTACACATTCACAGCCGACAGCGAGGAAATGAAGATTGAAATGGAATATACGTTCAACGCTTCTTCTCTGGGCGGTCAGAACCTTGTAACCTTTGAGGAACTTTACGACCTTTCCAATGAGGACGAGCCTGTAAAGGTGGCGGAACATAAGGACATTGACGACGAGGGACAGACGGTGCTTATCACGGAGCGTATCATCTCTATCCATACCACAGCGACCAGCGAGGACGGAAAGAAAGAGATTGAAGCTGGAAAAGACGTGACAATCATTGATACTGTTACCCTTGACGGATTGGAAATCGGCACAAAGTATCAGCTTGTAGGCTGGCAGATGATTAAGGACGAAAACGCCGAGCTTATCATAGGTGGTGAACGTGTTGAAAATGACTATACCTTTACTGCCGACAGTGAAAACATGGAAGTCCAGATTGCCTTTACATTCGACGCTTCCGAGCTGGGCGGGAAAGAGCTTGTGACCTTTGAGGAATTATACGATTTGAGCAATCCAGACGAACCGACAAAGGTTACAGAGCATAAGGACATTGAGGACGACGGGCAGACGGTGACAATCACAGAAGTACCAGAAACGCCAGAAGAACCAACACCAGACCAGCCGACCACACCAGATACACCGAGCAAGACAACAGACGCTCCAAAGACAGGCGATAACACAAACATTGCCTTATTCTTAGGGCTTCTTGTTCTTTCTGGTGCAGGCGTGGCAGGAACATACTTCATCAAGCGTAGACGCTCTTAATCGGGTGGTCTGCTTATGATGATGAAGAAATCACGCTCCCCGCCGACACATGGAAACGGCGGAGCTTCCCTTTATTCTGGCTTGACCGCCACCCACCTGTAAGCACACGGACGGTCAAGGGTGCTTTTAAGCATTTACCTGCCCTTGACGGTCTGGGGGCTTGCTGGTATCACACCGCCAGCCAGAATAAAAGCATGAACAATCAACAGATTTTATAGAAATGAGGTATGAACACATGAAATTAAAATATATCGTGCCTGACATGGCACAGACATTTGGAAATTTGGAGTTTGCAGGAGAAAATGACGTGGAGCAACAGCGTGTCAATGGTCGCTTTGTTCCCGTGACAAGAAGCTATAACCTGTATTCCGACATTCAGAGAGCCGACGACATTATCGTGGTGCTTCCCGCAAAAGCTGGGGAGAAGCGTTTCAAGTATGAGCAGAAAGTCAAGCTCATCAATCCTAAGATTACCGCCGAGGGAAAGAACGTGCGAGGTCGTGGCTACACTAACTATATCTTAACGGCTGATGATATGCTTCCAGCCGAGGAAAGCAAGTAAAGGGGGTATCAGATTATGAGATTAGCGAATGGAATTGTGTTAGATAAGGAAAAGACGTTTGGAGTGCTGAAATTCTCCGCATTAAGACATGAAGTGCGTGTAGAGAATGAGGACGGGACGACAACCGAGGAAATCAAGCGAAGAACCTATGACTTAAAGTGCAGTCAGCAGGAACGCACGATACAGGTAT
>OLWD01001045.1_pt1 | contig 10614 bp, 7 predicted proteins | sample 1673971 | NCBI WGS metagenome assembly OLWD01 (sample SAMEA103958136, study PRJEB25191) | human gut metagenome | reverse complement strand
TGATTCTGCCAAAACCTAGCCAAAAAAATCAAAAATTGGCATATCTCACAAAAAGATGCAACAATCCCGCGTTTCTTTCGGGAACGCGTGCATAGCGCACGGGCACCGCCGCAAAACATTTGCTGTACGGCACAAAAACAGGGCAGCAAAGCTCCCCGCAGCACAACGGCTGCCGGGCTTTGCTGCCCCAGGTTGTTTTTCTGTTTTACCCTTGGTTATTTGCCGTTGGCGGCATCGCGGTGCAGGGTGGCGATATCCACCAGCTCCATGCCGCTGATGTCATGGTCGCTGCGCAGGGCATTCACCAGAATGCGGGCGGTATCCAGCGCCGTGATGCACGGGATGGACAGCTCGGTTGCCTTGCGGCGGAACTTGACGGAATCGCGGTGCGGGTCACGGCCATGGGGGCTGGTGGAGATGATGTAATCCACCAGACCGCTTTCCAGCAGATCCAGCACATTCGGGCGTTCTTCGCTCATCTGGCGCACGGTGCTGCAGGGCACCATCTGGCTGTTCAGGTAGCGTGCCGTGCCGGGGGTGCCATAGATCTTATAGCCGTAGTCATGCAGCTTCCAGGCCAGCTCGGCGGCTTCTTTCTTGTCGGAATCCTTGACCGAGATAATTACGCAGGAACCGGGGCCGGGGGTCTTGAACTGGTAACCGGCGGCAACCAAGCCCTTGATCAACGCTTCGTGCATGTTGGGAGCAATGCCCAAAACTTCGCCGGTGGACTTCATTTCGGGTCCCAGCATGGTATCCACACCGTGCAGCTTCAGGAAGCTGTAGACGGGTACTTTAACAGCCACATAGGGGCTCTTGCCGTTGCGCCACAGGCCGGTACCGTACCCCATATCTTTCAGCTTTTCGCCCAGGGTGCAGCGCACGGCCAGATCGACCATGGGCACACCGGTGACCTTGGAGATATACGGCACGGTACGGGAAGAACGCGGGTTGACCTCGATGACGTAAACCTTGCCGTCCTGCACAGCGTACTGCACATTGACCAGGCCCACAACCTTCAGCTCGCGGGCAAAGCGGCCGGTGTAATCCACCAGGGTATCAATCACATCCTGCGGGAAATTATACGGCGGGTAGAGACAGATGGAGTCGCCGGAATGCACGCCGGTGCGCTCGATCTGCTCCATGATGCCGGGCACCAGGTAATCGGTGCCGTCGCAGATGGCGTCAACTTCACATTCGGTGCCGTAGATGTACTTATCCATCAGCACCGGGTGGCTCATGTCCACATGCTTGGTGATAACGCCCATATACTCGATGACATCGCTGGAGTTATAGGCCACAATCATATTCTGGCCGCCCAGAACGTAAGACGGACGCATCAGGACGGGGTAGCCGACCTCCTGGGCAGCCTGCAGGGCTTCGTCCAGGGTAAAGACGGTGCGGCCCGCCGGGCGGGGAATGCCGCAGCGTTCCAACAGCTCATCAAAGCGTTCGCGGTCCTCGGCCTCATCGATGGCATCGGCCGGGGTGCCGTAAATGGGCAGGCCGATCTCATCCATATGCTTTGCCAGCTTGATGGCCGTCTGGCCGCCGAACTGCACCAGGCAGCCGTCCGGCTTTTCGGCAGCGATAATATGGTCAACGCTTTCGGGATTCAGCGGGTCAAAGTACAGGCGGTCACCGGTATCAAAATCGGTGGAAACCGTTTCGGGGTTGTTGTTGACCAGAATGGCCTCGCAGCCGTTCTTTTTCAGGGTCCATACGCAGTGCACAGAGCAGTAGTCGAACTCGATGCCCTGACCAATGCGGATGGGGCCGGAACCAAAGACCAGCACCTTCTTCTTTTTAGGCTCGCCCTTGGCAGCGGTCTCGGCTTCCTTCTCGGCGATGAAGCTTGCAGCCTCGTTGTCGCCGTCATAGGTAGAGTAGAAGTAGGGGGTGTTGGCAGAGAACTCGGCAGCGCAGGTATCCACCATCTTGAAGCCGGCGCGGTAGTTCTCCACAGGCAGGGTGTCCACCTGTGCCAGACGGCGGATGGTCTTATCCTGGAAGCCGTACTTCTTAGCAGTCTTGTACTGTTCCAGAGACAGCACACCGTTGCACCGTGCCAGACCCTTTTCCAGATCTGCCAGATGCTGCATCTTGTCCAGGAACCACCAGTCGATCTTGGTGATATCGTAGATGACCTTGTGGTCGATGCCGCGCTTCAGCGCCTCATACACGCAGAACACGCGCTCGGCGTCCTGAACGTGCATGTGCTCCACCACTTCCTCGTCGGTCAGCTCCTCAAAGGGCTTGTGGGTCAGGGTGTCCATGCCCAGCTCAATGGAAGAAACTGCCTTCATCATGGCGGCTTCGAAGCTGTTGCCGATGCTCATCACCTCGCCGGTAGCCATCATCTGGGTGCCCAGAGACTTGTCGGCGTAGACGAACTTATCAAAGGGCCACTTCGGGTACTTGACCACGATGTAGTCCAGCGCAGGCTCAAAGCAGGCGCAGGTCTTGCCGGTAACGTCGTTGGTGATCTCGTCCAGCGTGTAGCCGATGGCGATCTTGGTGGCCACCTTGGCGATGGGGTAGCCGGTGGCCTTGGAGGCCAGAGCGGAAGAACGGGACACACGGGGGTTGACCTCGATGACCGCGTAATCGTAGCTGTCGGGCTTCAGGGCAAACTGGCAGTTGCAGCCGCCCTCGATGCCCAGCTCGGTGATGATGTCCAGCGCAGCGGTGCGCAGCATCTGGTACTCGTGGTCGGTCAGGGTCTGGGAGGGAGCCACGACCACGGAATCGCCGGTGTGAATACCGACGGGGTCCAGGTTCTCCATGTTGCAGACGGTGATCACGTTGCCCTTGTGGTCGCGCATGACCTCATACTCAATCTCTTTCCAACCGGCGATGCACTTTTCCACCAGGATCTGATGGATGGGAGAAAGGCGCAGGCCGTTGGTGCCGATCTCGATCAGCTTTTCGCGGGTCTCGCAGATGCCGCCGCCGGTGCCGCCCATGGTAAAGGCCGGGCGCACGATGACCGGGTAGCCGATGCGGTCGGCACAGTCCAGTGCGTCCTGCAGCGTCTCCACCACCTCAGAGGGGATGATGGGCTGGTGCAGCTTTTCCATGGTCTCCTTGAACAGCTCGCGGTCCTCGGCACGGTCGATGGTCTCGGGCTTGCAGGCCAGCAGACGGATGCCGGTGCGATCCAGATAGCCGGAGCGTGCCAGCTCCATGGACAGGTTCAAGCCCATCTGACCGCCGAGGTTGGGCAGCACGGAGTCCGGCTTTTCGATGTCCAGAATGCGCTCCACGACTTCCAGCGTCATGGGCTCGATATACACATGGTCGGCCACGTCCGGGTCGGTCATGATGGTAGCGGGGTTAGAGTTCAGCAGAACAGTCTCGATGCCCTCTGCTTTCAGGGCACGGCAGGCCTGCGTGCCGGAGTAGTCAAACTCCGCAGCCTGACCAATGATGATAGGGCCGGAGCCAATGACCAGCACCTTTTTGATTCTGGGGTCCTTCGGCATTTCAGCGTGCCTCCTTCTTTGCTGCTTTGACGTTGTTCAGGAAGCGGTCGAACAGGAATTCGGTGTCCTTGGGGCCGCCGTTTGCTTCCGGGTGGAACTGCACGGTAAAGCAGTTCCACTTTTTGTACTTGATGCCCTCGCAGGTGCCGTCGTTGGCGTTCACCTGTGCCACCTCGCCCATCTCGGCGGGCAGTTCCTCGCCCACGACCGCGTAGCCGTGGTTCTGGCTGGTGATAAAGGTGCGGCCGGACTCAAAGTCGGTCACAGGCTGGTTGGCACCGCGGTGGCCGTACTTCAGCTTCATGGTCTTGGCACCGGCTGCCAGTGCGGACAGCTGGTGACCCAGACAGATGCCGAAGGTGGGGATGTTCAACTCAAAGATGTGCTTGAGGTTCTCGATGATTTCCACAGGCTCGGCGGGGTCGCCGGGGCCGTTGGACAGCATGATGCCGTCCGGAGCAAGGGCCTTGATCTCTTCCGCCGTTGCAAAGGCGGGCATCACGGTCACCTTGCAGCCGCGCTTGACAAGGCAGCGCACGATGTTGCGCTTGCAGCCGTAGTGCATCAGCACGATGTGGGTCTCGCCTTCCGGGTTGAACACCTCGGGTGCGGCGCAGGTCACGTTCTTTACAGCATCGGTCACGGCGTAGGCGCGGATCTCGGCCAGCAGTGCCTCGGTCTCGGCCTTATTGGCCGGGTCGGCGGGGTCGAAGGTGGTCAGGATGGCGCCGTTCATCACGCCGCTCTCCCGGATGATGCGGGTCAGGTGGCGGGTGTCGATGCCCTCGATGCCGATGGTATTATTCTTTTTCAAAAAGCTGTCCAGCGTCTCCTCACAGCGCCAGTTGGAGGGGGTGGTACAGGCTTCGCGCACGATGTAGCCCTTTGCCCAGATGCGGTCGGACTCCATGTCATCGTGGTTCATACCGTAGTTGCCGATGAGGGGATAGGTCTGGGTGATGATCTGGCCGTAGTAGCTGGGGTCGGTCAGGGTCTCCTGAAAGCCCACCATGCCGGTGGAGAACACCACCTCGCCCACGGTCACGCCCTGCGCGCCCACGGACTGTCCGGCAAAGACCATGCCGTTTGCCAAAAGAAGATATGCGTTCATAGTTTTCCTCGTTTCAACAAAAGCTTTCAGTTTACAGGGTCTGCTTTGCTTCCTGCTTCATCTTGCGGCTGCCCAGATGCACCAGCGGCAGCTTGCCCTCCTTGCAGATGGGGCACTCCTCCGGGGTATAGTTGGGCAGGTCCAGCTTCAGGGCGCTGGCCAGAATGGGGATGGGAGACGGAGCCTCGGGCTTGGTGCGGTCCACCACACAGGTGATGCCAAGGCAGATGCCGCCGGCCTCTTCGATGACGCGCTTGGTCTCCAGAGAGGAGATGCCGGTGGTCACCACGTCCTCGGCGATGATGCACTTTTCACCCGGGTGGATGGCAAAGCGCTTCAGGCACATCACGTTGTCCACGCGTTCGGTAAAGATAGCGCGCTTGCCGGTCTGGCGGGCCAGCTCGTAGGCATACACGATGCCGCCCATGGCAGGGCCGACGATGACGTCCACGTCCATCTCCTTGACCTTGTCGGCCACAGCCTTCATCACCTCGGCGCAGCGGTCCGGGTACTGCTGCAGATAAGCCATCTGGCAGTATGCGCCGGAGTGCCGGCCGGAGGACAGCAGGAAGTGACCCTCCAGAAATGCGTCACAGCTCTTCAGAATTTCAAGTGCTTCACTCATTGTACTTCTCCCTCTCTTTTCAGTGGTGTATATTCCTTTGGGTGGTATTGTACCACGCTTTTACACTATTTGCAAATTTATGCGTTAAGTTTTATTTTATGCGCATAATTGTAGATATTTTATGGATATATCAGTTTTTATTCTGCATGACGGGCGCAGCCGCGGATCTCGTCCAGCGTTTTCACGCCGTTCTTGTCCATCCATGCGGCCATCTCGTCCGCAATGGTCTCCATGGCGCGGGGGTTGGCAAAGTTTGCGGCACCCACCTGCACTGCGGTGGCACCTGCCATGATGAATTCCAGTGCGTCACGGCCGGTGGCAATGCCGCCCAGACCCACCACCGGGATGTTCACGGCACCCACGGCCTGCCATACCATGCGCAGGGCAATGGGTTTCACAGCCGGGCCGGACAGGCCGCCTGTGATGTTGCCCAACAGGGGGCGGCGGCTCTTGATGTCGATGGCCATGCCCGTCAGGGTATTGATGAGCGATACGGCGTCGGCACCAGCCGCTTCGACGGCTTTAGCCATGACCGTAATATCCGTGACGTTCGGCGACAACTTGACGATGACCGGTTTCTTCGTATGGTCCTTGACGCTGCGCGTGACTGCAGCGGCCGCTTCCGGCTGGGTCCCGAAGACGATGCCCCCTTCTTTGACATTGGGGCAGGAAATATTGACTTCCAGGGCGGCCACACCATCGACGTCGAGCTGGGCTGCCAATTCGCCGTACTCTTCGGCAGTACCGGCCGAAATATTGACGATGAGCGGTGTCTGGCAGGCTTCATGGACCTTGGGCAGGATATCCCGCTTGAAAACTTCGACGCCCGGGTTTTCCAGGCCGATGCAGTTGAGCATCCCTGCCGGTGTTTCGGCTACGCGGACGCCAGGATTGCCCGGCCGCGGCAGCGGCGTGATGCCTTTGGAAATGATGGCCCCGACGTGGTCGAGGTCGAGAAAATCACTGTATTCTACGCCGAACCCAAAGGTTCCCGAGGCTCCCATGACCGGTGTCTTCATGGAAATCCCGGCGAATTGGACGGCAATCCGTTCGCTGATCATGCAAAGACCTCCTTCGCGTCAAAAACAGGACCGTCGGCACAGACTTTATAGCGCTTGCCGTCGAGCTGGCTTTCAAAGGTGCAGCCCAGGCAGACGCCGATGCCGCAGGCCATCCGTTTTTCCATAGATACTTCACAGGCGATGCCGGCCTTGGCCGAAGCCTGGGCAATGGTCTTCATCATGACCGTCGGGCCGCAGACCGATACGCGGTCGATGGGCTGATCGGCAAAAATCTGCGGCAGCGCATCGACGGCAAACCCTTTGATGCCCTGCGAGCCGTCGTCAGTCGTCACGTAGATCCGGCCGGCATAGGGTTCAAAGAACTTCGTCCAGAACGTTTCGGCTGCCGTCTTTCCGGCGACGAGCACGATGGGATGGTCCAGGCGCTTGGCCAAGAAGATGAGCGGTGCCAGGCCGACGCCGCCGCCAGCCAGCAGGACCTTGCCCGGTGTCGTCGTAAAGACGCCTTCCCCTAACGGGCCTTCGACGCTGAGTGCATCGCCCTGGCGCAAGGTCTTCATTTCGGCCGTACCGACGCCGACCAGGCGGTAAATAATAGTCACATTGCCCGATTCCGTATCGGCATCGACGATGCCGAAAGGACGGCGTAAAAAGGTCTGTCCCCCATCGCGGTGGACATTGACAAACTGACCGGGCCGCGCTTCTCTTGCGATTTGCGGCGCATGGAATACCATTTTCCAGACTTCGGGAATAATGGCTTCATTCTCGACGATAGTCGCCATTTCCAAGAATTTTTTCACCCTCTGATCATCCTTCCTCTGTTTGCAATAAGTCGTCTTTATTGTACCACAGAACTGCCGATTTTCGTAGCCGCGATTATAACTGCCGCTTCTTGCCGATTTCCTGGCGCATCTTCTTTATATTGTCCCGGAAAAGGCCTTCTTCCTGCATGGCAATCCGCGTATAGAGGACGTCGCCGATGGCCATGTGGATCAGGCGCGATGCCCCGGCTTCCGACGTATACTGGACTTCACGGCCCATGCCGCACAGGCAGACATCGGCTTCCCCGGCCAAAGGCGACTGGCCGTGGCTGGTGATGACGATGACCTTGCCGCCGGCCGCCTTGGCAGCCCGGACGGACTGGAGCAGTTCCTTCGTCGCCCCGCTGTGGGACACGGCCAGGACGACATCTGCTGGCGTCATGAGTGCCGCTGCCGTCACCTGCATATGGGAATCGGCATATTCCCGGATGGCCAGGCCCAGGCGCAGGAACCGCGTGGCCATATCCATGCAGACCGTCGCCGAATTGCCGAAGCCAAAGACATAAATCCGCCGGGCCTTCAAGATGAGCCGGGCCGCTTCATCGACGGCATCATAATCGAGGAGGCTCAGCGTATCCTGCAAACCTTCGGCGATATTGGCAAAAACCTTGGACGCCACCTGGCGGCCCGTATCGCCGGCCTGGATATCGTGGAAGTCCTTCTGCGGCGCTGCCGACAAATCGGCAGCCAGCATGAGCTTCAATTCCTTCAACCCGCTGCAGCCCAATTTCTTGCAAAACCGGGAAATGGTGATTTCCGAACTCTGCGCATGAACGGCCAGGTCCGCTACGGTCTCTTCCATGACCTCGCCGGGATGATCGACAATATAATCGGCAATACGGCGCTCTGACTTGGTCAGACCGCCGTATGCACTGCGCAGGACAGGAAATACCTGGAGCTTCATTTCTTCCATCGTCTTCCCTCCTACTTTCATATTCACTTTTATTTTAGCCTACAAAGAGATTCAAAACAAGTACACCAGCTAAACCCATGACGGCAATGATTGTTTCCAGGGCGCACCACGTGCGGACGGTCTGTTTGACCGTCAGGCCGAAAAATTCCTTGAACAGCCAGAAACCAGGGTCATTCGGCGGGCTGAAGATGAGCGAACCGGCGCCCGTAGCCAGGACCATCAGTTCCGGATTGGCACCGGTGACGGCGCAGATAGGGGCAGCAATACCGCCAGCCGTCAGGGCTGCTACCGTAGCCGAACCGCAGGCCGTGCGGATGACGGCAGCGACCAGCCAGGCCAGGAGCAGCGGCGACAAATCCGAACCGGCGACGAGGTTGCCGATGTACGTGCCGACACCGCTGTCGATGAGGACCTGTTTCAAGGCACCGCCACCGCCGACGATGAGCAAGATCATGGCAATGGTCAGGACGGCATCCTGGACGGTCTTCATGACATCTTCCATGGATTTGCCCCGGCCCAGGCCGAAGGTATAGATAGCGATGGCGACGGAAATGGTCAGGGCAATGTCCGGCTGACCGAAGAAGGTCAGGATATGGCGGGCCGGGACATCGGCACCCATGGTCAATTTGGCAATAGCCGAAGCAGCCATGAGGATGACCGGGACCAGCGCCGTGAAGACGGAAATACCAAAGCCAGGCATTTCGTCGTCCTTAAAGATTTTCGGGTTGTACATGCCCTTGGGGATTTCCGGATTGATGTCCCGCGTCAGCGTGCAGTACAGCGGGCCGGCGACGATGGCCGTCGGGATGGCGATGATGGCACCATAGACCAGGGTCGTGCCGATATCGGCATTATAAATGATGGAAATCGCTGTCGGGCCCGGATGAGGCGGCAGGAAGCCGTGCGTGACCGACAAGGCCGCAGCCATGGGGATACCGACTTCCAGCAGGGGAATCTTGGCTTCCGCCGCAATGGTGAAGACCAAGGGGATGAGCAGGACGAAGCCGATTTCATAGAACAAGGCGATACCGACGATGAAGCCCGTCAGGCAGACGGCCCATTTGACCTTTTCCCGGCCGAAGACGTTGATCAGTGTCGTCGCAATGCGCTGGGCACCGCCGCTTTCAGCCATGAGTTTGCCCAGCATGGCGCCGAAGGAAACGACGATGGCCAGGCCGCCGAGGGTCCCGCCCAGCCCTTTTTCAATGGTCGGGATGAGCTTGTCGATAGGCATGCCTTCGGCCAGGCCGACGGCACCGGCGACGAGGAGCAAGGCCAGGAAACTGTTGAGCTTGACTTTGACGATGAGGAAAAATAAGACGAGAATGCCAATAGCGAGTATGACGAGTGGCATAATGAGAAACCTCCTTTATTTTGTATAATGTTCATGCCAATGGTGATGGAAGGTGCCGGCTTTATCGACGCGCTGGAACGTATGGGCGCCGAAATAGTCGCGCAGGGCCTGGATGAGGTTGGCTCCGACCTGAGGGCTGCTGTAGGCGTCGAGGTACTGGAGCGAAGCCGAAAAGGCCGGGATGGGAAGGCCGTTGGCAATGGCCAGACCGATGATCTGCCGCAGGGCGCCCTGGTTGGCATTGATTTTAGCCAGGAAGAAATCGTCGAACAAGAGATTATCCAGCTCCGGATTCTTGTCATAGGCTTCGGTGATCTTGGTCAGAAATTCGGCCTGGATGATGCAGCCGGCCCGGAAAATGGAAGCGATGGCGCCGTAATCGAGGTGCCAGTCATACGTTTCCGAAGCGCTCTTGTAGAGGGAAAAGCCCTGGGCATAGGCGACGATCTTGGCCGCATACAGGCTCTGGCGGACGGCTTCGACGAAGTCCGGGCCGCTCTGGGCCGTCAGGGCCGGCTTGGCAATGACATCCTGCGCTTTGGCACGGCCTGGTGCGTTGGACATGACGCGGGCATTGCAGGCTGCCGTAATCATGGAAATATCGACACCCTGTTTCATCGATTCGATGCTCGTCCAGCGGCCGGTCCCCTTCTGACCGGCGGCGTCGACGATCTTATCCAGGACCTGTCCGCCTGCTTCGTCGTCTTCGGCGAAAATATCCGCGGCGATACCGATGAGGAAGCTCTTCAGTTCGCCCTGGTTCCATTCATGGAAAATCTTAGAAATGGCGGCGTTATCGTAACCGCCGACGTGTTTGAGCAATAAATAAGCTTCGGCGATGAGCTGCATATCGGCGTATTCGATGCCGTTGTGGACCATCTTGACGTAATGGCCGGCGCCGTCTTCGCCGATGTAAGTGCAGCACGGCTTGCCATCAGCCGCTTTGGCCGCAATGGCTTCGTAAATGGGCTGGATTTCAGGATACGTTTCCTTATTGCCGCCCGGCATGATGGCCGGACCGCGGCGGGCGCCCGTTTCCCCGCCCGAAATGCCCATGCCATAGAAATGGATGCCGTCTTCTTTGCAGCGGTCGTAGCGGCGGCGCGTATCGCCGAAATAGGAGTTGCCGCCGTCGATGATGATGTCACCTGTATCCAGGAGGGGCAGCAGCTGGTCGAGCATGCTGTCCACAGGCGCACCGGCCATGATCATGAGCATGATTTTGCGCGGCCGCTTCAGGGAAGCCAGGAAATCCTTCAGCTCGAAGTAGCCCGTAATCTTGT
>OLWD01001024.1_pt1 | contig 10764 bp, 10 predicted proteins | sample 1673971 | NCBI WGS metagenome assembly OLWD01 (sample SAMEA103958136, study PRJEB25191) | human gut metagenome | reverse complement strand
ATCCATTCTTATTAAGGAGATACGAATATGAAGACTCGCAATGGTCTGTTCGCCGATGTCCCCGAAAATCTGTGGAATGACTGGCATTGGCAGGTCGCCAACCGCGCCGAGACGGTTGAGGATCTGAAGAAGTACATGAACCTGACCCCCGACGAGGAGGAGGGTGTCCGCAAGACCCTGGGCAAGCTGCGCATGGCCGTGACCCCCTACTACCTGTCCCTGATCGACCTGGACGATCCCTTTGATCCCATCCGCAAGATGGCCATCCCCCGCGCTGAGGAGCTGGAGTATGCCGACTATGAGGATGCCGATCCCCTGCACGAGGATACCGACTCCCCCACCCCCGGCCTGACCCATCGCTATCCTGACCGGGTGCTGCTGCTGATCACCGACCAGTGCTCCATGTACTGCCGTCACTGCACCCGCCGCCGTTTTGCCGGTCAGAATGACTGCGAGGTGCCTATGGCCCAGATCGACAAGTGCATCGATTATGTGGCCGCTCATCCCGAGGTCCGTGACGTCCTGCTGTCCGGCGGTGACTGTCTGATGGTCTCCGATGAGAACCTGGAGTACATCATCAAGCGCCTGCGCGCCATCCCCCACGTGGAGATCGTCCGTCTGGGCTCCCGCACCCCCGTGGTGTGCCCCCAGCGTATCACCCCCGAGCTGTGCGCCATGCTGCGTAAGTATCATCCCATCTGGCTGAACACCCACTTCAATCATCCGAACGAAGTGACCCCCGAATCGAAGCAGGCCTGCGCACGTCTGGCCGACGCCGGTATTCCCCTGGGCAACCAGTCGGTGTTGCTGCGCGGTGTGAACGACTGCACGCACATCATGAAAAAGCTCGTGCACGAACTGGTGAAGATGCGTGTGCGTCCCTACTATATTTATATCTGCGACCTGTCGCTGGGCATCGGACACTTCCGCACTCCGGTATCGAAAGGCATCGAAATCATCGAGAACCTCCGGGGACACACCTCGGGTTACGCCGTTCCGACATTCGTCGTGGACGCTCCGGGCGGTGGTGGCAAGATTCCTGTCATGCCGAACTATGTCATCTCGCAGGCTCCGAACCGCGTGGTACTCCGCAACTACGAAGGTGTGATCACGACCTATACGGAACCGACCGACTACAAGGACGAATGCCACTGCGAAGAGTGCGAGAAAGCACGTCGGAAGGAAGGCGTGGCCGAGTTGTTGAGCGGCGGACGTCTTTCGCTCGAGCCGTCCGAATTGAGCCGCAAGACCCGTAACCACAACCATTAGAACGTAACGCTGCAAGACCAGCCCGCACCGGATTGGGATTCGTAACGAACATATCGGATTTCGGCAGCCTGGCCATCGTCGGCCTGGAGAAGAACACGGGTAAAACCGAATGTCTGAACTACATTCTGGGACAACTCGGTGGTCGGGCGGACCGTTTCGCCCTGACTTCGGTCGGAATCGACGGCGAGAGCCGGGATCAGGTGTGCCAGACGGCGAAGCCCGAGATCGAGATTCCCGAGGGAATGATCTTCGTCACCTCGGAGAAACACTACCGGGAAAAACGGCTCGCGGCCGAGGTCCTCGACGTGAGCCTGGAGCGGACGGCGCTCGGGCGGCTGATAACGGCCCGCGCGAGGATGAGCGGCAAATTGCTGCTCTCCGGACCTTCGGACACGGCGGGCCTGAAAGCCCTGATCGACCGGCTCAAAGCCCGGGGCGTAGGCACGACGATCGTGGACGGCGCCCTGTCGCGGTTGAGCCTGGCTTCGCCAGCGGTCACCGAAGCGATGATCCTGGCCACGGGAGCTGCCGTCGCGGGAAATATTCCCGAACTGGTCCGCAAGACGAAATACGTTTACGAACTGATCGGAATCGAAGAGATAGAGGAGGCGCTGCGTACCCGGCTCGATCCTCTGACACAGGGGGTGTGGGCCGTCAGCGGCGGCGGCGAACCGATCGACCTCGAATTACCCTCGGTGCTGATGCTCGAACGGAGCGGAGAGAACCTGTTCCGGCACGGCCGGCGGATTTACGCCACCGGCATCGTCACGGACAAGCTGTTCCAACTGCTGCGAACGCAACAACGGGAAGTGGAGTTGATCGTCCGCGACTTTACGCGGGTGTTCGCCTCGCCCGAAGCGTTTTACGCCTTCCTGCGCCGGGGACACCGGATCAGGGTGGTACACCGCAGCCGGCTGCTGGCCGTCACGGTCAATCCGACGGCTCCGTCGGGGCTGGTGCTCGACTCCCGACGGTTGTGCGAAGCGATGCAGGAGGCGTTGCAAATACCGGTTTACGACGTAAAGAAAATGCCCGAATAGAAACGAATACGACTACACACGAACAGAGCCGAGGCTCCTAAAGTCCCCTCCGAGGAGGGGAGTCAGAGGAAGGTCAGACGCTCTGATACGGCCGGAGACCGTAAAATAAATACGTGAAACCGTGCAAAATTGCATCGAATAACCAGAAAGCGAATGCGACTCAAAGAGGCCATACAACATACCAGCGGACTGCGCTGCGTCGTCGAAGGAATGGAGATCTGTTCCTCCGTCGGGCGACGTATGCTCCATGAAATGACATGGCTCGGCGAGGAGTCGGCGATCACGGAGGAACACGACCGTATCGCCTCGGTGCTGCGCCTGCTCGAAACCGAAGAGGGACGCGACCGCACCGAAACGATTCGCCGCAAACTGGCCCTGCTGCGCGACATCCGCTCAACGATCGAACGCACGGGCGGCAACTGCGTATTCGACGACATCGAACTGTTCGAATTGAAGTTTTTCGCGCTGCTGGCGGAAGAGCTTCGACCACTGGCTTCGCAAGGGCATCTTGCGGAACTTCCCGAGCTGAACGGGGTCGTCGATCTGCTCGATCCGGAAGGCAACCGGCTCCCCCATTTCTTCGTCTATGACGCCTACTCGGAGGAGCTGACGACCCTGCGCAAACAGATCAAAGCACGCAAACAGGCCGGAGCCGACGAGTCTCAAGTGCAGGAGCTCTATTTCCGCAGCGTGGAAATAGAAGACCGCATTCGGGCGAGGCTCTCCGTCGAATTGCGGAAATACCACGAAGCGTTGCAACAGGCACTCGACCGGATGGGATGGCTCGATGTGGTGATCGCCAAGGCGATGCAGGCCCGCGACTGGGGCCTTACCCGTCCCGCGATAACGCAGGACACGACCTCCTTCCGAGGCTTGTTCAACCCCGAGTTGCGGATTTCGCTCGAAGCGGCCGGGAAGCGATTCCAGCCCGTGAACATCCGCCTGACGACGGGACCTACGGTAATCACCGGCGCCAACATGTCGGGCAAAACCGTGTTGCTGCACAGCGTCGAGCTGGCCCAGTACATGCTGCAATTCGGATTTTACATTGCGGCCGAAAGGGCGGAAATAGCCCTTGTGGACGAAGTGCACTGCTCCGTCGGCGACGGACAGGATCAATTGAGCGGCCTTTCGTCCTTCGCGGCCGAGATGATGCGGATGGACGAACTGGCCAAAAGCGTCCGGGCAGGCAGGCGGGTGCTGGCTCTCATCGACGAACCGGCCCGCACGACCAATCCGGTCGAAGGAAGGGCGATCGTGAACGGTGTCCTCGAATTTCTGGCCGACTACGAAGTCCCTTCGCTCGTGACCACCCACTACAACGGCATCGCGGCTCCGTGCTGCAAGCTGAAGGTAAAAGGCTTCTCGGAAACGAACGCGGAGGAGAAGATCACGCTGAAAAACATCAACGATTTCATAGACTACTCGCTCGAGGAGGTCACGACGGACGAAGTTCCGCACGAAGCGATCCGGATCGCCCGTATTCTGGGCATCGACCCGGAGATCCTCCGGCGAATCGAACGCAACGAAGAACTCAAAAACAACCAATGACGGCAACCGTACGGCACAGCCTACATGAACGATATGAAAAGCAAATTAGGAATAGACTTTAACCAGGTGGAACACGCCCGGAGCGTAGCGCGCAAGATCGCCGACGGGGTGCAGGATTTTGTGGAAGGTTATACGACGGTAGCCGTCGAGCGAACGCTGTGCCGTCTGATCGGCATCGACGGCGTGGATGCCAACGCGGTACCGCTGCCGAACGTGGTGGTGGAAGAGCTGCGGGAGAAAAACGTATTGGGCGAAGGCGCCCTGTTCTTCCTCGGCAACGCGATCGTCGAAACGGGACTCACGCCCCAGCAAATCGCCGAGCAGATCGCTGCCGGCAAACTCGACATCACCCGCTCGGCCGTATGTACGGCAGCCGAGCGCGAAGCGGCGCTGAAACCGTATATCGACGCCAGCATCGCCAAAATCGCAGCCAACCGCCAGCGTCGAGAAAACTACATCGCCACCATCGGCGAAGGGCCGCGCCCCTACCTCTACGTAATCGTAGCGACGGGTAACATCTACGAAGATGTCGTACAGGCGCAGGCCGCAGCCCGACAGGGCGCCGACATCATCGCCGTAATCCGCACCACGGGCCAGAGCCTGCTCGACTACGTGCCCTACGGCGCGACGACCGAGGGATTCGGCGGTACGTTCGCCACCCAGGAGAACTTCCGCATCATGCGCAAGGCTCTGGACGAAGTAGGCGAAGAGGTCGGCCGCTACATCCGCTTGTGCAACTACTGCTCGGGCCTCTGCATGCCCGAGATCGCCGTAATGGGCGCACTCGAAGGTCTGGATGTGATGCTCAACGACGCTCTGTACGGCATTCTGTTCCGCGACATCAACATGCAGCGCACGCTGGTCGATCAATATATGTCGCGCGTAATCAACGGCTTCGCCGGCGTAATCATCAACACGGGCGAGGACAACTACCTCACCACAGCCGACGCGGTCGAGGAGGCTCACACGGTGCTGGCTTCCGACCTGATCAACGAACAACTGGCCCTGCTGGCCGGCCTGCCCGAGGAGCAAATGGGTCTGGGACACGCCTTCGAGATGGATCCGATGCTCGAAAACGGCTTCCTCTACGAGCTGGCGCAGGCGCAGATGACCCGCGAGATCTTCCCCAAGGCTCCGCTGAAATATATGCCGCCGACGAAGTTCATGACCGGCAACATCTTCCGGGGACATATCCAGGACGCACTGTTCAACATGGTGGGCATCTGGACTTCGCAGGGCATTCAGTTGTTAGGTATGCCGACCGAAGCCATCCACACCCCGTTCATGTCGGACCGCTACCTTTCCATCGAGAACGCCCGCTACATCTTCAACAACATGAAGAACATCGGCGACGAAGTGGAGTTCAAGGAAGGCGGACTGATCCGCAAACGTGCCAAGGAGGTGTTGGACAAAGCTACCGCACTTCTCGAACGCCTCGAAAAAGAGGGACTCTTCTCGGCGCTCGAGAAGGGAATCTTCGCCGACATCAAACGCCCCATGAACGGCGGCAAGGGTCTGGAGGGCGTGAGCAGCAAGGGCCGCAACTACTACAACCCCTTCGTGGAGATTATGAAAAACGGCAGTCGCGCCGCAGCGAAAAAATGATATTCCGATGCTGCAAGTACGACCAAACGCCTTATTTTAACTATATTAGCATATTGATTCTATGAGTGGAGGATTATATTCAACCGAAGGCAGGGATTTCGACCAGACCCTCGACCTGAAAAAGATAAAGCCCTACGGCGACACAATGAACGACGGCAAAACGCAGTTGAGTTTCACACTGCCCGTGCCCGCCGGCGACGAAGCCATCGAAGCGGCCAAACAGTTGATGAAAAAGATGGGCTTCGAGAACCCGCAGGTGGTATTCCACCGGGAGCTGACGGCCGGTTACACGTTCTTCAACTGCTACGGAAGCTGCACCCATACGGTCGATTATTCGAATATCCATGTCCCGAAAGTCGAATCGACCAAATGGGACATGGCCGAAACGGACAGCTTCATCCGCGAGCAGATCGGCCGCCCGATCGTGGTGATCGGCGCCAGCACCGGCACGGACGCCCATACGGTAGGTATCGACGCCATTATGAACATGAAAGGCTTCGCAGGCCACTACGGACTGGAGCGCTACGAGATGTTCGAAGCCCTCAACATGGGCAGCCAGGTGACCAACGAAGAGTTCATCGCCAAAGCGATCGAACTCAAGGCCGACGCCCTGCTGGTTTCGCAGACGGTGACCCAGAAGGATATCCATATCAAGAACCTCACGGAGCTGGTCGAAATGCTCGAAGCCGAAGGGCTGCGCGACAAAGTGATTCTGGCGTGCGGCGGCCCGCGCATCTCGCACGAACTGGCCAAAGAGCTGGGCTATGACGCCGGCTTCGGCATGAACACCTACGCCGACGACGTGGCGTCGTTCATCGCCCAGGAGATGGCCCGCAGAATGCACCGCAAATAGGAAACGGTCCCGGATTCCAGAACCGCCCCGTTTCAAGACAGTACGACGAACAGACAAAAACGACATAAATCTATGGAAAAGGAACAGATCAGAGAAATCATCGCCAAACGCGTGGCGATGGAACTCAAAGACGGCGACGTGGTGAACCTCGGTATCGGACTGCCGACGGCCGTCCCCGATTACCTGCCGGAAGGCGTTCAAATCTTCCTGCAGAGCGAAAACGGCCTGCTCGGTATGGGCCCGACCCCCGCACCGGGCGAGGAAGACCCCGAATTTATCAATGCCGGCGGCGGATTCGTCACGGCCCTCGAGGGCGCCTCGTGCTTCGACAGCGCCACCTCGTTCGGCATCATCCGCGGCGGTCATGTGAACGCTTCGGTACTGGGAGCCTTGCAGGTCGATGAAAAAGGCGACCTGGCCAACTGGATCATCCCGGGCAAGAAAGCTCCCGGCATGGGCGGTGCGATGGACCTGCTCACGGGTGCCGACAAGGTGATCCTTGCCATGGAGCACACGGCCAAAGGCGCACCCAAAATCCTCAAGAAATGTACGCTGCCGCTGACGGCCAAAGGCTCCGTGAACATGATCGTAACCGAAATGGGCGTCATGGAGATTACCCCGGAAGGCATCGTGCTGACGGAAATCAATCCCGAATTCACCGTCGAACAGGTTCAGGCCGCTACCGAAGCGCACCTGATCGTGTCCAAGGATCTTAAACCCATGAAAAAATAGGCCCGCCATGATCAAAACAGGAGATAAATACCGTCACGAAGTGACCTATACGCAGGAAGGCGTGATCGCTTTCGCCGAAATCACGGGCGACAAAAACCCGATCCACCTCGATCCGGAATTCGCAGCCAAAACCCCGTTCGGCCGTCCCATCGTGCACGGATTCCTTTCGGCCTCCGTATTCTCGAAGGTCTTCGGAATGCTCTTCCCGGGACAGGGCACCATCTATCTCTCGCAGGAGATGTCGTTCCGTGCACCCGTCTTCGCCGGGGAGAAATATACGGCCGAATTCGAAGTAATCGACGTAAACACCGAAAAACACATCGGTACGATCAAATGCCTGCTGCTCGATGCTGCCGGCAAAGAGTGCATCACGGGCACCGCCAAACTCAAACACAACAAAGAATTCATCTAAAAAGAGATAACCATGAAAAGACTTGAGAACAGAGTCGCCATCGTCACGGGCGGCACGGCCGGTATCGGCGAAGCAACGGCACTGCGTTTCGCACGCGAAGGCGCACAGGTAGTCGTATGGGCACGTAACGAAGCCCGCGGTAAGGAAATGGAGAAAAAAGCCGCAGCCGAAGGGCTCGCCATCACCTTCGACAAGGTCGATACGAGCGATTTCGAGGCGGTAACCGCTGCGGCCAAGCGCGTCGCCGACAAGTTCGGCAAGATCGACATCCTGATCAACAATGCCGGCATCACCAACGACAGCACGCTCAAGAAAATGACCGTCGAACAGTGGCAGAACGTGATCGACGTCAATCTTTCGGGCACGTTCTACTGCTGCAAGGCCGTGTTGAACTACATGCTCGAAGCCGGCTACGGACGCATCGTCAATGCCTCGTCGGTAGTAGGGCTTTACGGCAACTTCGGCCAGACCAACTACGTGGCCACGAAAGCCGGCCTGATCGGTATGACCAAAACGATGGCCCGCGAACTGGGACGTAAGGGTATCACGGTCAATGCCGTAGCCCCGGGCTTCATCGAAACCGAAATGGTTGCCAAGATGCCCGAGAACGTACTCGACGGCATGCGGGCCAAAGTTCCCGTAGGTCGCCTGGGTCGTCCCGAGGAGATCGCCGCCGCCTATCTCTACCTCGCATCCGACGAAGCGGCCTACGTCAATGGTGCCGTTTTGAGCGTAGATGGCGGTATGACTGTTTAAAATCATTAAAAAACCATACTTATAAAATGAATTTCGAATTGACCAAAACCGAGCAGCTGTTCCGGCAAATGATCCGCGAATTTGCCGAAAACGAGGTGAAACCTCTGGCTGCCGAAATCGACGAAGAGGAGCGTTTCCCTGTGGAAACCGTAGAGAAAATGGCAAAACTGGGAATCTTCGGTATTCCCTTCCCCGTCAACTACGGCGGTGCAGGCGGCAACAACATCCTTTATTCGATGGCCGTCGAAGAGCTGTCGCGCGTATGCGCCACTACGGGCGTGGTCGTATCGGCACACACGTCGCTCTGCGCCGCTCCAATTTATGAGCACGGTACCGAAGAACAGAAAATGAAATACCTGCCCAAGCTCTGCTCGGGCGAATGGCTCGGCGCTTTCGGCCTCACGGAGCCCAACGCCGGTACGGATGCTGCGGCACAGCAGACCACGGCAGTCGATGCAGGCGACCACTATATCCTGAACGGCAACAAAATCTTCATCACCAACGCCGCTTACGCACACGTTTATATCGTGATGGCGATGACCGACAAGTCGCAGGGTACGCGCGGTATCTCGGCATTCATCGTCGAGCGCGACTTCCCCGGGTTCTCGATCGGCAAGAAAGAGAAGAAGATGGGTATCCGCGGTTCAGCGACCTGCGAGTTGATTTTCGAGAACTGCATCGTTCCCAAGGAGAATCTGCTCGGCAAGGTCGGCAAGGGCTTCAGCATCGCTATGAAGACCCTCGACGGCGGCCGTGTCGGTATCGCTTCGCAAGCCCTCGGCATCGCGCAGGGGGCGATGGATGAAACCGTGAAATACGTCAAGGAGCGCAAACAGTTCGGACGGACGATCGGACAGTTCCAGAACACCCAGTTCCAACTGGCAGACCTGGATACCAAAATCGAAGCTGCCCGCCTGCTGGTACGTGCCGCAGCCTTCAAGAAAGACCAGAAGCTCCCGTTCTCGGTCGATGCCGCCCGGGCCAAGCTCTTTGCAGCGGAAACCGCAATGGAAGTGACGACCAAGGCCGTGCAATTCCACGGCGGATACGGCTACACGCGCGAATACCCCGTTGAGCGCATGATGCGCGATGCCAAGATCACCGAAATTTACGAAGGTACTTCCGAAGTACAGCGGATGGTGATTTCGTCGGCACTGTTGAAATAGCGGCGGGCGACCGTGCATCCGGTTCCGGAATAAACCCCGAAGCCGGTCGTACTCCCCTCGCAAGGACACATAAGGTAAAAACAATAAAAAACAGATATTCGAATGAAAATTGTAGTTTGTATAAAACAGGTTCCCGATACGACGGAAATCCGCCTCGATCCCGTTACGGGAACGCTGATCCGCGACGGTGTGCCCAGCATCATGAACCCCGACGACAAGGCGGGACTCGAAATGGCTCTGGAGCTGAAAGACCAGTACGGCGCACACGTCACCGTTATCACGATGGGTCCTCCGCAGGCCGACGACATCCTGCGCGAAGCCTTCGCAATGGGTGCCGACCGTGCGATTCATCTGAGCGACCGCAAATTCGCCGGTGCCGATACGCTGGCGACTTCGAACGCTATCGCCGGTGCTCTCCGCATGCTGGAGTTCGACCTGGTAATTACCGGTCGTCAGGCTATCGACGGCGACACGGCCCAGGTAGGCCCGCAGATCGCCGAACACCTCGGTCTGCCGCAGGTGACCTACCTCGAAGGCATTAAATACGAAGGAGGAAACCGGCTCGTCGTCAAGAAATGGACGGAAGAGGGGTATCAGTTGCTCGAGGTGGAAACCCCGTGCGTGGTAACCGTACTCTCTTCGGCCAACCGGCCCCGTTATATGTCGGTACGCGGCATCGTGGAGGCATACGACAAGCAGGTGGAAGTCTGGGGTTTCGACAACATCTCCGTCGAAGAGTCGAAACTCGGCCTCAACGGTTCGCCGACCCGCGTCTTCAAATCCTTCACGAAGGGTGCGAAATCCGCAGGTAAGGTCTTCGAGCTGGAGCCGGCCGAAGCAGCCGATCTGATCGTCGAGAAGTTGCAAGAAAAATTCATAATCTGATCGGCCCCGGCAACTGCGAAGCTGTAAATTACCGATCGTTCATTTACAACAGTCGTTTTCTGCACCCGGCAAAAGCCGAATCCTTTCGGTCCAGCCCGCTGAAAACGTTCATAAAAAACACAGTTACTTACCAAGATGGATAAATCTCAATATAAAAACGTTTACGTGTTCGTCGAACAGCGTGACGGAGTCGTTCAGAACGTCGCTCTCGAACTTCTGGGAAAAGCCCGCGAACTGGCCGACGCACTCCATGAGCAGGTAGTCGCCCTGCTGCTGGGTAAAGGGGTCAAAGACAAGGCCGACGAGCTGATCGCAGCCGGAGCCGACGTGGTCCTTTCGATCGAAGCCGATGAACTCGCCCAGTACACCACCGAGCCTTACGCACAGGCCATCACCCAGGTGATCCACGAGCGCAAGCCCAGCATTCTGCTGATCGGAGCCACCAGCATCGGCCGCGACCTCGGTCCGCGCCTTTCGGCCCGCATCGGCACGGGA
>OLWD01001023.1_pt1 | contig 10766 bp, 6 predicted proteins | sample 1673971 | NCBI WGS metagenome assembly OLWD01 (sample SAMEA103958136, study PRJEB25191) | human gut metagenome | reverse complement strand
CGCAGCCGCCGGAGCGGTGCTTAAGCCGTAAGGCGGGAATTGTGCGGTGTTGCCTTAGTTATTCGTATAATATAGCCCTCTTGTAAACTCGCCGTCAAAGGGCTGCTGATGGAAAAGGTGGGTCAGGACCTCTTCCACGCGGTCGGCAGGTTCCAGGGTGAACGCGGCCACGGCAAGGTCCACCGGCATTTCGGTCAGGCGGTCCCCCATATAAAGTGGTACAGGGTTAAACACGGTGCGCATTCCGGCGCTGCCGGGGGCGGAGCACCGCACCGGAAAATCCCGCCCCTTGCGGTCCCGCAGTTTGCCCTTGTGGGTGCAGCCCGCGCAGCTGGTGCGTACATTGCGCAGCGGGCAGGCGCGGGTCAGCATCAGGGGCAGGTGGCCATAGCACAGGGCAGCGGTGGGCACCGGGGTGCCGTCTTTCTGCCGGGGTGCCACAGCACGCATGGCGGTCAGGGCCGTTTCAGGCTGCACCAGCAGGCCACAGGCACCCAGGCACACATACTCTGCCGCAGACATTGGGTTGGTTACGTTCAGCCCCAGCCCGCCGAACACCGGCAGGGGAGAGGCATACCCAAACTGCGCCAGATTGTTTGCAACCACACCCGCAAAATCAGAGCCTTCCAGCGCAGCCAGGCGGCGCATGGTGTCCGGCTCCACAGTGCCGAAAGCAGCGCGGGGCAGCTCCAGCAGCGTTTTGCAGCGCAAGGGCTGCGGCACAGCGTCCGCTTCCCGGATGGGCAGGATCAGATAGCGCAGCTTGGCCAGGTATTCGGCACCGGGCAGCTGGGCAGCGGTTTCAAAACGGGCGGCCAGCTGGGGTATCATGCCTACTTCGTGCTCGGCGTATTCCGGCAAGGTGATTTCCTTTGTGGCCAGGGGCGCAGGTTCACTGCGCTTTTGCAGCAGCTTGTCCAGCCCGTAGCCGGTCTTGGCGCTGGTCAGCAGGATATCGGGGTCAAAGCTCAGGGTGTTGGGTTTGTCGCACTTGTTGTACACGGTCAAGCGGGGGATATCGGCGCAGTCCAGCCCGTCCAGCACCTCGTCGGTGACGGTGAGCTGTTCCTCGCGCTGTTCATCCCCGGCGTCTGCCACCCGGATGATCACATCCGACCATGCGGCTTCCTCCAAGGTGGACTTGAAGGCCTCCACCAGATTGTGGGGCAGGCGGGACACAAAGCCGACCGTATCCACCAGCAGCACCGCCATGCCGCTGGGCAGCACCAGCTTGCGGCTGGTGGGGTCCAGGGTGGCAAACAGCATGTCGGCTTCGGCCACACTGGGGCCGCACAGGGCGTTCATCAGGCTGGATTTGCCCACGTTGGTATAGCCTACAAGGCTGACCACCGGCATCCCGGTCTTGGCGCGGGCCTTGCGGCTCTCGCCCCGGCGCTTTTCCATCTCGGCCAGCTTTTCGGCCAGTGCGTCGATGCGGGCGTGGACGTGGCGGCGGTCCAGCTCCAGCTTGGTCTCACCGGCACCACGGCGGGCACCACCACCGCCGCCGCCACCGCCGCCCTGACGGCTCAGGCTCTCGCCCATTCCCTGCAGGCGGGGCAGACGGTAGCGCAGCAGCGCCAGTTCGGTCTGCAGCTTGCCCTCGTTGGTCACGGCGCGGCTGCGGAAGATCTCCAAGATCAGCATGGTGCGGTCGATGACTTCCAGCCCGCCCAGCGCGTTGGAAATGTTGCGGATCTGGCTGCCGGTCAGCTCGCCGTCAAACACAGCGCATTCCGCGCCCAGCGTCTGGGCGGCAAGGGAAGCTTCTTCCAGCTTGCCGCTGCCCAGCACGATGCCGGTCTCCGGGGTCTGGCGCTTCTGGGTGATCTGCGCCACGGCCTCCATGTGGTTGGCTTCGCACAGGGCAGAAAGTTCTGCCAGACTGCGCTCGCAGTCCCATAGACCCTGATCCAGTGCCAGCAGCACCACCTTTGTGGGAGGGGTCTCGGTCAGAATATCATAAAGCTCGCTCAAAGTAAGTCCTTTCTGTTATCGTAGCGTTCCTTTGTCAGCAGATAGCACCGGCATTCCACCGGTGTACCGTCAAATTTGTGGTAAACGTCGTTGTGATGGTACACAAAGCCGGCCTTTTCCATCACCCGGCCGCTGGCAGGGTTGTGCACCGCATGGCAGCAGGTGAGAAAGGTGCCGCCTACCTGCCCAAACCAGAAATCCACCACAGCTTGCAGCGCTTCGGTGGTAAGGCCCTTGCCCCACCACTTCTGTCCGATGCAGTAGCCCGGCTCCCAGATGCCGTCGGAGAGATCCAACTCCGCCCACTTGGCCTTTTGCTGCGGCTCACCCAGCAGGGCGTTGTATACGGAGATGGAGCCAAACACCTGTCCGGTGGCCTTTTCTACCATGGCCCACTGGTAATAATCCGGGTTCGGATACAACTCTGCCCACGCCGAAAGCAGTTCCCGGGTCTCGGCAGGGCTTTTGTGCGGTTCCCAGCGCAAAAACCGGGTCACAGCCGGGTCATTTGCCCAGTTTTCGTACATCTGTGGGGCGTCCTGCGGCAGCAGACGGCGCAGCAGCAGACGGTCGGTCTCCAGTTCAGGTGTGCCGGTGTGGCGCATGATCCATCCTCTCCCTTTTCTCAAAAGTTATCCCTAAGATAGCACAAAAACGGCCGCGCTGCAAGCGAAATCAAGAAAACCGCTTGACCGGATGGGTGAACTACGATAAACTGAAAGATGAAGTCTTTTTATAGGAAAGGGAAAGTATCGATGCTAGATGTGCGCAAACTATTAGCCCAGCGGCCGCTGCTGTTCGATGGCGGTATGGGTACCTATTATAAAGCAAAGCCGGGGCAGGAGTGCGAGCAGGCAAACCTGACCGACCCCGAGGGCATTCTGGCGGTGCACCGGGCGTATCTTGCCGCCGGAGCGGACGCCATCAAGACCAATACCTTCAGCCTGCCGCGTCTGGCGGCGGCACAGCAGCCGGGCTGGGAGCAGCTGGCGGATGCAGGCTGGCAGCTGGCAGTAAAGGCCGCCGGGGAGACCGGCGCGGCAGTGTTTGCCGACCTTGGCCCTGCGCCGGATACCGAAAATCTCCCGGCGGAGCAGGTGTATCTTGCTGTGGCAAAGCGCTTTGCGCTGCTGGGTGCACGGAATTTTCTGTTTGAGACCCTGAGCGCCGAGGACGGTGTGCTGGAAGCGATTCGTGCGCTGAAGCAGACCGTGCCGGAGGCCTTTGTACTGGTATCCTTTGCGGTGCTGCCGGACGGCTACACCCGCGAGGGCCGCTACTGCGCCGAGCTTGTGCGCCGTATGGCGCAGAGCGGCGTGGTGGATGCCGTAGGCCTGAACTGTGTATCTGCCCCGGGTGCGATGCGGGCACTGGTGCAGCAGCTGGGGGATGCGGGACTGCCCCTTTCGGTCATGCCCAATGCAGGCTACCCGGTGGTGGCGCGGGCACAGGTGCGCTATCAGGGCAAGCCGGAGTATTTTGCCCGGGAGCTGAGCCGCCTTGCCGCCGAGGGCGTGCGCATTCTGGGCGGCTGCTGCGGTACAACGCCGCAGCACATTGCTGCCCTGCGCACCGCGCTGGATGCTCTGCCGGAAGCGCTGCCCGCCGCCCCGGCGGCAAAGCCCGCTGCAGCGGCAAAGCCTGCAGTGGAAACGGACGATGCCTTTTTGCGCAAGCTGCGCACCGGACAGCGGGTCATTGCGGTGGAGCTGGACTCCCCCAAGGACGCCGACCTGACCGTGTATCTCGAGGGGGCCCGCCGTCTGCAGGCCGCCGGTGCCGACCTGCTGACCATTGCAGACTGCCCTATTGCCCGGGCACGGATGGATTCCTCGCTGGTGGCCTGCCGGGTGCACCGGGAGCTTGGCATGAACGTACTGCCCCACATGACCTGCAGGGACCGCAACCTGAACGCTACCAAAGCGCTGCTGCTGGGACTGTACGCCGAGGGCGTGCGGGAGGTACTGGCCATTACCGGCGACCCCATCCCCACCGCCGAGCGGGACGAGGTGAAAAATGTGTACCAGTTCAACTCCCGCAAGCTGGCACAGTATATCGTGTCGCTGGCAGGAGAAGGGCGGGAGATGCCCGCACCCATCACGGTTTTTGGTGCGCTGAACCTGAACGCCCGCAATTTTGAGGTGGAACTGCGCCGTGCCGCTGAAAAACTGGAAAACGGCATGAGCGGCTTCCTTACCCAGCCGGTGCTGTCGGCACAGGCGGTGGAAAACCTGAAAAAAGCCCGGGAGACGCTGGGTGAGCGCGCAAAAATTCTGGCGGGCATCCTGCCGGTGGTCAGCCAGCGCAATGCCATCTTTATGGAAAACGAGGTCAACGGCATCCATGTGGATGATGCCATCATTCAAAGATTTGAGGGGCTGGATCGTGCCGCAGGCGAGGAGCTTGGACTGGAAGTCTCGGTGCAGGCAGCCAAAGCGGCTGCGCCCTATGCAGACGGCTTTTACCTGATGACCCCCTTCAACCGGGTGGCGCTGATGGAACGGCTCATTGCTCGCCTGCGCACCGAGGTGACGGGCTGAAAAGATAAAACGGGAGGAACACGCTGTGCCCTGCGAAAAACCATTGCTCAGCATCATTGTGCCGGTGTACAAGGTGGAAAACTATCTGCAAAAATGTATCGATTCCATTCTGGCGCAGACCTTTACGGACTTTGAGCTGATCCTTGTGGAGGACGGTTCGCCGGACGGTTGCCCTGCGCTGTGTGATGCCGCTGCCGCGAAAGATGCCCGCATCCGGGTGCTTCACCAGAAAAACGGCGGGCTTTCTGCTGCCCGCAATGCCGGGCTGGATGTGGCAAGGGGCGAGTGGATCGGCTTTGTGGATTCCGACGACTATATTGCACCGGAAATGTACGAAACACTGTACAAGACCGTGCAAAACACCGGAGCTGACCTTGCCCTGTGCGATTACGCTGCGGTGGACGAGGCAGGCACACCCTGCCTGCCGCCGTACACCGGGCTTGCACAGCGGATCTTTACCGGGCGGGAACTGCTGAAAAGAGCCACGAATACGATGGCGCAGCCTGCGTGGAACAAGCTGTACCGCCGCGCTATCTTTGCGCAGCTGCGCTACCCGGAGGGTAAGCTGAACGAGGATATTTTTGTGCTCCCAGAAATCTGTCTGAACACCCAAAAGGCCGTGGTGGTGCCAAAGGAGCTGTATTATTATGTGCAGCGCGGCAGCAGCATTATGAACGGAGGCAAAACGCTGCGCCATTTTGATGCTGCCGAGGCCGCACAGCGGTATTGGAACTGCCTCGTGGAAAACGAGGTATACGATGCGCTGGCAAATGCGGCAAAGTTTACGATGGGCAGCGTGAGCCGGGTGTACCGGCAGCTGCCCCCGGCGCTGCGCAAGGCACCCCGCAGCCAGGAAATGCTGCGGATGCAGTTTGATGTGGTGGACCGGACGCGGCAGTATTGTACCGTTCCGGCGGGACTCTGGCTGCAAAGCCTGCTGTTGCGGCTATTTCCGCGGGAATATATGTGGCTGCGGAACATCAAAGGCAGGGGAGAATTAAAAATCGCATGAGAACACGTTATTCGATCATCAATATGCTGTTTAACATCGGCGGGCAGTTTTTGACGATGCTGCTGTCCTTCATCAACCGGATGGTGTTCATCCGCTGCCTTTCAGCGGAATATCTGGGGGTCAACGGCCTGTTTACCGATGTGCTCAGCATCCTTAATTTTGCGGAGCTGGGCATCGGTACGGCTATGGTGTTCAGCATGTATGAACCGGCAGCCCGGGATGACGAGCAGAAACTGGCGCGGCTGATGAACCTGTACAAGTGGATGTACCGGGCGGTAGCAGCCTCGGTGTTGCTGTTCGGGTTGGTGCTGCTGCCGTTTCTGCCCTACCTCATCAAGGGCGGCGAGGGCATTGAACATATCACCCTGATCTATATGATATATGTGCTCGGTTCAGCAAGTTCCTATCTGCTGAGTTATAAAAATTCCATCTATCAGGCCTACCAGAAAGGCTATATCTGCGCAGGATGGAGTATGGCGTGCGAGTGCATCAAGACTGTTTCGCAGATCACAGTGCTGCTGTTGACCCGGAACTTCATCCTGTATCTGGCGGTTCAGCAGGCGATACAGTTTTTACCCAACATTATGGTTTCCCGCATGGTGGACAAGGAGTTTCCATACCTGAAGGAATGCCATGAGCTGCCAGAAAGGGAGGAGCGGAACGGCATCCTGAAAAATATCGGTGCCATGAGTATGCACAAGCTGTCAACCATCATCGTGCGCAATACGGACAGTCTGCTGATGTCCTCCTTTATTGGCCTTGCGACGGTGGGCCTTTACTCCAATTACCGGTTGGTGATCAATGCACTGAACAACCTGATGGGAAAATTTGCTGTGGCTTTTTCCGGCAGTATCGGCAATTTTGCAGTAATGGAAAATTCGGACCGGCTGTATAAAATCTATAAGGAAATGGATTTTATGTTCTTTGTCATGTCCGCTTACCTGACCGGCGGGCTGATAATGCTGTTTAACCCCTTTATTACGCTGTTGTTTGGCGGAAGATACTGTTTTCCGATGACCACCGTGATGGTCATTGTGGCAGAGTTTTACATTACACGAATGCGGCAGACGAATCTGCTGTTCCGGGAGGCCATGGGGCTGTTCTGGAACGACCGCTACAAAGCGGTGGCGGAATCCATCATCAATCTGGTGGCCTCGCTTATACTGGTGCGGCAGTACGGCGTGACCGGCATTATCTGGGGCACCATCATCAGCACGCTGTGTACCTGTGCCTGGGTAGAACCCTACATCTTTTTGAAGTATGGCGTTCAGGATGCATGGCAGAAGAAACTTCGGGATTATTTTGCAGAGTATCTGAAGCGCACACTCCTTACAGCAGCGGTCTCTGCGGCAGCGGTGCTGTGGGTGCAGCGGTTCCCGGTGGGCAATTTCGGTATTTTTATTCTGGATGGGCTGCTTTACACAGCTGTGTTCGCAGGAGTGATCGTACTGTTCTACCGTGGCAGCGAAGAATATGATACGCTGAGGCAGCGCGGACTGAAGATATTGAAAAGGAGAGCGGAATGAACGCAAAGGAGCAGCCCTTGATCTCGGTGATCGTGCCAGTTTATAAGGTGGAAAAGTATCTGCCTGCATGTCTGGACAGCTTGTTGGCGCAGACGTATCAGAATTTTGAACTGCTCCTTGTGGATGACGGTTCGCCGGATAAATGCTGGGAAATTTTGCAGCAGTATGCGGCACAGGATGCCCGGGTGTGTATTTTCCGCAAGGAAAACGGCGGGGTGTCCTCGGCACGCAATTTTGGGCTGGAGCAGGCAAGGGGCGAGTATATCTGCTTTGTGGATTCCGACGACCTTGTGCTGCCGCAGTATCTGGAATGGCTGTACGATGCTTTGTGCAGCTGCGGTACCCGCATTGCCATGTGCCGCTACCGCAGCATACGGGAAAACGAGACTCTGTGGATGGTGACGGAGTGCCCGGCACCGCAGAAAATCACGACGGAAAACTACTCGTGGATGCAGGAATGGAGCGGCGGGCACTGCTGGCGGATGCTGACCCACCGGGAGGTGCTGCAGGATGTTCGCTTTGACCCGGCGCTGTTCTACGGGGAGGATGCCCTGTTCTTTGTAACGGAATTCCTCAAGGCAGGCAGTCTGGCATTTTTGAACTGCCCGCTGTATGCTTACCTTGAACGTCCAAGCTCTGCCGTGCGGCAGGAGCCGAGCCTGCGCTTTTACACGGCGGCACTGGCGTGGGAACAGATCTGGCAGCTGGTAAAGGGGCAGCCGGACCCCTTCCGCAGCACTACGGAACAGCGCTGCGTCATGTCCTGCGCCGAGGTATATTTCCGGCTGGTCAACCAGCCGGAGCGGGATTCCGAGAAGGAAAAAATGCTGCTGAAAACAGCAAAGCTGCACCGTCATGCTGCGTGGGGGATTCCGCCGGGAAATCAAAGCCAGAAGCTGCAGGCGCTGATGGTAAGCTACTGCCCGCATCTGGGCGCAAAGGCATGGAAGCTGGTGCGGTGGGTGAAAGGTTTGAAAAACTGATTGACAAATCCCACAAAAAACGTTATATTCTTTTTATAAATGCGTTGAAAAAGAGTGTGCATCGTCTGGAGCCGCACAGAGAGCCGGGGGCAGCTGAAAACCCGGCGGGATACCGGCGGGGCACTGTCACTTTGGAGCAGAAGCGGTGAGCCTTGCCGGTAAGCCGCTTTCGGGTCTGCCCTACGTTACAGGGGCATCAAGGGGCGCGGAGCTTTCCGCGCAATTTGGGTGGTACCGCGGTTATGTATTTACAGCCGTCCCATGGAACGCTCCGTGGGGCGGCTTTTTGCGTCCCACTTCATCAAATTTTTGGGAGGACACTATGAAAGAGCTTGCAAAGCAGTACGATCCCAGTCAGGTGGAAGATCGTATCTACCAGTTCTGGCTGGATGGCGGCTACTTCCACACGAAGGCCGATCCGGACAAGAAACCTTATACCATCGTGATGCCGCCACCGAACGTTACCGGTCAGCTGCACATGGGCCATGCGGTGGATAACACCATGCAGGATATCCTCATCCGCACCAAGCGGATGCAGGGCTACGCCGCCCTGTGGGTGCCCGGCACCGACCACGCCTCCATTGCTACCGAGGCCAAGGTGGTGGAAGCTATGCGCGCCGAGGGTCTGACCAAGGAGATGGTCGGCCGCGACGGTTTTCTGGAGCGCGCATGGGCATGGAAGACCAAGTACGGCAACCGCATCGTCAGCCAGCTGAAGAAGCTGGGCAGCAGCTGCGACTGGGAGCGCGAGCGCTTTACCATGGACGAAGGCTGCTCTGAGGCTGTCAAGGAAGTGTTCGTGCGCCTGTACGACAAGGGGCTGATCTACCGCGGCAACCGCATGGTCAACTGGTGCCCCCACTGCAACACCTCCATTTCCGACGCCGAGGTGGAGTACGAGGAGAAGGACGGCAGCTTCTGGCATCTGCTGTACCCGGTCAAGGAGACCGGCGAGATGCTGGAACTGGCCACCACCCGCCCCGAGACCATGCTGGGCGATACCGCCGTGGCCATTAACGGCGAGGATCCCCGCTACGCCCATCTGCACGGCTGCCATGTGGTGCTGCCCTTGCTGAACAAGGAAATCCCCATCGTCTGCGATGAGCACGCCGATATGACCAAGGGCACCGGTGTCGTGAAGATCACCCCCGCCCACGACCCCAACGACTTTGAGGTCGGTCTGCGCCACGACCTGCCCATCGTGCGCGTGTTCACTTACGACGGCCACATGACCGGCGCTGCCGACAAGGCTGCAGCCGATGCCCTGTTTGCCGCCGGCAAGAACACCGTCAACGAGCCCCATGTGCTGGATTGCGGCAAGTATGCCGGCATGACTACGCTGGAGGCACGCAAGGCCATTCTGGCCGACCTGAAAGAGGGCGGCTTCCTGAAGGAGATCGAGCCCCTCAAGCACGAGGTGGGCACCTGCTACCGCTGCCACTCCACCATCGAGCCCATGGTGTCCAAGCAGTGGTTCGTCAAGATGGAGCCGCTGGCAAAGCCCGCCATCGAGAGCGTGGAGAAGGGCGAGATCAAGTTCGTGCCCGAGCGCTTCACCAAGAACTATATGAACTGGATGAAGAACACCCGCGACTGGTGCATCAGCCGTCAGCTGTGGTGGGGCCATCAGATCCCGGCGTGGTACTGCGACGACTGCGGCGAGACCGTGGTGGCAAAGTCCGCTCCCTGCAGCTGCCCCAAGTGCGGCAGCGCAAAGCTGACGCGGGACCCCGATACGCTGGATACCTGGTTCTCCTCTGCCCTGTGGCCCTTCAGCACGCTGGGCTGGCCCAACGAGGACAGCGCCGACCTCAAGTATTTCTACCCCACCAACACCTTGGTCACCGGCTACGACATCATCGGCTTCTGGGTCAGCCGCATGATCTTCTCCGGTCTGGCTTACACCGGCAAGGCTCCGTTTGATACCGTCTGCATCCATGGCATCGTCCGCGACAGTCAGGGCCGCAAGATGTCCAAGAGCCTTGGCAACGGCATCGACCCGTTGGAAGTTATTGCCCAGTACGGCGCGGATGCCCTGCGCTTTATGCTGGTGGACGGCTCCACTCCGGGCAACGATATGCGCTATATCGAAAAGAAGGTGGAGGCTGCCCGCAACTTTGCCAATAAGCTGTGGAACGCCACCCGCTTTGTGCTGATGAACCTGCCCGAGGACTTTGAGCCGGGTCTGCCCTGCGAGGAACTGCTGGACATGAGCGACAAGTGGGTGCTGACCAAGCTGAATCAGGTGGCCGGTGCCATGACCGACAATCTGGAGCACTACGAGATGGGTCTGGCTGCCGCCAAGATCAACAGCTTTATCTGGGACGTCTACTGCGACTGGTTCATCGAGATCGCAAAGCCCCGCCTGAACTCCGGCGATGCACAGCAGGCCGACACCGCCCGCCGTGTGCTGGTGTATGTGCTGGATAAGGCACTCAAGCTGCTGCATCCCTTTATGCCTTTCATCACCGAGGAGCTGTATCAGGCTCTGCCCGGCTCTGCCGAGACCATCATGACGCAGGCTTGGCCCACCTTTGACGCCGCTCACAACTGGGCCGCTGAAGAGGAAGCCTTTGAAAAGGTGATGGATTATATCAAGGCTGTGCGTACCATGCGCACCGAGATGAATGTCCACCCCGCCAAAAAGACCAGCATGATCATCGAGACCGCCGACGCTGCACCCTTCCAGAAGGCACAGGTCTATCTGGCAAAGTTCGCCTTTGCCACC
>OLWD01001018.1_pt1 | contig 10806 bp, 15 predicted proteins | sample 1673971 | NCBI WGS metagenome assembly OLWD01 (sample SAMEA103958136, study PRJEB25191) | human gut metagenome | reverse complement strand
GGGCCATGCGCCCTCCGTTCTCTAGGCGGTGACAACATTATGCCACGAAAGCATCGCAGCGACTGGGGAAGCAACGAGCCCGCAGGCCGGGGGAAGCGCCGCCTGAGGTTCATGGCCGACATGCACGACGGCAGGGGCTACCGACGGTGTTCCAAGACGATCCGCGGGACCAGGAAGGACGGCGCCGCCGAGCTCGCGCGGCTCTGGACCGTTCATGCCAGGGACGCTCCCAGCGCGACGCTTGGCCGCGTCTACCTCGAATGGTGGCTCCCGGACGCCGAGGACCGGCTCAGGGAGGGCGACCTCGCGCAGAACACCTTCGACCTCTACAAAAGCCTGTGGAGGAACCACATAGAGCCCAGATGGGGATCCGTCGAGATAGATTCGATCAGGCCGACCGACGTCCAGGAGTGGCTTCTCACGCTCAGCAAGTGGAACGCAATCAACTGCCGGGTGCTCGCCGGGAGCATCGTAGAGAAGGGAATCACCATGGAGCTCGCCGACAGGAACCAGTTCGCCCGGAAGTACCGCATACCTCGGGCGGCTGAGGAGCGCAGCAAGGCCATCTGGAACCTCTCACAAGTATCCGAGGCCATGGAGCGCTTGAAAGGGTCGGAATTGATGGTTTCCGTGGCTCTGTGCGCGCTCGGCTCGTGCCGCGTCGGCGAATCGTGCGCGGTGAGGGCTGACGAGGTGCAGATAACCATGGAGCACGGTATGGCCGTCGCGCGCGTTCCCATCGTGCGGCAGCTCATGCGCACCAACGAGATCTCGGGCAAGCTGAAGAACAAGCAGAGCGAGCGGACGGTCTGCATACCCGAGCCCTGGAGCCTATGGATCGGAGAAAAGGCAGACGAGGTGATCGGGCGGGGCCTGACATGGCTCAACGACGACGGCGCTGGCTATCCCGTGTCGAGGACGCGCTTGAAGTCGCAGTGGGCCGACGCGTTTGCAAGCCGCGGAGCGCTCGCAGAGCTCCCCCGCGTCACGATGCAGAATCTGCGGAGCACATGGGAGACGTTCATGCGCTGGGAGCTCGGGGTCGATCCAGATATGGTCGATTCCATGATGGGCCATGCCGGGGCGAACGTGCGCACGAGGCATTATGATCGCCCCTTGCCCGACATGTACGCCGAAACGTGCGCCCTGGCGCACCAGGGAGCATTCAAAAAGGGATAGGGTTGGGACGAATTAGGACGCGTTTGGCAAAATCACGCCATCTACCTGCTATGTTGATAATCCACACAGCCCGCGCTGCTAGTACTTCAGCTTCTGGCCCGGGTAAATCGTGTACGGGCTCTTGATTCCGTTCTTGCTCGCGATGGTCTTCCAAGCGACGCCGAGTTTGGCACCAATGCCTGACAAGGTATCCCCCTTCCTGACCGTATAGGTACGCGCGCCAGACGATCCCGACCCTCCAAGCTGCTTGTTCACCTCTGACTGAACCTCGTCATAGTCGTAGCCAGCAGCCTCCAGCTTGTTTTTCCTTGAGCTGCCATTGCCCCACTTTCCAGCGATGACATCTTTGGCTATCTCGGACACGCTCTTCTTTGAGCCGCCGTTAACAATCGCCTGAACCTCGCTGTAACGGTTCCCGAGCACAGCCTTACGGGTCTCACCGTTCCCGTACTTCCCGGCCTTTACCTCGCTTGCAAGCGTTGAAGCCGATGCGGATGCGATGTGGTTGATAAAGTCCTGGACCTCGTCGTAACGGGAGCCGAGGGACTGCTTTCGCGCATCACCGTTCCCATACTCGCCCCTAAGGACCGCGATGGCAAGATCGAGCGTCGAACCATCCGGACCGGACCCTGCAGAAGATCCACCGGAGCCAGATCCTGAAGAGCCGCCATCGGGGTTCGCGTACCTCTTCCAGGCGGCCGCGTCTCCGTAGAACTTGTTCAGATCGAGATTTCCTGAATAACCGGAAAGGCTTCCTGCAGAGCTGTACTGGCGAATCGCGCAAGCATAAGCCCCCTCGTTCCACGGATTCGCCTGATATCCCGTCCTCTTGTTGTTAGCATACTGAGCCACCCAGATGCCGCAGTTGAGCTCAGCTGATACTTTCCTCAGCTCGGAAAGCACCGACTTTGAGCCATAGAGGATGGGCGGGATTCCGGTTAGCTCGATGACGCGCTTCGCGACATCGCGCAGATACGTGACATTCCCCCACGCTTTGTTGCCCTGGGACTCCCAGTCAAGGCATATGATGCCCTCGCCAACCCAGTTCTTAATGTTCTTAATATAAAACTCGGCCTCTGCACGAGCCCCGGATCCGTTGATGTAATGGTATGTTCCGAAGAGCTTGCCACGCGATCGGACCTGCTCGACCTGACGAGCACAATCCGGAGACACGTAAGAAGTGCCCTCCGTAGCTTTCGCGATCACGAAATCATACGGGACCACGCTGAGATTGATCCCCTTCTGCCAGTTACTGACGTCAATTCCATTGAGTGCCATCAGATTGCTCCCTCCAACCAAATCGAGATTCCATAGGTAATTCCACTAGCCATCAGCTCGTCTGTCGTCCATTCGCGAGTGTTATCAGAATTCGCCGGATCGTTGACCATGAGCCTTCCCCCCTGCGACCAAAGCAGGACGACGTGCCCACCGTAACTCCTCCCGCCAAAGCGACCGCGCACCCCAAGCCAGACGGTCTTGCCGGCGAGGGCGTCTGAGACCGCCCTATCCTTGTCCCAATACTGCTCAGAACTTGACAAGCCGATCGTTCTGGCATATTCAGCGAATGCGGGCATGCTATTGAGCCCGCCGACGGTACAGGAGTCGCCGACACGATCCCTGAGGTCCGCAGGAGTGCAGCGCTCGCGAGTCCAGTATTCGAAAGCCATCGATGCGCTCGTGAGCCCGCATCCTGATCCGCCAACCGATGCGCCGGCGTACGGAAGGCCGCTCCATGCTGGATCCCGTTGGTAATACGCCGGCATGGTCCGCGGGCCATGGAGCCATAGCCAATTGCTCACCGTGTCCCTAGCATGAGAAACCGATTCATCCGCAACGGCCTCTATGACTGCCGCCGGGGCGTCGACGCTAGGAAGCATCAGCGGGCTTTGCGGTCTTGGCGCTCACGCCAAGCAGCGCTCCGATGAGCACTCCGACGGCGTTAAGCGTCGTCACGATCGCCCCGCTGAGGGACTCGTCCATCCCCCAAGCCGGACCCACCACGCCGACGAACACCGCAAGCGCCGGGCATGCGATCAAGCCGGCCCATTTGAGAACCGTGTACGCCTTGCTCGGAATGATGTACTCCATTCGATCACCTCCCATCATTCGGTCTTCAGATCCATGACGGCTCGATACATCCTCGTGCCCTCGCCGTTTCCGCCAAGCTCGTCGTGGTAGTGCTCATAGAGCTCCTCGACCTCATGCTTGTCAGCAGAGGTGATCGGCTCTCCATCGACGACGTACTTAGTGAAGACGTCTTTCAATCGGTAGAAGAGAAGAAGCCTGTTGACAGCGCGCATAGAGTCGCGCTCCCTGGCCGCGTCAGCCTGCTCCTCTTTTCGCGCGCGCGAAGCTCCTCTGAGCTTGCCGCCGAGCCAGCCTGCAACCCCCGTGAGCACCATCATCACTACCTGCGGGACAAGACTCCACAAAAGATGGTCGTTCAAAGCATTCGCCCCCTAGAGCGGTTAAGCATCCGTCCGCAAGATATGGTCACGCCGCTGTCCCCCAAAATCCCAGAATCCCTCGCGCTGCTACGCTGATGGAGCTTCTGGGATTATTCGAACGATTGGAGCTAGAAGATGCTGTTTTCAGAGGCCGTAGAGATGTACTGGGCTGACAAGTCGAAGAGGCTGCGCGGCAACACGCTGGAGGGCTATGCCAGCGCGCTGAGGTGCCACGTGCTGCCGGCATGGGGCGACCGCGAGGTCGAGTCCATCGCCTTCGACGAGGTGCAGGCGTGGGTGGACTCCATCCCCACCTACGGGGCGGCCATAAAGGCCTTCAAGACCTTCAGGCAGGTCTACCGCTGGGTGCTCCGCAGGCGGCAGTTGCGCGTCTGGGACGTGACGCAGGGGATCGAGCTGCCCGAGGCGCCCGTGGTGCGCCGCGACGCGCTCACCGCCGCCGAGGAGCGCGAGGCGCTGCGCGGCATCGTCGGCCAACCGTGGGAGGCCGTGGTTCTGCTCGCGGCGGCGCTCGGGCTCAGGCGCTGCGAGGCGTGCGGCATCGATTGGTCCGACATCGACTGGCGCACGGGCTGGGTGCACGTCCAGCGGGGCGCGCACTGGGTGGGCGGCGAGGTCGTCGAGTACGCCACGAAGACGAAGCTGAGCGACAGATGGCTGCGACTGCCGCGCTTCGCGCTCGCGAGGCTCCGGCAGATCCGCGGGCACCGAAGGAGCGGCCGCGTGCGCGGAGACCTCGCTCCCCATCAGATAGCGGGGCGCTTCCGGCGGGCGTGCCGCGCGGCCGGGCTGCCATGGGTTCCGATGACCTGCCTGCGCCACTCGTGGGCGACGATATCGCTGGAGGCAGGCGCGGCCATCGAGGACGTGAGCGTCGCGCTCGGGCACTCGACCGTCGACACCTGCATCCAGCATTACCTGCAGAGTTTCAGGACCGTGGTGAGGAGGGCCGGCGCCTGCTACGAGAGGGCTCTCGCGGCCTAGCATTCCGTATCCCAGCGAATTGCATCGGTGACCGACGCTAGATTCGTGCTTACATCCGGTCAGGTGACTGACCGGATGCTTACGGCTCCAGATAGCGACGGCCTTGCGATCAACTCGGTGCTGTCAATCTCCACCGGCAACGATCACGTGCACCCCATTGGGTTCACCGTCGACGGCAACGCCGTCACAGTGAGGATGGTCAACATGCACTCTGAAGGGGTGTGGGCGCAGCCGAGAGCCACCGTGAGCTTGCGAAAGGCGTAGCTTTCCGTATCCCAGAGCGGGTGGGACTACCTATACGAAACCTCGGAGAGTCTCTACTGCCGCTACATGAGGTCTGGCGCGATGGTCGTCCTCGAGTGGGAGGTCGACCAGACGTCGGACGGGTACTGGAAGGCCGGCAACCTTCCCGCATGGGCGCGTCCTCCCAGGAGCCTGTACCTGCCAGCGTGCTCGACGTCTACCGAAGGCTTTGTCAACCCCGCGCAGGCTTTCTGCTACGTCGGCTCGAGCGGCGAGGTCGGCTTCCAGACGGCCGTGTCGGTCCCCGCCGGCAGCCGGAACTGCGGCATCGCGTCTTGGCCAATCGCCTAGCTTTCCGTATCCCAGGCACCGAAGGTCATAGTCGGCAGCAAGAGCTACGAGTGGATATGGACCAGCAGGGTCGGCAATCTGTTCAGCCCGGCCGAGTTCGAGAGAATCGCGGGACGCGGGTTCAATTCAGATACCGACTTCGTGGGCATCATGAACGCTTCGTGGGACGATAGCAACACGGTCCCGTGCAGCGCCGTCTACCAGAACTCCGACGGCATCATCTACGCGAGCTGGTCATCGGCGCCAGCGACCCACTCATGGGTGCGAGTGAACTACGTCATCGTGCTCGGGTGAGCGCATCACGCCGCAGGACCGATCGCGACCCATGTGGAGCGGATGGTGGCGGATGGCCTTGTCGTCGAATCGAGGTTGCGAATAACGTATGTGAACCCATCGGTCGCGACGTCCGTGGCGGTGGCCGTGAACCATGATTCGACCGCGTTCATGGCGATTGTAGGGGCGACGTCGTACGGCTTCTCGAAGGTCACTCTATGCGTCCACGACTGGTTGCCGGCGATGCCGCGCGCAGAGATGCCGACCGACCCGGCCTGTATAAGTGGTACCTGGGATACGGAAAGCTACGCGGGCAACATGATGCCGGTGACTTTGTGCACCCTTATGTGCTGCTCCCCTTCGGCCGCCCACTGAAATCTCACCGTTCCGCTAGACTCGCCGAAGTTTACGCACGTCTCGGCGAGCAGCTGCAGCGAACCGTCCGCTGTGAAGCCCAGGCCGCGGCGCGCGATCTGCAGCGTCCTGCTGTCTGCGCTGGTGTCCGATGCGGTGAGGCACGCCCCGCTTCCGCTCACCTTCGTCGATATGGTGCATATCGACTGCATCGGCTGACCGCGCACGTCTATGGAGTAGATGATCTCAAGCTCGTCATAGTCGGCGGCGCCCATGGTATTAGGAATCACGCCGGACACCACACCGGCGGCGCTGAAGAAGAGCTTTGTCCTCCGGGATACGGAAAGCTATATAGCGAAAACCACCTGACCGGAGTAGTCGCCCGCGGATATGGCGAACGCCGATACGGAGCCGTCTTGCGTGACCTGGATGTAGCCGGAGTCTCCGTTGTATTCGATGGCGCCGATTCTGATGCCGTGCGGCGCGAATCCGTTGGGAAGCTTGCCAAGCTGCCGCGTAATGCCAGACTGCAGTGTGACGTTGCGCGCATTCAACACGACCATGCCGGCAACCCGCTCGGCTACGCATCCCGTTATCTCCGCTTCCGTCCGGGATACGGAATCCCGGACCTCTTCTGATAGCTGGTCGAGGCCCACGGCACCGTCCGCGATCTTTTCAGTTGTCACCGCCTTGGAAGCGATGTCTTCGGTCGTGACGTTCCCCTCTTCGTTGAGAAGGTCAACGGCTGCGCACGCCTCGGAGATTCCATTCTCCATCTTATTCAGGGCTGCGGCATCGATGGGCGTCCCGCCCTGGGCGCCGTCCTTCCATTCGGTGGCTTCATATCCGATCGCCATTACAACTCCTTAGCTCGTCCTCTTGAAAACGTTGACCCCGGGCCGTGCGACGGACTCCCAGGCTCCTCCCTGTGTCGGAGCGGTACCCTCGGTCTCGATATAGCTGCCCACAGGATGGGCGGCTGAGAACACCTGAGAGGTGCTTGCGGCAGGACCGGTGGCTCCCCGCTGCCCGGTTGGGCCGGTGGCTCCGGTGGCTCCCCGTGGCCCGGTATCGCCGACGGGGCCGCCGGTCGGCATGCCGCTCGTGATGGTGACCTTCGTGCCTGCGGCGCCCGTATCGCCCTTGGCCCCCGTCGCGCCGGCTGGTCCGGTCGCTCCCCGTGCCCCGGTATCGCCCTTCGGGCCGGTAGCTCCAGCGGCGCCCGTATCGCCCTTCGGCCCGGTTGCCCCGGTGGCGCCCGTATCGCCCTTGGGGCCTGTCGAACCCGCCGCGCCCGTCGCTCCGCGCTCGCCGGGGTCGCCCTTGGGACCCTTCAAGTTCCCCACCATTGTCCAAGCCATCCAGATCACTCCTTCGCGTAGATTGCCTGCTTGCCTATGTGACCGCAGCGCACGCGGCCGTCCGCCTCGATGCGGATGCCCGCTGCCGCCGCTCGGTCGCAGAAATAGTTGTCCTCCGAGAGGACCGCGCCGTCCTGGTACTCGACGTAGCGGAACCACGGTCTTGCGACGCGCTCGAAGGCGGCGCGCCGTATGAGGGCACACCCCATCCCGCCGCCCTTCGCCTCGAATCGAGACCGTGGCATGTCGCGGAACATGACGCGGTTGGCGTCCGTGAAATCGCGCTGCCCCGGGAGGAAGACCTCGCTGCCCTCGGGCTCGCCCCTCCTCGGATACGTCCCCAGCACCACCGGGCAATCGCCTTCAGCGAGCAGGCGCAGGGCGTCCCCGGGGAGGACGATGTCCGAATCGACCATGAGCACGGCGTCGAATCCGCAGGAAAGGCACTCCTCCGCGATGAGGTTGCGCGCCCTCGCCGCGCCGTACCCGCGGACCAGATCGAGCAGTACCTCGTGCCCAGCCCTGTCGAGCCCGTAGATAGATTTGAACGTCTCTGGCTCGACCGTCTCGAATGTGGGAATCGCGACAAGTATCCTCATCTGCATCACGCCTCCGACCACTGCCACAGGTTCCCGGTGAGAGAATCGATGTACGTCCCGGGCTCCGTCAACGTGCCGGGGTCGCCCTCGCCCACGGTGATGCCGCCGGAACCGGTGCCGCCGCCCCCGCCGCCCATCACGATCGACGACGAGAACCTATGGCTCTCCCATCCGCCCTCGCCGCCTGGCCACGTCTCGTCGGCCGGATAGACGTCCTCGTCTGGATAGAGGCCGTTCGACTCGAAGACGCGTAGATCGGTGACCACGTGCGGCACGGTCGAACGGTCCTCGACGAACCACACTGTTCCGAAGTCGTGGGGCGGCTCCTGTCCGGACGGCCTCACGTAGACTGTCGGAGGAGCGGTCCCGTCCTCGCCGTCCTTGCCCGGTGCGCCGCGCGGGATGCCGAAGTCGATGTAGACGTCCCCGCCAGCGACCTCGGGCTTGCGCACCGTGACGCGCGGGGTCGTTCCGCTCGGCAGGGACTCGACCGTTCCGACGTTAAGGTTGAACTGGGATACCGCCGTCCTGAGCTCCGCCATGAAGCTCTCGGTATCCACGGGAAGCACCGGAGCGACCGCCCCGCACATCACCGGGTCGAGCCGGTAGTCGCGCATGGTCCCCGTCCAGTCGATGCGCGCCAGCACGAGCTCCCACACCGACTCCGTCCGCACGGGCGCGTACGACGGCGTCTCGACCACCACGGGGTAGATGGCGCCGTCGCGCGTGCCGGAGTCGAATCGCCCGGCAGCGATGATGAAGGCGTAGGAGCCAGAGGCGATGTCGCCCTGGTCGATGACAGCCGCCGCCGAGGCGACGCGCGTCACGAGACCGTTGGCCACGAACGTGCCGGTCCCGACGCTCCACGTTCCCGCGTCCGAGCGAGACACGAGCAGCTCGTCGCCGTCGTCGGGAAAGACGCCGTCGGTCATCATGAGGGCCATGACGCGGCGCAGGTCGGCCGCGTTGTACGAGCGGTCGTATATGGGAAGGCCCGTCGAGTCATCGAACTCTACCGGCGAGGCCGAGTCGAGCGGGTACGCGTGGATGATCGATGTTGTCCTAAGCGCCATAAGCAACCCTATCTGTTCGAGATGATTGCGCGAGAAATGCGCGAGAGGTACTTGGTGCCCAGCGTCACGTCAAGGGTCTCGCCCTCCGGCTTGATGGTCTCCCGCACCTCTTCGATGCGCTCGACCGCCGTTAGCCCGAGCGAGACTATCTCCGCCTCGCAGAGGTCTCCGAGGTCCCAATCCGTCCGGTAGCCCGCAGATATCGCGGAGCAATCGACCTCCAACGCCGCCTCATGGTCCTGCGCCCGGAGCCTCCCGGCCTCGGTAACGAGCTGGGTGGTAGGAGATGCCCCGGAATCGATGAGCGACGCGACGTCCTCGTACGCGCTCTGCTCCCACTGGGCTGAAGGGTCGAAGCTCGGAACGGGCACGTTGACGGTCACGCCGCCGCCCTCGCCCGTCGTGTCGTCGGCGTGCGCGATGACCACCGAGCAGGCCGTCGAGTAGTCGCCCGAGTAGCCCGGAGCCCAACTGGAGCCCGAACACCTTCCACGGCAAAGCGCTCTGCCCGGTGGTGAGGTCTCGCTCGTCCACGATCCTAACGATGAGCGAGCCCGGGCTCGCATCGCGGTCGTACGTGATGAGGTGATGGGCGGAGTTTCCGTTCGCGCACTGGTAGATGAGGTCAGACGCTGAGGCGCCCGCCGCGCCGGCTATCGAATAGCCCGTCCCCGTCGCCCGCTCGCATCCGTCTGAGAGGTCCAGGCTCGGGAGGTCGCCCATATGCCAGGCGCACAGCGCCTCGGTTGCAGCCTGCCTCCAGTTCGCACCGGCAATGGTTCCGCCGCCAGCGCCGAGACGGTAGCGCGCCCACAGGCTCTCCGCGAAGCGCCCGGAGAGGGTGGGCGGCGTTCCGTCGTCCTCCGCCTTTACCTTCTCGAGCACGCCCACCTCGTCGCGCCCGTCGAGCGTCACGAGATAGCGCCCCGGCCAGGCAACGGGAAGCGGGCACGCGATAAGCGCCGCAAAGGTTCCCGGCGCGGAGCGCGAGCGGTTCCACTGCAGGTTCGAGTACGGTACGTTGGCGGCGGTGAGCGAGATGGCCCCTGAGGGGTCCACCGCGTGGATGTTGAGCACCGGCGCCGTCATATCGTCGTGTACCTCTCCCTGATCGTCGGCTCTATGTGGAGCGAGGCGTCACCCGAGTCGGCTGCCCACCTCACGGCGAAGCTGCCCACGTCGATGCCCGTGGCGAGCGTGGAGCCAGCCGTGACCCGGTTGAGCGCGTTCTCGCCGTTCAGCTCCACAGTGGTGGGGCGCGCCGAGAAGTCGACCACGAGGGTGTCTCCGGCTCGCAGGGTAAGCCTCACGCCGAATCGTGACACCACGGTCCCCCGCGAATCGACGATCTCTATCGACGGGTTTACCACGTCGCCGGTGGCGGTGATGTCGAAGCGCGGGTACGCCGGGGCGTCGCCGCCGTTGACCATGGAGATCTCGTTCGAGAGCACTCCGACCACGAAGCCCGCTATGTGCACCGCCTGACCGCTCGATGCCCGCGCTGCTTTCGCCTCGGGCACCGGCGCCTCCGCCCCCGTGAACGACAGGAAGGGGAAGCCGCGGTACCCGGAGGCCTCCGCCAGGTCGAAGCGTTTCTCGTCCTCGCTGAGAAGCATCGGGTCGAGCGCCAGGCACGTCCAGGTGAGCCGCTGGATGCGCCTGAGGTTATCCACGGAAAGGGAGAAGGCGTACTGCCGCGCCCGGAACCACCTTTGCCTCCCGGCGGCCTCGACGTGCACCTCGTATTCTCGTCTCGGGATGAAGAACGATTCCGCCTGCGCCCTGAGCGCGGCGATGTCGCCGAGCGCGACGGCCTGTATCGTCCTGTCTCGCGTGCCGGAGCGCTCCGACATCAGGTAGGCGCCGTCATATTGGGCGTAGTCCTGGACCGACACGGTGTAGGGGACCCCGTCGAAGCCCT